>Ga0181612_132283_pt1 | contig 12969 bp, 4 predicted proteins | sample HoacroProtozoa21_FD_119630 | JGI IMG/M metagenome (GOLD analysis project Ga0181612, IMG submission 119630) | Hoatzin crop microbial communities from Cojedes, Venezuel. Combined Assembly of Gp0051906, Gp0051904, Gp0051908 | reverse complement strand
TTCACTTGATATTTAAAAATGTCTAGGTGATATGACTTAAATGTTTGGGAATCTTATGCAAGCTATCATAACACAGAAGAACTTGATTTTCAGATAAGGAAATTGAGTGCCTTTGGAATAGCAGCAGTCCCTTTCAGCCAACTGCATCTGTTACGGTTTTTTACTGTCATTCCCACATTGCCCAAAGGCTAAATTCACAGAAGAATTTGTGTACTGAACTGCTAAGTCCGCCAGTTTGTCCCTATTAGGCATCTAAATGTTTGGTGGGCATGTCTTCGAGTCAGGCATTCAGGATCTGTACAGTACTGAGGAAGAGCCTGGCACTTCATAGTGGGATGCAAAAGCCAGGACAATAATCCTTCAGAGTAACGGAAATGCCAAGAAAAGGCATGTAGCTGAAGTGTGGTGTGTTTCAAAGACACAAGTCTAGCTCCCTGATCCAGGGAGGCACCTGGTGCTTCGTAGCGTTCATAGATGGAAGTCTACACATGAAGAAACGCTTGCAACAGACTCCTCGCGGCTACACATCACCTGGATTCATCTCCCTCCTATGCCATAAAGGATATAAAACTTCAGTGAGAATATTGAAACTATGAATTTGAAGTTTTCTAGACCTGGTCACTCTCAAAGTCATCTTCTGATATCATTTGTTCTAATATATATGTTGTTGTGCTATGGAAAGTGGACTATAGTCAGCCTGGGAGGTGAGACATGTAGATACAAAATCCCTCAGGCAGAGGAGATAATTAAAGCTAGCCTCCAAATTACATCTTCTACCTCATAGACAAGGGGCAGCTAGCCAGCTCTCTGCTCAGAACTTAAACAGTTGTGGATAAATTCAGAAGGAGACACTTAGGCATTTGAAAGACTAATTGGTGGCTGCAGAATCACAAAACTGCTGAGGCTGCAATGTACCTCTGGGAGTTGTCTAGTCCAAGGCTCCTACTCAAGCAGGTTCATCTAGAGCAAGTTGCCCAGGATAGTGTCCAGCTGAGTTTTGAGTGTCTGCAAGGATGAAGACCCCACAACCTCTCTGAGCAACCTGTGCCAGTGCTCAGCCATTCTCATGGTGAAAAAATGTTTTCTTATATTCAGATAGAATGTCTTTCAACTTGCCTCTTGTCCTGGACTCAGTTATCTATTAAATTCAAGTGACTCCTGCGGTAGCTGCTGACTAAGTAAGGGTTGGGTGGACCTGTATTCTGGTCTTAGAATCTTCCTGTAAACGCTCTTTTAAAAAAAAAGTTATTTCTTGAAGCTCTCTGCACTCTCCAACAGAAAAGTGGCTTTCTGAGACAGCTGCAGACCACAACTGTCTCCAAGACTTTTACTATCCTACTTTTATGAAATCCCCCTTCATAGGCTCCAGTCTCTTTGGATTATAAATGTCTCTGGGTTAAGATTTTGTCTCTCATTTATATGAGACAGAATTTCAAACTCTTCTGTTTATAGATAGGCTATAAACAGTAATAGGAATAATTTCTTTAGAAGTAACTGACTTCAGTTTAATCATAGCAATTCTATTAACTATGGGTCTGACTGTATATATGCAAAAAAGAATTATTTGAAATATGGAAAAAAGGGTGAATTGCTAAAGGCTTTGGAACAAACGTAATTTGTTTCTTACATCATAATTCAGTCTCTTACACGGAAAAATAGACCAAAAGCCTAATAATCTAATAGTCTTTACTTAACCTTATTGAGATCAGGGATTTAACTGCTTCATTTAAAAAGCTGCAGCTTGGAATTACAATTCTTTATGAAACCAGGCAGGTGAAACTGTTGAAGACTCTGTTTTCACATACAAGGTTTCATATTACCAAATAGATGCATGAAGACTAGGAGAAAACTTTCATGCTTTCCGGCTACATATAATTTACAATGCTCTCCAATGACACCACCAGTATTGCTTAATTCCTATAATTTTAAGGTTATTGTTATTAATCTAATTTTCAACTAGGATAATTATGAAAAGGTGATATTCTGTTTCATAAGGACAGAACTGAAACCGTTATGGACCAAGCATTGTGGCCTGGAGGAAGAAACAGCTGGAGCTATTGCTCTTGATGGCTATGGTTAAGATTTGTAGCTGTGAGAGTGACAGAGGTTCAGGAAGCAAGGAAAAGAAGTGTCTGAGAAAGCAGTGTGGTGTAACTCTAAGAATAAGTACATGCAAAAAATTTTGTATTAAGTAACAAGTGAAAAGATTTTAAAACCGGGCAACAATATCCTTCTCTGACTGCTTTCCCAATCTAGATCAGAACATTTTATCTGTAGTAAATCACAGAAGCACTCAATTTCATTGCCATTTTCTCCTAATGGAGATGAAATATAGAAACCTAAAATTTAGGTGATTATTACAAAGACTAGTAGCATGCTATAGGGTAAGAAAGGAAGGTTCTTTGTATCATGAATTGTCCAACACAAGTTCATGAAGCAAAACAGGTTTTAGTTTAATTTGTGTCTTACCTTGGGGTGGTTTTGTTTGGTTTTTTTCCAGTAATTGGAAAACTGAACACTGGAACAGGCTGAATAGATGAGTTATGGAGTCTCCTTCTCTAGAGGTATTCAAAACCCGCCTGGACATGGTCCTATGCAGCCTGCTCTAGGTGAACGTGCTTTAGCAGGGGATTTGGACTAGATGATCTCCAGAGGTCCCTTCCAACCCCTACCATTTTGTGATTCTGTGATTCTGTGATTCTGCGATTGATTTCATGCATCTGCTACACATACAGCAACACATCTCAGATCAGTTGTCTCAGACCTGTGACGTCTACTTCAGAAGTTTCAAAGCAATCAGTTGTAAACATGGCTGTAAATGAATTTCAGTTACTATTCAGAATTCAGTGACCTCATGGGAGTTTGTACATTGTGAAGAATACAGGAAGACAAACAGGCTGCCCTGAAACCAGCTTTCTAATTCAGCTGTTTACAAATATGCAGTTCAGGTTGTTCACATCTCTCTAACCTCCTCCACCAGAGAACAGCAGTAAAACATTAAAGTGCCTGGAAACACACAGAGGCTCATCAGTCTTACCGTCTTGCCCAAGCGATCTGTAACACATGCTTACTGCGACCTCAAAGATGAACTTGAGCCAACACATTTTCAACTAGTGAGAGCCAGAAGCAGCCTTAGTTTGACCATTTTATTAAATAAGTGTTGTCATGTACCACAATGTATTGTGCTCCCAATGGCAACAATATCCAAGTCCAAAATAGAGAGAAGAATGGATCCAATTGTAATTAGAAATGAAGTGTACCAATTAATACGAAAAAGAGAATGAAACTGCAACCATATGAGAAAATATCTTGTTGACCCCAGAAGCATTACCTGTATGAATAGATACTGTAATATATGAAAATATGGTACTTGTCATTCAGAATTGCTGTTTTCTTATTAGATTTTCAGGAGAAACATCAAGCCTGTTGGGAGGTTTCCACCATCTCCTTAAGCCGCAAAATAGCACCTCAAAGACAGTATCTTCACAAACACGCAGATTCCTAATAAATGCCCAGCCACAGGCTTCACCATGATCACGCTTTCGTATCTTTTCATAGTGCAACAGAAAGACTCCCTGTGAACACAATAATTTAGATGAGATGCTTTTTCACTTCCAGTTGCAAAGACTTAGCAAAATTAAACACATTTAGCACCTTTGGGAAAAATAGCTCTGGAAACATCTTGTAATCACTGTTTTCTTGCTGATGTTCAATATTACTGTGTGTGTGCCTGAGTCTGTGTATTAATTTATACTGCAGTTTTAAACAACACTACAAATACTTCATCCATTTAAGCACAAAATAATAGATGAATTCATACATGTTTAATATTATTTTAATTAATTTTTCAACTCTCTAAACTACAAAACCTCTTTCATAAGTGAATAAAAGATAAATCTCCATAGAAAGATTTCACTTCTGTTTTTACAAGAATTTTAACACTATTGTTTTTACTATAGGAACTATAAAGGTGAAGGGTTTTTTAGAGTGCTTTTAACACTAATGCTCAAAACATTTTTTTGAGCTGAATCTTGGTCCTGAAGCTGTTATAAAGTCAGATTAATCTTCTGAATCTGAACTGTCAAGATACTTGTATTAAACTTCTCCAAATGGCAAAAGTGCAAAGTTTAAAGATGTATCGGTGGGGATGGGAGTGCTTGTAAAATTTTTTTGCATTGTGAACCATGTTCCTATGCCATCAAGCCACTCATTAATATAAATTCCACCATTTCTGAGCTTGGTCAGTATTCAGATGATCAGAGTCCAAGTAAGACTAGACTGAGAATCTCAAACAAGTAAAACAAAGCAAAACACACTCCTTTCTCTCCTCCACAATAATAAAACTCCAGAGAAAAAGAACAGCTAAGCTGGGAGGAAGCTCTCAATTCAGCCTCGTGTTTTCAAATGGATCAGTTCCTATAATTATTTCTTTTTCTTTTTCTTACAAGCTGTCTGTTTCAGACCCTAGGCAAAGTCAACACCCTAAACAATCAAAATAATTGATAAATCATCTGATCCTTTTTCAAATACTTTGTTAAACAGCCAGTCCATTTAAAATCCTTGTCAGATAGTTGCAGTCCATAAATATCACATAGGAATATGATTTTTTCACCCTGCATTCATCTAGTACAGTGTGCGTGTGATTTCAGTTACATTCCACTAATAGATGGTCACTTCTTTGGATGATTTAATCTTATTCTTCTTATCTTTTCTCAAATATTAAGACAAAAAATGTATCTTTTAGTCCATTCGTACAAATCACAAGGCCCCGACTCATTTTTAAACTTAAATTTTTATTTTCGTTTTGCTTCTAATCATACTATTTTATGTGATCATAGTTTTGGCCATATTGAGGATCACATCAACACACTGACGCTTTTGTTCTCTGTTTCCCCAATGTGTTCACACTAAATAACCACCATCTGTAATGTTGTCTGTCCCACAGAGAGTTTGAAGTACCATGTCAACACATTATCCTGTGCCATGAAAAGGATGGAAGACCAAGACTGCATAATTATATTCATGTTGGAAGGCTTTGCTCAGGGATGAAATACAGATACTACACATGGAAAATGTTCTGATCTTGGAAAAGAGCTATTTGCTAACAGAAAGTGACAGTTCACACAGCTTGCCTATCCCAGTAGGACAGCCCTTTGTTTATTCAAGGCAGCCAAAGAAATTTACCTGTGAGCAGATGAAGGGAAGAACTTTAAGCTACATATACACACATGATAAAAGGTTGAGCAGCAGGTGTTAGAGCGGAATAACATTAGCTTCATCATTGTGAAAGTTTGGTATGGTTGCTAATTGCACAAAAGTTATGTCACTTTCTGAGGGACTCAGGAAAATTTTCACAAGGTTAGGTGAGGAGCAAAAGCCAGATACTCTAGTGACCTACTGGAATGAAATGCTCAGTAGGGAGAAATAAGTCTGTTATTATTTGAAAAATAACAGTTTTGTTGGTAGAAATAACTTTTTTCTTAACTTTCCTGATATAGCTGGAAAAAAATAGCAACAATTTTCTTGTTTGGAGTCCCTGTATGAAGTCTGTGATTGAAAATTTTTCTTTTTTATTTAGATATAAGATTTAATTTAATATCATTTTGCCTCTGCCTTTAAACTAGACTTCTGTACGTGAGGCCACCATGTATACAAAAGCCATGAATGATTAAGGCTAATTACAACATAGTGACAGGTTAACTAAGGTGTTTGGATGTCTGGAAACGGGCTCGGATGGCTTAGGATAAGCCTACTCCTAGTAGGCATGCCTGTGGATCCAGATATCTCTGGCTCCGGATCTCGCTCGCTCTTCCCAAAGTAACAGCAAAGCTAGAAAAGGCCAGAAAGGAAACCAATTTGTTGCCAAGCTTATGATTCCGCCTGTCAGACATTTCAGCTATTAATACAATGTTTAAAAGTGAAGCTATAGCCATGTGTGATGTGATCTATTGGCTAAATAGGAGCCATGACATTTTGCAAAAGCCAAAAGAGGTAATTATGATGCTAAGAGCTTTTAGATTGGAAGTTGGAAGGCAATAATAAAACTGAAAAGAGGATGAATCATTACGGCCTCTATTGTTTACCATTCAGGGAAAGGGCACAGATTTTGCTTTTACAGGAAAAACTTTAGTTTTAGAACTTTCTTAAAAGCAGGATCAATTCTCCATTAAATGTGATCCATAGAAGTATAGAAGCATTTCTTGGATTTCTTTTAATTATACATTTATAAACATAAGAAATTCTACTGGGAAAAATCCTATTTTATTCCTCTTCCACATCAGAACAAACAGAATATAGAATTATCTGCAGAGACGCACACCAATGTTATTTCTCTGACCTTTTCACCTCACTTTAACCCAAAAGAGAGAGAGGAAAACTTTCTTTCTGTATTTGAGAATGTTCTTGTAGGGTACCATATTGTGCATGAAGACTGTATATCATCATTTGATCATTCATTTTCCTAGGAGGTTACAGTTACCCATTATTAGTTTAGAAAAGAAAAAAAAAAAGAAAAAAGAAAATATTATCTTTGGTTAATAAATACCCATATTACACTGTCTGGAAGGCGAAGCTTTCATGCTCTCAGTCAATACATCGTGATGCCCCTGGGATTTTGCTTTAGTCGAAGAGTTTTATATATGCAAGCAAGACTAACAGATCAGCCTTTGCAGGAGTGAGAAGAATTCTTGATTCGTCCATGTTCCCTATTACAGGGATTCAGTTTTAAACTATACAGTCCTATATGTCATAAAGATCTTGGAATACAAAACTTTCTTGCTTTTTATATGTTGTTGTTTTTTTTCTCACAGAGTAGAAGGAAGATGTCTAGAAATGGCTGGAATTTTTCCTTCCTCAGACAAGTATGCAATTTCAATTTCTATGTGTATGTGTGTTATGACAACTTATTGAACTACTCGGGCAAAGAAGTTTCAAGAAGTATTCAAAATCTTTTTGTAAACATTTTATTCACTATTTCTGAACCACTTCTACATTAATGTTTGTTTGTGGTAAAAAAAAAAAAAACAAACACAAACAAGCCTACTGTTTATCCTAAATTTATTGAAAGCCCAATATTTTTCTGTTGTGAATTATAATGACATAATCATGTATTCAGTAACAGAGTGAAATGTTCTCTGAACACATCCAAAGATTCCTATTTCATCTCACCTATAGCTAAAAAGAAGAGAACGGAAAAGTAGGAGTTAAGTCAGGTCTTTTGCACCCTGGAGGAAATTTGCCCATGCCCAGTTTGGATAAATTTTTTTCTGAATCTCTCTTCTGTCTGTAACCAACTAAGCAAAGCACAAGAGGCTTCCATGAGTTACAACAGTATGAGAGCTGTTGCAGCAGTGAGAAAGACAGCAGCACAAAATAAACTGAAACCATCCCTAAGACTTCTTAAATTGAGACTGCTTGTGATGAGCAGCCGCACTCCCAGCAGCAAAGAGCCTACTTCAGAGAGGAGTCAGTCCCCTGTTAGCTAGCAATACTCTGGAAGGTTTTTTCGGAAATGATGATAGTTTTTATCTTTGCTCTGCCTCAACCTTCTCATGTACCATTCTGTATCACACGTGCCTTCCAGTCCGTGTGACACAGGCTGGTGCTGGCGTTCCTCAATACTTTAACATTACCAAAGCAAGCGTGTCCACTCCATGCACAGGTCACAAACAGTAGAAACATGAATTGTGTTTTCTTGGGGGAGACAAAACACATGAGGTTCCCTTCCTCTTCCCAGTAAATTTAATAAGAATCATAATCAACATACAACTGAATTTTAAAAATAAATTTGTTATCTTATCTCTGACTTCTTGCACCTTGTGCTGGCTGGAGACCAGCATTATGAACAACCTGTGTTGTAGAGAAAGGCTGTGTCCTTAACTGATGCAACAGAATGTTTTCATAAGCTCTCAATATGATAAAAATTAGGTAAACAATTATTTTCTCATAAGCTTGGCCTGTTGTAAGCATGATTAAAATATTCCTGAAAATTTGCTGCGTACTGATCAGAAATTCTATACGTTTTTTGCAAACTGAATTACAAAAATCCTTGTTAAAATAATAAAACCCTGTCACACAGATTCAAAGGCAGAACACATCAGAGCTGAGGGGAATACGTTAATCAAAGAATAACAAAATGAAAGGTGATCTTACTGTGCCTTTAACAAGTCCTTCTATATGCGCACTGAAGCATATACTGTTATGATCTTTCCACTGGAAGGGGGATTGTCCTTGCAGTTATGTCTTTGAGTCAGAATAGACATGGCATTGAAAATATGCTCTTGGAAAAGAGAATGTTGCAAAATGCTATCTTCTATGAAAATTGCTCCATTAACTGCTTAATGAACAGGCTGCTTCTGGTACTTCATTCAAAATCAACAAAACTTATGGATGCAGCTAGAACTGCAGACAGCAATCTAGAGTTGCCACACAATAAGACAAAATGTCAGGTTGTCTAAAAGTTTCCTTCCAAAAAAGCTTAAAAAAAATATAAGAAAAAACAGTAGGTTAATTTGAAGTTCTGAATTTATTTCTCAGGAAGTTTGAATTCAGATCCAGTTAATCGCTTGTATCATGTTTGCCGTCAGAACTGTAACATAATTTTTAAGGAACAGGGCTTAAGATATTAGCATGAGAAATAGGAAAGCTGACTTGAAAAAGGGACTGTGTATCATGGAAGAGAAAGATGAAATGGAAAGAAAGATGAAAAATATGTCAAATGTGTCTACAATAAAATTCTACATATATGTTTCATACCAGACAGAGGACACAGAAAACTCTCCGAAGAAATTAACTCCCCCCAAGCATACAAAACACACTTTTAAAAGGGTTTTGTCACCAAGTCCTGTAGCATAATAGGTGTAGTTCAGCTCCTGAAATGTAAAGTCCTTGTGCTGCTACAAAAATATGTATGAGAAAGAGGACTTGGAGAACTTCCTTTATAGGCAAGGGTTTCTTCCTGTTGTATAGATCGGCTCCAATGCTCAGCTCCCTTCATATCAAAAGGAAACATCATGCACATTCTCCCTCAGGCATAATTGGTACTGGGCTTCATGACTTTATTCTTTTCCTAGTGAGAGCTTGACAGAACAGTTGCATGTCCGCTGACAGATCACGATCCCCACAGATGTTAATGGAGATTTAAAATGCTAAAATGATCATTAGTGTGATTTCTTTCCTGTTCCTACATAAAGATGGCTACAGAAGAGAACCAGTTGGTTTTCACCACCTTTATTCCCCATCAGCAATGAAGGGGCCTCCAAAAGAAGTAAGATAGTGGGGCTTACCCACTTTCTTCCTTGCCTGCTTTTTGTCCTAGCCAGCTAAGGAACTGTTCTCTTTTGCCTTGTGACACACAGAGGAGAGATGAGGAGATCACAGTCCAGGGATGTTCTGCTTTGTATTTGCACACATTATCAGATTTTTGCATAGTCTGAGGGCTGCAGAGCACTGACTACAGGTTAGAGTTTGGTGCTCTCTGAGATCTCAGAAGAGGAGCTAAGGGTTGATCTTCCCAAATCCTCCTAAGTGCTCACAGCATTATGTCCTCCTGGAAATCCTAAGGGATGCTAGTCACCATTTAACAGCCCTTGTTCTTTGCATCCATCCTTGCTGGCTCCAAAATGAGTGACTCAGAGTGCACACTAATGTATGGCCATCCACTCTTTCCACTTTACTTCTGTCATGCACAACCTCAGCATCACAGGGGACAGTCAAGCTGCATTCTCTCAATGAAAATTCCAATTTTCAGACAATCAGTTTTGAAGAAAAGACTACCTTATATATGCCCTAAAGAAAATTAAATTTAGTACCTACATACTGCGCTTAAAATATTTGACAGACATTAATAATCCATGAGAATATATTCAAATCTATGTCAAATAATATTACCTTGCCTCAGAAATTATGTCTGTATACAGATACTACAAAGTGCTGAAATTTCAGGACGAACAAAAATACGCTGCTACCATCTGAGGTGTAGTCTGGGCCGAAACTGATACGTGAGCAGAACTCTCAGGCAAAGCCAAGACGTCTGTATTCTGTGGTGTACTTGCACAGAACTGGAGATGAAACTGCTGTGTGTGTTTTTTATTTGGACTCTGAATCTTGCTAAATAGGACACAGTTACACATATCCAATGTGGACACTTAATCTCTGAACATATGTACGATAAAATTTGTATATTTACAAATAAACTACACTGTAGAAACCATATATTTTATTTTGATTTTCTTTTGGTTTGCCTAAATAATTAATTATGCTTCTCTTCATTACAATTTTCCCACATGAACCATTTTATTTCTTCCAAAATATTTAATATAAGAAATATATTTCACTGCCTTTCTAATTTGATCCCCCAAACACTGCATCCTTTCTAAGTCATTTCTTATGTTCTTTCTTTCACAGCCTAAAAGACATTGCCTGAGCATGTTTTCCATCATGTTATTTTTTGTTTTCTTGGCTCAAAATATTACATTTCAGGCCAAGCCAACTAGAAAGAGTTTAGACTCAAGTTTGAGAGAAAGTGATGGGTCACAGCAAAGACTCGGAGGAAAATAGTACGAAAAGTATTTTCTCATAAATTTATGTATTTATATGCATATATAAAATGTATCTAATAACCTTAAAGGCATAAACTTTCTAATTGTAAAAAACATCCCCAAGAATAAATTGATACCCTAAATAGACCATAAATAATATAAGTTTCAGGTCTGCTGATGTGTCAACAAACTGCCAATGTTAGGACCCATGAGAAATTGCTTTACCTGAAATTTTGAAGTGGTGAATGGAAAACCTGTGACAATAAGAACCCAGCTGTCCTCCTAAGAAGTGTTCTCTCAGTTTTTGCCAGAGTTTTATCAAAAATATAGAAGGACTTAGGAGGGTTAAAAAGCATCCTCTGTAACATAAGATCTTTTATCTCTAGCAAAAATGCCCTTCAAAGGTCTGAAGGCCACTCAGAAAACTAACATCTGGAAAACAAAAGTGATTGTCCCATTTAGTTCTGAGCTCGTGAGTTTCGTCTTTGTCTATACATGGCTTCATTCCTGGGTGAAATAGTGGAAATGTGTTGCTGACGTCCGGGTTTCCTTATCACAAACTTCCTTATCAGACTCTAATGACAAAGACAATATAAAAGGCAACTTCCATATCTTAGCACCAGTTACTCTCCACCTTTACCAAACGGATGAGGCCTGGGATGAGAACAAACGAGGTAGCTATACAGGGCTATACAACAACATAACCACATAAATATATGAGAACAAAGCTACTTTAAAGCAAAAGTAAGGTTATTCTTTCATTATTATCTAACACTGGAAGATGTTAGAGCTAGTGATTTCTTGAAGACCATGAAGAAGTCAGTAAGCAGCTCAGACACCTTCTTTGGGATGCAGAGTCAACCTCCTTTGTGTGCCCTGAGTTTCTCAAACTGTTCAGCTGCTGCCTGATGTCCTTGGCTTCTATCCTAGATTTCCCATGCTGCTCCTGAAAAAATGTTTGCAACCTTGCCCAGCAGATGAAGGGCAAGGGTGGTTTTCTAATCTGAGATAGACACTAGTGCAATGCTTCAATATAGAGGTTGAATTCAGGTTGAAGTCCTGATGTGGAGGATGAACACAAACTCAGATTCTGCTTCCTGTCTCTTCATTGAGAGGTCTGAGTTTCTCTTTAATCACCGTTATCACTGATGTTACTGTGACTCTTTCAGAGAAGAGGGAAGACGAAAACTGATGGATATTGGAAGGATGAGGTCTAGGGCCTGAACTGAAAATCTGTTCAACCTTTTGTGAAAATCACCAGGATTTAGACTGTCAGAAAAAGCTTGCCTTGGACAAGCCAGCCCAGCTCCAGGCAAGAGTCTGGGATGCTCCTCTTATCCCTGAAGAATACCACGTTTCAGAGAAAGTTGGCATCTGTGTTCAGCAGAAGTGCAAAATCAAGATGGGCATAGACCACAGCCACGTATCATTTTGATGGGGGACCCTGCTAGTGCCTTAAGTACCCAAATCCCTTTGGAGGGTGCTGATTGTTGATACACAAAACCAGCCTTTGATACACCCAAGGCCTTCCTCATTTTTGGCCGTACAAAATTAAACTTTGGTGATGTTGATCAGAAGCCTTGAGAAGGTCCTTCTAGCAAGTGCTCCCACTCCCAGCTACTGTTTGTGGTGACATAACATTATTTTCTCTCTGTTCTGTTGAAAAAATATTACTTGTCTTATGCATAACTACATTACTTTTCACCAACAGAAATAAGCATCTGCTCAGGAATTTGACTTTTGTTGTCCAGAAGGCTGAGCAGAGAATTCTGAGATGTAGTCCTTGGTCCTTTGCTTAGTTTTCTACCACGTCCTGTACAGCAGCCATGCTTTGATAGATGTTGCACTGTTATTCTCATTTCACTGACACTGTACTAACCTTACGATTGAATCTTAGTTTGAGAACAGATTTTTGTCTTCTATGTGTATGTCTTGTAGTGGCAGACCTCTCCTGAACTGGGGAAATTTACAGACAAACATCCAGTATCCAAAGAACAGTTCCAAATATTTATCCAAGTAACTCACTCCATGGCTGCTTTTCATACCTTCATTGTGAACATATATCTTTTTCTTCTCCAAAGTCCAGGGAGGATTTTCATAGCAGCATGAATAGGATCTAAACCAGATCTAGCTAATTGCAGTAAATGGTGTTCTGGAATTTTCCTCTTTCTTTTTTCTTTTTTTTTGTTTTATTTTTCTTTACCTTTGTATGACCTGTGTGATGCTGTTGTTATAAGAGAGATACTAAGACACTAAATCTCACTTCTCTACATTTTCACTGAAGGCAGACATAGTTATTAGGAAACTACGGACTACATTTTTTGTTTCTTAGAGTATACTTTAATCCTTTGGTTTTTCTTCATTGAATCATAGAATGGTTTGGGTTGAAAGGGACCTTACAGATCATCTAGTTCCAACCCCCCTGCCATTG
>Ga0181612_181139_pt1 | contig 12970 bp, 3 predicted proteins | sample HoacroProtozoa21_FD_119630 | JGI IMG/M metagenome (GOLD analysis project Ga0181612, IMG submission 119630) | Hoatzin crop microbial communities from Cojedes, Venezuel. Combined Assembly of Gp0051906, Gp0051904, Gp0051908 | reverse complement strand
AGAAACTGAACAATAGCACATATACACTGACTACCTTTTTCTACATGGCATTTCTCTTTTTTTCCATAACTTCAGCAAATGCTATTGAGTGCTACTTACGTTGTAGAAGATTTAGAAATGCCCGGATAAATCTCTGAGCGTACACCATCTCAGATGTTGAAACCCTGCCCATCGTCAGTAAGTGCTGGTCTGTGGGGGAGCTTGACAGCTCCATCAGTTGATTGTCACTCACATCATTGCCAAGCGCAAGAGTGAACAAGGTGAACCCTTGGCACTTGGCTCCCAGTGAAATCTCTCCCAGCTTCTCTCTGTCCCACATGCTTGTTTTGCTTCCAACTATTGCAAATATGACCCTGTGTTTTCTTTGTCTGGGGGCTTTAAAGAACACATTTTCAACTGTCCACTGTAGGGCAGAAGCAATGGCTGACGGTCCTTCCAGCTGGTGAACAGACTCTTGGATATGTTTCTTCATCAAATCTTTATTGCTGTATGTGACGAGATCAAACTCCAAGGCCACAGGGGTCTGGTTTCTGTCAGGCAGGAAGCCCCTTGGAGCCTGCTGCACGAGTGCCACTCTGATGCCTCCGTACGATTCGTTTGGCTGTGAGGAAACAACAAACTGATCTAACATGTTGCTCACAAAGTCTTTGGCTCTCTGAAACTCTTCACTGCTGACACTGTGAGAGTTGTCCATGATGTAAGTGATATCCATATCCATCAGAACAGGGGGTGAAAAGGGCATCTCGCAGTTGGTACTTGGTTTGCATTTATCTAGAGAGGATGAGCCAATAAGCAGCAAAGTATTTAGCAATACAATAAAAGCAATAGTTTAGAAAAAAATTCACACAGTTCTAGTAATCTATTTTATTTTTCTTAAATTTTAGCTAAAAAAAAAAATCAGTTTGGCAACTTGCAATGTTCTTGTTCTAGTAAGGAACAACAGATGACTCTTGCTGAACAAGGTTTTGTGATACCATGGGAAATTATTCAGGCATGAGAGCAAAAAGTGTTCATAAGGTAAAACTTAACAGATACAAGTTCCCTTGAGAAATTTTCTTCTGTCGAAATCTAAAAATTGTAAAGGAAACTGGAACTAACTCTATCTTTCATCTCAGATTATTGTTCAGCATTCTGAAATATTATCATTTAGTAGCTTCTACCCCCCTCACAATGTAGAATTTACAGTAAATGAGCCTGGTTTCCCTGAATCATAATGCTATTTTAAGTGCATTTCTGTTTAAAAGGAAATGCAAAACACAATAATTCATTTCACATGGCTGAGACAGAAACTACACAGCTTTTGTGGTTTTGAGATTCTAACTCTTACCATCCACTGAAGGGGAAATTAAAATTGTAACTTCTCACCACTGCTAATTTGTAACCAAGGAATGATGTGGCATGGAGGGCAAGAAGGCCCAGTTGCAGAAGGCCTAAAACTGGCTGGAAGCAGAAATCCCAAAGGCAGAATGATTCCTGGTGAGTGAGTGAAGTTTCTCTTGGTGATGATAAGAAACAGCTACAACATTGTCTTGTAGCCACCCTGGAATGCGAGCCCCATGCAACCACTGATGGGACTGGTGCTTGTGCAAGTGTATGTAAAGAATTGGCTCTTAAAGCACGTTTGCAGACTCCTTGTAGAACCGCTTATGGCAGCAGGACTCTGCCCAATGCATTGTTCATTCAACTTTTTTTTTTTTAATATTTAAGCACAAACATGTTTAAGGGGTACCATAACAATTCCCCAACACGACACTGCAAAATAAAATGGATAGGATTTGTTATTGAAAGGGTAAAAAGACCAATACAACAGCTGGAATCTGTAAATTGTCTTACCGAAGCAAAGTGTACAATGTGTGATACTCTCCAAACTTTCATCCTGTTGTCTTTCCCAAACGAATAATTGAAATCTTCTAGTATCATCAATCTATGTTTTAAAGCAGACACAAAAGTAACATTAAAAAGATATATGCAAAATACAGAGGTTTTCTCTTTGTTCTTAATACTCAATACTATTACTATTTCTCTGTTAAAATAGATACTATCTCTAACTTGGTAGTTTCACTGCTGTTGTAATATTGAACAGGTATACAGAAGACTTTTTCAGTTGCTATTCTGGAGCATTAAAAGGAAACTGCTTTATGCCTAAAGGTTTAACTCCGTGTTGTGCCATACAGAGATTGTCAGGTTACTGTAGCTGCTAATGACAATTACTTGGTGTTAGCACGGTTTATCAGCTAAGAGTATTGAATTAAGACAGACACGGAAGATTATTCAAAGCTAGGTTGGATATTTTTACATGGTGTTGAACTTAGGTCCTTTGTTCAACTCATTTTATGTCGTCTTTCTTTTCTTCCTAGATCCTAGATTAGGCAGGACTCCACTTTTATTCTCTGTTTGTATGCATATGGCCACCCAGGTCTTGACTGGGGTGGCTGTGTGCTACTGTAATACAAATGAAGGGAAAAATGAGTCATTGTGGGATTGCAATTGAATGCAGATGAAAGAAAACCCTCATGGTTTAAATTCATAGATCAAGAGCTTTTCTGTAAAGGTCAACAAATTCTCTCCCTGACAATGCATGGCACTATATTCTGGTCTGAAAAATACTTTCTTTTTAAAAAATGGGGAGACAGCTTTATAGGTACAAATGGAAATCTCAGGGCAGGTAAAAGATATGAAGACAAGTAAAGGGCTACCACTTTTTTTCTTTTCTTAGGAGTTTCCTACAGAGAAAAAGGCAGGATCTCCTATCTCATCTCTTTCTGGGACAAAGGGAAATTCTCCACAGTGAAGATGTTTTCTTGTGAGAGAAAATTCCAGCATTAGAACAACATATGTGTTGCTTGTGATCAGCTGAAGACAGACAATCTTCCCCAGTAGAAGATTTGACCACAGAAATGCTTGAGGAACCCTGAAGAAGCTCCAACAACATCCTACAATTTCACTGACTACCAAACCCCATCCAAATGTGATTCAAGCGAAAAAACATTTCCTTGTGGACAAAGATAAGTAAAAATGGCTGTAAAATACCATAATATTGCACAAAATAAACCATATATAAGATAAAATGGTGAGGAAAGAAATAATTACTTCTTTGAATTAAATTTAAGCTTTGTGTGTGTTATACACAACACAATTAACTTCTGATTAATGTCTGTAAAGGATGTTACAGATAGGCATTTTCAAAGGGATTAGAATTGACAATGACTGTTTAAGTAATCTCCAAACTGAGGCTCCTAAAGCAAACCAACCAAAGCCAGTAAGTATCTGTGGCTACAGGTTGGTAGGAGTGTGAAGATTAAACCACCTCTCAACTGCAGGGGCAGAAGTCCATCTGAAAGAAAAAGGGAAGTTGTATTTTCTTGGGTGGTGGTGGTGAGGTTGGGCAGTGAATTTTTTGCCTTCTTCCCTGCTAAGCAGCTTTTTTAAACTTTTCTACTCTGAAAATTCATGGAAAGTTGGCACCTTTGTAAATATCAGACGTCATCATATGCATTCAGATTCATAATCTGCTTATACTAAGTAAACACAATACTGATGCTTGCTCCTGTGTATCCTGTGGTGCAAGCAAACCCGTGAATAAACTGTAAGCTTCCTTCTCATACGCCAGCAGAATTTCTTCATTCCGCTAAATTAACATCCAACCAGCTACATATGTGAATTGACTAACAGATACAAGGCTGCATGAAAATAAATAGAATATGAAGATTAAACAGCTGACTTAGATGCTACTAGATCAGAATTTAGACTCCAAGTTTTGCACTTTTTTGTCACATGTAAGTAAACATATTTTCTTTCTATAAGGACAATTTTGAAGAAACGGCAGCTGGCAGGAATTTTATTTCAAAAAAGTTAAACTGAGCACAGATGATACAAAAATAAATTGAAAAGAGAGAGAACATGGAACCTGCATTATGAAACCTTAAAGAAACTTTGAATTGTTTTTCTTTGGTTCCTGGTAAAATGGATTGCTTATTTTTGTTTACTGTCTTCTTATATGAAGTCATATCTTAAACCAAAAGTTGTTAATTTTCTCCTGTACTAACGGCAATACAACTGTCGAAAGGGGTTTTGCTTAATTTAATTTTCTTCTGGAAAAAAACTGCTGTATTGAAGCCTTCTACTCCTACTTTTTCAGAAATTCGGGCCACAGTTTGTTAATTAAATGGTTAGTACATGGCAGAACTTCAGAAGACAAATGGCATAGGTAACCAAGTGAAATTAACCTTTTAACCGAGTGAAAGTAACCTTTAATACACCCCTTTCTAATAAGGGATTGGACAGTCCCTGTAGAATTCACTGGCCTGACAGCACACTTTACTCAAATATTAGTAGGCACTAAGCAAATGGATGACTGACTCAATTTTGTGTAGTCTATCTACTTACTGAGAAGGCACGTCTGACATTTGGCACTTGACTGAAGGCAATAACCACTGGAGTGATATCCAAGGCACTCAACTCAAGTACAGCTGTGCTGATGGCAACATCATCCTGCGATGGACCATTGGCAAAAAATAGGGCAACTTTTCTTGTGAGGATGCCCTGACGAACACGTTTGAAGACATTTCTTGCAACAAATCTCATGGCTGCCCCAATATTACGTTTTCCAGTGGATCTCTCTAGTGGTATTCTCTGGACTGCCTGTAGCAGCAAGTTGCTTTTTTGGAACTCTGAGAATCGGATGAGATAGCGCGTATTGGTATTGAAAGAAACAACGGAGACACGAGCGCCTGTTGGGCAATTGCTTTCACTGATCTTTACGCTCTTCAGCAACAGCATAACGATGTTCCTCATTCTTTCAAATGCAGCTGGCGTAACATCTTCAGACATATCGAAGGCAAACACCACTTCAGTTGGATAAACTGGACATGTGTCTGCACATTGAAATAAAAAAATTGTGAGAACCTTTCCACAACTCAAACATTGTTAATTTTTCTTTCAATTCTATAAAAGAATGGACATACAGAGGCCAGATGTGCTTACCTGATGAGCAAGCTGGAATGAAAAGGTGGAGAGCAAATTCATTATTTTGGACTCATATTCATTAAAATGGCGATATATTCACTTGCTTTCACTAAAGAGCCTGATCCAAACCTCAGACAACTGACAGAGTCTGTCAGTGAGAGACAACACTCTTCTTCCACAATCAAATACTCAAAACAGTGCAATTTTACTGGATGAGGATTAAAGAAACTGTTCTGGGTTCTGCTGAGCACACAAGTCAGAGAGAATGAACACTCCAAATCCGGAGGACAGGTGATGTACAAACATCGTCTTCTCTCAGGGAATTCTCCAAAGGGGGTTGGCACAATGACAAAGAATTAATTTAATCTTAAATGAGGACAAGAGACATTTGTTATCATTTTTGTAATTAAGAGACAGGAAAAATGAGCAAAGAGCGTAAGCCTGTTTCACATACCTGTTGAAGACCCCCTACCAGTCATCTTCAAACTGAACCCAGATGCAAACTACCAGTCTACAGGGTTTCCAATGAAGGGTATTCCATTTCAGAAGAGCGACTACGTGGAATCAGAAGTAAAAGAAGATGCTCCCTACTTACGGCAGTTTTTTCGTGTAAAATTCACAAGTTCACAAGGCTGCAGGAGCAAAACAAAAAAGCAATTAATGGCAAATCCCAGACCAGGAGTCTTACTATTGGCTTGAGCTCAAGGTCATATCACAGCTCCTGAACTAATTCTCACTACAGTAAATCCAGCATCACACACTCCAGTTCCTCTCTACTTCAAATAGTACAGGGGCTCTGCCCCTGCTGCAGAAATGAAGGGTTTTTTTCAGATTTGTTCTGTTGGCATTTAATCGTGCTCTGGAGCATTAATCAACCATTTATCCATTCTTTATTTTCTATAATAATCTGATCTAGAAGGTCACCAAGCAATGGCACTTCCACAGGAGAACAGGTATTTCAACAGCAACTCACACAGGAAGAGAGAGGTCCATGAAGGAGGAGAGGACCTCCTTTGGACACAGAACACGCCTGCAGCAGTATTGCCTGCAGGTAGTTGTCCATGCAGGGGTTAGATGGAGCTTCTACTCAGAAGTGTTCATTTTACATGGGATTGAGACTCTGAAGAAATCCTGCCCTGCTATTCCCAGTGAAAACAGCTGTTGTTGAGGAAATGCCTTCCTTTACAAGAAGGTGAAAAGCAGTCCTAAACCTGAGCTGGTCCAGAAACTGACACGAATGAAGAAACAAATAAAGGAATACTAACAGTTCAACAGTTTGTAAAAGTTTGGACACAGTGTTAATCCATAGGCATAATTGTTTGTCAGTCCTTGATTATTTCCAAAACGGAAGAACCCACTACTCTCTGACAAGTATTTGAAAAGGATACGGTTTTCTAACAGCTAATTGTGCTCGTTGCAGTCATTGCTTATAAATGGAAGAAGACTAAAACTGTTTGTTTTACGCAGTGTGCAGTTAGCTGTAAGGTAATTACTTACTTCCATTAAAATGGTGCCCATTGGTCCTTTGACACCCTGAAACAAATTAAACACAGGTCTAGAAAATCAGAGCCTGATAACGTATTTCCATTTATGACTTTGTAGCCCAAAGAAAATGCAGACATACAGTCTTTCCCTAATAACCATTTGTGAATTTGAAATATGAGGAGACATCAGTTCCCAGCATGGATTTCTGTGGACCTGTTGCTAACAGAGTGGCAGACTACTTCTACTTCTCAGTCCATTTTCCCTCCTGGTTTTGTAGATGTTCAATGCTTGTTGTCCTTGAGGACCGGTATAATTCAGAATTAGATTTCCTTTCTAAACAGCAGTTTCTGTGCTGTGGTTCAGTTATCTGCACCTTACATCCTTTTCAACCTCTGATGTGCAATAGGGTTGCCCTCTCCTCTCGCAGGGTACAACACCCACAATTCTACCTCAAGAGATCCCACAAGACCATACACACATCACGACTGCTCAACCAGCCTAGCTAGCTTTGGCTACTCTGCAGCCTTCCCTTTCGGAGCTGTAGGCAAATGCCAGGATTCCAAGCATCTTGTTTCCAAAAAAATATTGTTTAATCTTCATAACAGGAATAAAATACAGAGAACTTTTTTTCAAAGCAGCTTGAAAGTTTTCATCATATGTGTAATTCAGATGTGCAGCAAGACTACTGAAAATTTTCACTTACTCACAGGGGGCTGCAGTAAGATACACCAGAAAAATTTGAACTCTGCATCCCCACAACCTTTACCTTAGACTCTCTCTACCATAAGACTAGAGTTTACCAAAATCATGTACTTCCTTATGTCCCCAAATTACAACCTCATCTCCATATTTGTTGCTTCCCCCTCCAATTAACATTTCATTCCTCCATTTCCTGCCTGACCTACCTTCCTCATCATCTCTCCTGTCTTACTGCGAGCACCATCAAAGCCATTCCATGATTTTATCTTCTTATGTTTCCCAGCAGGTCCCAGTTCTTCTTTGGAACTGTTCAGCAAGAGTTAACTGTGAATTTCCTGAGCCCTAATGAATGATACTTGCAGCAGCTTATTAGTGGCGACTGAGCTGTGCAGACTTGACCCATACGGATAATCATACCACCAAGTTAGGGAGGATGGGTTAAACAGGCCTGTTTTGGCTGGCCCTGCCTGCTACCTGTACCCATTCCTGCATCCCTGTCTCTTCCACTTCCTCAGAATTCCCACTTTCCCATGTCACTGATGCACTGCTACTACAATAATCCCATCAAGCCCGTACTTCCCAAGCTCCACTCTCACTTCTACATCTGAAGAGGAGATCTTGAACTTCAAATGTCTCTGCAGACTTCTTGGACCATGGACTGGCAAGGCCAATAGCTATCTGGCTCATCAGCACACAAGGTCTGTCTGTCTATAATGTATGTTAGCAGTCAAGCAGCAGGGAGGGCAATGCATTCCACCTGGCACTCTTGGTCATTCTTGTGTCCAGCATCATAAAATAAAGTGGGCCAGGTACATTCATCAATCAGCACCATGTAATAACAAAAAAACCCTCAGTTGTTTTCTCGGTTGCATGTATCCTGTGGGCCACATAATACATGTGAAGATATTGTTATCAATGATGTAATCAATATTTAAACTAAAAGAGTAAGCTTAAGAAAGTTTAAGAAAATAATTAACAGTAAGGATTGTTTCTGGTCACCATGGAGCTGACTTGCAGAACTGTTGCAATATAGACACATACAGGGGATTTTCCTAACCGCCTGCAATGTTAGTACTAAATCCTACTGAAATCCATGATCCTTTCCCCCACTTAGACAGAGGATAAAACTTTTTGTTATATAAAATGCAGATTACAGACACTGGACAAGGACATCAAGACATCTACTTGTGTATAAGGATTAACAGGGTACAGTCAATTTAAGCTTTAAGTAAGTTCCTGTAATTGCAAGTCTGGTTTTAAATGGCTTTTCTTTTTACAATAAAAAAATACATTGGCTTTCAGCAGAACAATCGAGTTCTACATTTACCCAGCCTAAAACCAGAACCAAATACTGTGGAAGAAATCCTGCCCTGTATTGTATCATTCCAATTCCATTTTCAACAGCAGGTGCTCTTTGGCACATACATCCACAGGCAAGACGTAACTCTATACAACTGCCAGGCGGATTAAGCATAGTTTATCAGATGAAATATTATTAAATATTCTATTAATATAATAGCAAGTTGAAAAGCAATCTAAGAGTGATTTTTTAAAATAAAAATATATTACCATAGGTCCTGATGGCCCTTGGTCTCCCGGATCTCCCAGGGAACCTGGTGTGCCAGCATTACCCTAAAAATAGAAATACAAGTTTTATTCTTTATAACCGCACACACAGGTGCAGAATTTCAGCAAATAAAAACCTCTGTAACTATACTGTGAGTTGGATCCTGCATTTATTTATAGATAGACTATTGTCCATAAGAGTTAATAGCAACAAAATTCTCTAAAGACTTAGACCTGCATTCTCTCAAGACCTTTTGCCCAGGATATGGCAATAGAAGATCATAGTGGGAAACAATTTAAAAAATTTTTGGTGAGGAAACACTTAAGATATAAGGGCTTTACTTATAGAACTCTTCACAGAGTTAACAGATGTATCATTCTTACTCTTCTGCCCCTAACTCCTTTGGGTCCTTCAGCTCCTGGAATGCCCGGGTCTCCATCTTCTCCCTGAAAATTAATGAAATCCAGAACTTATGCCCCATCCCTGGAAACATTCAAGGTCAGGTTGGACAGGGCTCTGAGCAACCTTATCTATTTCAAGATGTTCCTGCTCATTGCAGAGGGGTTGGACTAGATGACCTTTAAAGGTCCCTTCCAACCCAAACTATTCTATGGCTTTATAGGAAAGGAGAACACAGAGAGAGAGAGAGATAACCACTTCCATATAATAATAATGTAAAACAAGACATAAAGAAAGCAAATATGCACATTTAATCATACCTCTGGACCAGGATATCCTATGAATCCAGATTCTCCCTATCAAAAGGAGGACAAAGACTTCATAAGAGTCTAGAACTTTGTGTTTCGCTTAGTGTTTGATGTCTTTAAACCAAAAAAAATTTCAAAATTATTTTTAGCATTCAACTCCATTCAGGTAACAGTGGCTACTACTCTGGTCTCAGATGACGCCATTTTAGATTAACACCTTGTTCACCTAAAGGAAGAACATTTTAAAAATTTCCAACAGTTTCTGAATTTTCAAGTGTATTCCATTTCTCAAATGAATGTTTTATCAAAACTTTTGCAGGCCTCCTAGTAACATACAGTGGAATTCATGTCCAGCGATCATAAGTAAAGTATATCATTCAGAACTGAGTGTTTGAATGTAGTTTCAAAATGTTGTGCCCTCAAAATGTTGTTGGTATATTAGAAGTCATTTCATTAATTGTTTTCAGTTACTTCAGTTTTTGGTGTATTCTTCGTTCCTATATGAGAAATAGGAGAACTCTCGCAAAGACTAGTCAGAATTGAAGTGTATCTTTTCTTGACATCAGAGTAACCATCAGTTACTTACTGATACTTACATATGTCCTTAAGAGTTCCCTCCCATGAAAGTGGACGTGCTTGTCAAATATCATATGACTTTATCCTACAGTTTCTAGAAAATTACATGCACATAGGCCCCATATTACACCTAAGAGAGTGTAATGTGACTATGAACCTGTATAATTACTAGCAACCTTAAGTAAAGCTTATACTAAAGGCTGTTCTCTTAGCTATTCAGGAGAAACCAACTCTTTCTGGATCATTATTCTGGGGTGAACTGGTTTTTTGTTTATTTTTATTAATTGCTTTAATTCAGGCCCTGCCAAACCTTGGGCAGACACATCGGTGTATAAGAAGGGCTTCAAGCCAATCCTTCAAAACAATGAATAATGACATGAAGATTTAAAAGAAATCTTTTTTCCTCTTTTCAGGAGGATGTTCCCTGAAATTAACAAGTGAGAGATTCCAAGAGATTAAAAGAACTAGTCTTGTATGTAACGTATGTGTAAGCTGTGAAACTCTCCCGTCAAAGGAAATCATTTGGGCTAAGAAGGTAAGAAAAGAGACTGGATAATAAGAAGCATCAAGAGTAATTTTAATAAAAAGCCATTTTAGAAAAAGGAGCTCATCATTTGGAGAGGCTCCTGGGAAGCCTTTCATATCTTTTCTGCAGCTTCTGCAGCACTCTGCTTCACCCACAAAAGGGACAGTGAAACAGATGGGCCTCCAATGAGATCCATTGGACCACTTCTGTCTTACAAGCAACAGGAAAGTACTAGTATCGTAACACTACAAAAATTCTTTGAAAGGAAGACCGCAGCTGTTTCCAACATCCTGACCACGGATTGACCCATCGGTGCCACTAGCGCCATGATTTTGACCTCATACTTTCTATTTTAGCTGGATTCTTGTATGTTTTTAGAGAAGTAGACATTTCACTGCTATTTTTTTCTGGGCTGTGAAGAGAATGATACGAATTTCTAAATATGTAGCAATATAGAGGTTAATCCTCAGATCTTGTTGCTGACCATAAGAACACAATAACATTTCACATTAAAAAAGCAAGGATCTTTGGAGAGTATCATCCTCCTCTGCAAGAAATAAAAATAAAAGTCCTCCAGAGGGTGGCTGGCCCACCAACACATGCCAACAAGAGTGGCTAGTCAGGCAGACTGAAGTAGGGAGGAAGCACTGCGTACTCCAGGAAGTACGATCCCTCATATCCATACACATACACACATCAAGAGAAAGAGTAAGAGAGAGTGGTTCTCAGAAGAATATCCTATTGCAGAATTTCTCAGAAGGATGCTTGTGGGAAGGATGAGCCTCTTACTGAATGTCAGAAATGCACTGTGACCATGTCTTATATTTCTTTTGAATTGAATATGGATGGTCGTGTTTGATTTGACACTACAGAATGAAGACTGTGAGACATCCTGACTCTAAGCACTCACCTTTGCTCCTTTGCTTCCTTCAGGACCGTAGACATCTCTGCCATCCATTCCCTGCATAGATTGAATATACCATGAGTTAGCTTTTAACAGAGTATTAGATTCACATCCAATTCCATTTTGGAATAAAGATCTCCCACTACAATGAAGTGCCCAGGCTGTTAAGGCTGATGAAGTAGGGCAAGTTATCACAGCACAGTCTAGAAACAGTAGCAAATGGTAGCAACATCTGTAGAGAGAAAACAAGGATTAAGACCACAGTTCCTCTCCACTGTGTGCCCTACCTTTAGAATATTTTCTCCCTCCTAGAGAACCTGAGGGGAAAGATATCCTCTCTAGCCCATAAGGAATCTGGTGTCCATAAGAAACTAGAAATAATTTTAATTGTATCAAATAGAGAAAATAGAAGGGAATGAACGGTACTGAATCAGATGGATAGGTATTAAACTACAGGGGCCCTGAATTAATGCAGAAAGACTCACAGGCATGCCTCTCTGTCCAGCTGGTCCCACTAGGCCCTTCTCTCCAGGGTCACCAGGTTCACCCTGTTACAATTGAAACATAAAAGACATTAGTTTGCCTTTTTCAGGAGAATTGTTTCTGAAATGTAAACTTGTCTGCTAGACTGAAGGGTGCTTAAACATTTTACAGACTATTTGATGCCAGTCAGAAGCACTGCATTACAGACCATGCTTCATAGAAGGTTCCTTGGGATGGAACTGGAAAGTACTTGGCAAATCAGAATATTCTGCGCATTCATGCAGCTAAACCCCAAAGGCCTTCATTTAATAAAACTCCCATTGTTATACAGAATTACCATTGAAAAGAGTGTTTTCTGGAAAAAGTTATATTAATGGTAGCAGGACATAGCCTGGAATTCTACCAGCCTGAAGCACCTGTTGATAGCAGATGATATTTCTCAAAGGCTGACTGTCACCAGGCTGACTGTGCTCCGAGTCCTCTTGCAAGTTTTCTTCAGTTCCTTTTTTGGTTTTCACTTTCTTAATGAACTTTCTTCTAACAAGAACCCAAATGCTAAACAGCACAAAACCACACTAAGAAAATGGAATGCATGATGGATTACATCACTATGTGTCTTCCCAATTTTTTGTCACTGTTTCACTGTATGTTTTCACACAGTGACTCTTCTCACAGTAGCACTTGGACCTTCTGATAGTTCCCTGTCACTGAATGTAATAATACACTGAATGTAATAAACCTTCAAAGAGACTGAAAGGCTTATCTACCTGGTAATATTTATGCCTTTTAGATCCAGAGATGCAACAACACCTAAAATTAATTATTTTTATTTAATAAAGTAATTCTCCCATATCACTGTGCATTAATGAAAGGAAAGTAAGGGATAACATTTAGTATAAGTAAGTGAACCATAATGTGGACCACTTATTAGTATAAGCCTTTCTGTTTAACTTCATGTTCATAGAATCATAGAATGATTTGGGTTGGAAGGGAGCTGTAGAGGTCACCTAGCCCAAGCCCCTTGCAGTAAGCAGGAACATCTTCAACTAGACAAGGTT
>Ga0181612_157884_pt1 | contig 12970 bp, 10 predicted proteins | sample HoacroProtozoa21_FD_119630 | JGI IMG/M metagenome (GOLD analysis project Ga0181612, IMG submission 119630) | Hoatzin crop microbial communities from Cojedes, Venezuel. Combined Assembly of Gp0051906, Gp0051904, Gp0051908 | reverse complement strand
TGCTCAGGCAAACAGCTGTCAAGTTCTCCCACTAAAGGGACTAGCCTAATAAGTTTAAGTGGGCACAAAGAGGTTATGAACTGTTCAGACAAACAACTCGGCAAGCGGACTAGGCTGGGTAGAGGACATGTGCAGAGTAACAAGGAGCTACAGGAAGTGACCTTCTAAGCCAGGCAAAAGAAGACCTGCACCCACAGCCTAGCTTGCCAAAAAACAGTAGCTCAGTCACATGGAAGTATGTGAAAATACCCAAAGTCACATACTGCTCTACTTTCTCACCTTTGGATGTTCTTTATCAATGAATCCTTCTACAGGTCTGGGGGAATGACACTGGGATGAAGCAAAGTATGTACTGCCAGTGAACATGCACCACCGTTTGCTGTATGGTTTGCATGCCTTTTTAAGTGCCAATGTTTTTCTTCTTAATTTTTTTTTCAAAGCCTGGCATACTACCATGACAGCTTTACAGTGAGACACCAGTCCAACATGCTGACATCAACTAAAAAGGCATAGCAGTAACCCAGCCCTTTCACATAGTTTACGAGTACAATGTGTTAGTGTTAAGCAATATTTGAAGAAATACTAGGCAAAATAGTTCCCAGGAAGACCTGGATTCTGTCTTTACGCAGGCAAAGAAATATATGACAGAAAAGATACATCCAAATGACATTGCTGATGGCCCACCTAGTCAGGGAGTAGTTGTGAGACTGAAGTGTAAAAAATGACCCATGAAAGACTGTCCTCTTTGTTCTTTTCGGTTCATTTGCTCTACTTCTATGCTGGTGAGAGTAGTTTGGTAACACTAAGTAGCATAATAGGGTAAGAGGTTTGCTTATTTGGCATCTAGTGAAGATAGAGAGGTAAGAAAAAGCTGTGCCAATAATGACTTGCCTTAAAAACGGTGGAGGTGGACAGCGTACTCTGCTGGAACCGTGCTAAAGCCCAAAAGCAATGGCACATTTGCACTATCAAAGGTATTCACGTTTCACAAAGAAAACTGCTCTTGATCTCTGGAAATGGACAGATAAAGGGCTCAGTTCAATCCCTGCTGACATACAGTCCTTCATTGCTACTTTACAACATTCACGTCTTATGCAATTCCCCCAGCTTCCCCCCGCCTGCCCCCCCCCCCCTTTGCCTTGTTCAGAGATGGAAATATTCTGCTGGCTTGTGTGCTGTAGCAGCTGCTCCTCTTGACATTTCTGCTGCAGGCTGGGATACAGACCCTGAGTTAGTTCTAATGAAATAGCTAATATAACCCTTCCTCTCCTTTCCCAATATTTCACGTGAAATAGATATTCTAATTCAGGCAATTGTTCCTCTGAGAAGTCTTCCAAGGTTAGTGGAGATTCAAAAATAGTTCGAAACAGCAACAACAAAACCAAGAGTGCTTCAGGCTTTAATTTTCTTCCAACAAGTATTGCTGCTTATTAGAAGGTATCTGCCAGGTATCCTGCAAGGAAATTCAGTCTACTAGTTATTTGCTCCCACTTTTTAAATGGGTGCCCAGGTAAATATAATAAGGTACTGAGAGCTAAATTCTGGCGCTGTGAGTAGGGCTATGAGTGCATAGGAATGGCACAATAAGAGAGTGTGATTTTGGCCCACCAAGTGCATTTGTTGCTCAAAAATTTCCAGGGAGAAAGTGTCTTTACAGAAATTAATATTGCATTTGTATGACAGAACATCCAAGCTGAGGTTTAATCTGTTGAAGGGAGAAATAAACTGCTGTTTTTCTGGATAGGAAAATGAATACAGTGATTGCAACATGAAAAAGTGGCTTAGTCTTGGCAGGCCATTTCTCTAATGGGCCTGCAAGAGCTGCTCGTTAGGAGTGTTTTAATCACAACCAGTGACCGCTGAAGTCTCTGTAAAGACAGCCTCCGTTAGTTCCCATCACACTGCAAAGACAAAGCCCATGCAAACACTCGGGTTTTTTCAAGCTCCACTGAGACCCCGGACTAACAAACCCATCAGCAACACAATGAGCAAATTTGACAAAATAAGAAGAAAGCTGAGTGTCAGTCAATGAGACCTGGGAACGGAGATGTCTATCTAGAATTACCCTTTCTGTGCTTCTGTCTATTACCTGAAGAAATGTGGGACATCTGGGAAGTAGGAATTGCAAATGCAGTCAGTTACCCTCTCAGCTGTGACAGATCCAGTTTGAGTTCTAGTTGTGTTGCTCAATAATTTCTTTGGGGAAAGGTATGTCGCAGTAACAATTAATTGAAAAATGGTAATTAATTGACATATACACTCCATCTCAGCAACTAGAAAATGTTTGTTCCTGGCACTGGAAAGAGACAACAGTCTCCTCATCTCAGGCCATTTTACAGCTCTATTAATCACCTGCCTATGCTCCAACGGAGAACAGGCTTACTGCAACTGCTTTGTCTCATGCCTGCATACATTTTCATACCCTGATTCTAGCATAGCCTCCAGGAAACTCCGCCAGCACAGGCAAGTTACATCATGCAGTTCGCAGAGGCACACAAGAACGCCGCTTGGCCAGCTCCATTAACATCATCATGCAGCATATTGATACTGCTTTTCATGCAAGTATGTTTTTCAGATCCCAGGAACAGCTTTACCATCATTAACTAACTAAATAGAATATTGATGGGATGCAAGATTTAACCCACGATGAGTATTTCTCAACACATGCAGCCCTGGTGGAGGCTTGCTCCTAGATTGCCATGGACATGTTTCCAAGGTTGGGTTTCCACTGGCCTGTTTTTCACCATTGGCCTTCTTCTGTATGCTGATGTTGTCTATCAATACAATTAAAACAAGGGCTGGAATAGCAACTAGAAACATACCTGCCTTGGACATGCACTGAATTACTACAAATCAGGGGCCCAGCAGTGAATTTCCAGGTAGAAGTGAGGTACAGCCTGTTGATCATACAGCCTCCACCCAAACCCTCTCTCTGTCAGCTTCCTCCCTGAAACCTGCATTTCCCTCAAGATCTAGTATTGATGCCTCACACTCAGCCCAGAGATAATAAATACCCCCTATCTCCCACGTTCCAGCTAACAGTCTGTGAGAAAAACTGAGGAAATACATTGACATAGCTAGATTTTATGCGGCACCCTAAAACAGCCCATTAAAAGCAAACAAATTAGAGAGCTCCCCAGACCCCAAGCCCTTTCTGAAATGTAGCTTTCCTCTGTCTAACTGTCCCGCTTTAGAAGTCCCTGGGCAAGGAAGGCAAACAGGCAGCTGAAGGGGTACCTGCCATGAGATCTGCATCCCTTTATCCAGAGCCCAGTTCAGCCCCTTCCCCTCATGCTCTACCTTTCTTGTTCATCTCCTTCAGACTTCACCCAGGAGACCTTTGAAACGCCCTTTTATCACCTCTTTAGCTTTGCTGGTGAGTTTCCAGTGCTCCTGGAAAAAACGGTACTAACTTGTATTAGGAGATAATGTAGAGAATGGAACAAAGCCCTTTACACCATACAGCAGCAGCAATCCAGAAAGCGTTTACACTGGGAATATCAGCAGACACAGCGGCTGTAAACCTCTGCAGTCTATGTATAAAGGCTTGCCTGTCCTGCTGGATTTTAGGGACCAGCCTCCAAGCAGAGATGCAACAATTTCCTGTCCCTATTCCTAATAAGCAACCACGAATGAAATCTTTTTTGGATTTTTGCCAAGATGAAAACAATAGCCAGCTCGAGCACTTCAGCTTGAACGGGTGCGAGCTATTGTGCATCATCTGCTTAGCCAAATCCTGTGAGAGGGCTGGGGTGGGGGAGTACGATCAGAATTCAGCGTACCTGGAGAGAAGAGAGACGCATATCTGTTTTTATCTTAATCCCAATGTACTCTATTATCCCACTGGGGCGGATGGAGCTATGGAGATACTGTTGTGCCTATCAGCCGAAGTTGAGAGATCAATTCTGACAGCAGCAGAGAGCACACCATGAGCATATGAACAAATTGATCGTGCAGTCACTAACTCAACTGAACAATTTTGTTGTCCTCTTTAAATGTCAGGTTTCATTCTGTTGTACACTAACCATTATATGATCCCTCAAATTAGTCAGAGCTTGGGCTAGTAAACACATGGTATGAAGCTGCGTCAGGCAAAGTTCAGATTGGATGTTAGGAAAAGGTTCTTCACCAAGAGGGTGGTCGGTCACTGGAACAGGCTCCCCAGGGAAGCAGTCATGGCACTAAGCCTGTCAGAGTTCACGGAACGTCAGGAGGATGCTTTTAGTCACATGGTTTAGTTTTAGGTAGTCCTGTGAGGAGCAGGCAGTTGGACTTGATCATCCTTATGGGTCCCTTCCAACTTGAGATATTCTATGATTCTATGCTTCTGTATCAGCCAACCAATAAATATGGTCTCCCCAGCAGTTTTAGAGGTGGAAGAAACTTCCAAAACGGAAACAGGGTAAAAGAAGTAATGAAATATAACATCTATTTCTGTAATATTAGCTTTGGTGTTCATGAGACTTTCCACAAAAGAAAAGGCATGAAGAAAGAATGTGAAGGTTAAGTATTAATAAAATCCTCTTAACTGAGAAACCTGGGAGTTTTCTGTTAGTGGAAAATAAAGGTGTTTTGTGCTTTGAGAATCTATATCATTATATAAGCCAACTGTACACTGAACTACGAACATAATTTGTTATCGTATTGTTTCAGTAAATGTGTTTGTCCATCCTCTTTCATCTCCAGCTGTAAAGGAATTTTTTGTTTTTCAAATGCAATCAAAACATATTTCATTGTGCTTGCACGCTAAGAGAACGCCTCTCGATTTTACAATGAATTTTCAATAGTTTGAACAAAAGTCCGAATCTGCAACTGCTGGTAGTGAGTGCCTGGTTTTGACACATACCTCTTTCTTAGTCAGCTGCTGCAAATCAGTCATCATGAAATCGAGAATTCATTGCAGAACAAGGTGTTGTACACCACAGGAAATGTTCCATGACTAACAAAGGATAATTTGTTTAATCTGATTTTATTTTATAAGTTAAGTGGCTTTTCATTCCTTCTTTTAGATTCAGGAATGAACATTGTATTTGAGTGTGTGTCTCCTGTGAGTACTGCTTGAATTTGTACAGACACAACAGCTTGTCTGTGGAGATCAAAACCAAAGGTCGGTTTGCCTAACGTTGGGATATGGGCCAGGTCTTGTCTATGTTTTTCTCTCTCTCCCGATATCACTCTCATATTGGTGCCAGGAATTAGGATATTCATCTTCTCTAGGTAAACATCGGTTTATAAAAAGGATAATATAATTGCACAGAAGAAGCTATGATATATCTTGGGATTAGTGATTGCCTCCTAATTGAGCTTCAGTGAAAGCGGCAGTTCTGGCATGATTTTCATTCACCTTGTGGAAAATTATTGGAGCATATTTCATGTAATTAGGATCAAGAATGGATTTGGCATCACTTCCAGCAAATGCCCCTGAACACTAATCTGGTTTATTTGGCACCACTGCTTAAGCTTCTCTTGTGGGGAATACAATGACAACAATTAACCTGGCAATACAGAACAGAAATGGGAAGTGGGAAATTGTCTTGTCTTTTACCCACAGACAGCGTGAAGTGTGACCTCATTCAGTGACAGAGCAGCAGTACCTTGAATTTATTTTCTTCTTTTTTTCCCATCTTTAGATGCCCTGAGGAATCTTCTAATTTTTTTTCCATCTAGCTCAAAAATCCACATTTTTCCTGCTGTCCAAAAGAACCTCAACAAACAGACACGTTGGCCCTATTTAAAGTGTTTGTAGCTAAGTGTATTTGATTTAACTGGGTGTTGTTGAATGACCGAAAGATTCCTTCCCTTTCTAGCACTAGACCAATATTGACTTTCAACAGCTGACAGTTCAGAGTGTGAAATCAATGGCAGGATTTGGGCAAGGTCTTTAGGTTACTGCTCCAGAAGGGACATTTATTTTCATTTTAAATAATCGCATATGGTGTGTACAAACTCCAGTTTCTAGTAGGTTCTCTTTGTTCCTTTTTATTGCAGTGTTCTGGACAACTCATCAAAACCTCCCCGGCCCCTTATCCACTAGTTAGAAAAATAGCACTAGCAGTGTGTTTTAAGATTTCTAGGTAAGCTGCAGTGACAATTCATCCATCTGCAGCTTTCTTTTCCTTTGATCCAGTCATCAAGCTGGATCATGGCACAGCAAGACTTAGGAAAACTAGACCTGCAAAGTTTGTTTGCAGGGAGGATGTTTGGAAGAGGAGACTTCCACTAGAAGCAGGACAAACAGATTAGGTATTAACCTGGGATCTTAACTACTGCACAGCTTGAGAGACTTAGAGAGATTTACGGAGACATGAGGGAACTCGACAGGGAAGAGGAAGAGCAGAGCGATTTGGTTTAGCTGCTGAACCAGCTGAGAAAGAGACACAGAGAAACTCTGTGGGGAGGAGTGAGAGAGGAGGATCCTGTGTACTCAAGGAAGGCTTACACCTAAGCCCAAAGAACTGTATCAAGTAGTGAGGAAATCTAAACAGGGAAATATGTATAGCTGCTTATAGGTGTTGTGCGGGGTTGTTTCCTTCCAAGAGCAATATATTTCTTTTGCTGGATGTAGAACATAAGAATACAAGAAATGCCTTGCCCAGACTCATATTCTGTCCCTGATCATGGTGGTAGGAAATATCATCCAGGCAGAGGCAAGCGTGCTCATTTAATTTAGGAATAGTCACAACATCTGTCTCTGTTTCCTCTGTCCCAGGTGGCTGGAGAGGTGAGGTGGGAACCCCAGAGCACTCGCAGCACTGGACCTCATGGAAGAACTTTTCTTGAGCTGCTGAGCAGCCCAAGGCGGGCAGTTGTGGGCCTGGGACATACAATTTCTGCACAAAGTCCCACTTCTTACAAGAGAAAGACAGAGAGAGCCTGTGGCCAAGGAATGTGTAAGAGAGGCTGAGAAAAGGGCAAGTGCCATGATGTGCTCAGATCTAGAGCACCTGAAGAACCTCCTGTAGACTCAGTGTAGTGGGGACCAGGAATAAAATCCCAGTGAGAGCCACACTAGTGTGTGTGATGAGTGGCTGGAGATCACAGGATTGTATTTTAGTCACATTAAAAATCTTTCCAAACACAACAGATCTGGGGAAAGCTGTCAGGTCTAGCCACGTCCTTTCTGAAATCCTGGGAAAACAGCAGAGACTCACAGCCTGTCCTGATCATTAACACACACACACACCCCGCCCCCAGTACCCAAAGAGCCTCGAGCAAATGCCAAAGCTGAGAGCTCCTCACAGAAAGTGTCCTTCCATTATCTTGAGCTCCAATCTGTGCTCTATCCTTTTCTTCAACAGCAGAAAAGGGATGTGGTAAGTAAATCCCGTGCAAGTTGTTCACATCAAAACCAACAGCTGATCTTGTAAGATTGCTGCTTATGGTAAACTACTTTGTTTAGTAAGAGAGTAGCTGCCTACAGATCCAGCATTGACTGTAGAGGCAGCCCAAAGACGAGCATGTTGCAGCAATTCAGCTGTGAATCAACAAGTAACTGACTCGCAACAGCAAGGTCTGTTATGGCGATAAAATACGCTGTCGCAACTTCCGGGCCAGACAAAAATGAGAAATTTCCTAGAAAATGCTGATTTGTGACTGTGCAATGGGAACCCACCTACAGCCTCTGTGTGACAAAGCAACAAATGGCATGCATGTATCTTCCACGAGGAGTGGGAAAGACTATTTTTCCTAAGCAAATAAGTCACTTTTGCCAGACATCATTTCTGCCAAGGCATTTCATCACGACCTTGGTCCCCCACTTCAGTCTGTGAGGTCTCCAATAGCACCAGCCTTGTCAGGTGAGTCAGAGAAAGGGGACTCGTTATTGCCAACACAGCTGCAGTACCACAGCCTATTTTTCCTATTCTGTCCCCAAAATACCTCACAAAATACCTACAAAGCAGAGAGGAGCAAAGGGCAGGACAAATGGCACTGCACCCAGGAGGATCTGGTCCTTGCTTGGAAATGCCGGTGTGGAAGGAGTGGCAAACCTCTAACGCCAGTGCCCTGATGCTGCAGCTGGTCCCTGTCCCATGGCGTGTGTCCCCCCCCTTGGTTTTATTCATGCTGCTGCCCCTCACCCATCCGGCCCCAGCATCTGCACTTGGAAAGTGATGCAGACCACAGTACTGCTCCAGACCCCACCCTGTGCAGGGGATATTCTGGCTCATTTTCCAGCAGTTGATGTTAAATTGAATATTTTTTATTTTATGCACACATGCTATTGTAAACTCAGAGGCTCTCAGATTCATGCTTGGCTCAGAATCTTGGATGCCCACCTTCTGGCACCTGAGTTTAAAAAATCTGGCCTGAATCCTTCATGTCCTCTCTCATGTCAGACATTGCACAGCCCTCTAAACAGTGACTGTTAATACATTGCATATGCTGCAGTACCAAGTTTCGTGAGCAGAAAATGGGGTGTCACCCTCAACCATGAATTTCCTTCTCTCTTTCTCTAAAAATCTTTGTAATAACAATTAGCACGGCTTATATGTGTCCCTTACATTTTGATGGGTTTCAGCCACAAATATTTTTACCTCACACTACATCTGAAGCAGAGAAATAGCAGTGTTCCCTGTCAGCACAAAGAGAAGTGAAAGATAATAAATCACTGACTTGTAAACTGCACCCAAGAATCAATAAAATGTAAACGGCTACAAAATAGAAGGTAGAAATACATTAAATATGAATGACAAGAAAGAGGAGTAAGACTGGAAAATGATAAGGCTGTGTATTTTATTACATGAGACAGAAGTGATGGAGAACGGTTCTGGGTTGGTAAAAGGAGAGAAGGTCTTTGCAAACAAAATGGTATCTGACCACTTGTCCCTGTCCACTGCCCCTCTAATGGAGACAGAATGTATCATATGAGTGTCAACAACTTTTAGAAACTTTACACATCGCTGATTACAAATGAAAATGTAATGCAGTCTACACATGTTCTGGCTCTTATCTCTCCTCCAGGGGAAAGCATTAAAGCCTCAGCCTGCCATGGAAAATGTAGTATTCAGACATCTGTGACCAGTATGTGCAGAGAAGAGAAGATAAGGTGCATATCAAGCCTACATCTGTGAAAGGGGTCTCGGAGTCTCTAGAGACAGATGAATTCATACATATGACGACTAACTGAAAATTTTCTACCTAAACCTTGGCTTTCCCCAGAAGTATTTGCTCTCTACAGAATATTTTCTGTTTTGAAGGAAAAGCTCACCTAAAAGATCTTACCCAATATCCCCAATACTCAATGCTTTTCCCTCCCCCGCTTCTTTTGCTTTTAAGAAATAAATAGCCCATTCTTCAGTAAAGGTATTGTGTATACATCAAAGACTCCCTGGAGAAAGTTCAGCCTGCTGGCCTACCATGGAAGGTAAGAGGTAAGCTGTTAATGGTTGCAGGATGACATTAGAAATATGGGCTGAGAGAGATTTGGATCTTTGACAAATAACTAGTCCTGAACAATAGCAGATAAATAAATCAGAGCAGAGCCACAGGTAGCTGTTTGGATGAACAGTGGCCTGTCGGTCAACATAATGAGAAGGAAAACAGCAGTACCAGTCAGTAGCCCATACTGGCACTGCAGGCGAGATGAATAAGGTAGAGTTTCAACTCCAAACTTCAGAGCAAGGCTCTTGAGTTTTACAGCTAGAAGTACAATCAGCTTCGTATGGTCAGCAATTTATTTTACCGCTTTAGAAACGTAAGAATAAAAAATGCAAATACACCTTTGATGTGTTGATTACTTTGGGATGTACAAAACCATGAACAGTGGTGGTAATGAAACGTCTCCTGGGTGCCTTGAAACATTGCAGGAGGACCGGGGCAAGGTTCCCTAGGAAACCAGAGATGCACTCCAAAGCATGTGCAAGCTTCGCCAGCTGACAGCCACTCAGTGGTGCTCCGAACATCGCTGCTAGAAGGTATGTGATTCAACTCCAGACCGTAGCTGGTAGGACTAATTGTGGAAAGCCTAAAGGATGTTGGGATAGATTTGTTCCTGGCTGCATAAATGTTCAGACCTCTAAAAGAAAGAAAAGATTGCTTGCTAGTAATCCAAAACAAGGGGGAGAGAGGAGTGAATAACACCTTCAATTAATCTAAATATTGATCTTAGTCCCAGATTCTCCTGGCCTAAATTCCACATAGATCCTTGTGCCTACTGTTTTCCATTGGCTGGCACCCCAAAGGCTTCTGAGCAATTACTCCAGAGATGTGAGTAAGGGTCTGAGCACAGAGCCACTTGTGTCTACCAGTGGTCAACACTAAGCGGTCAGATTTATGTGGAATTTAGTCCCGACAAAACTGGGCCTTAGGACTAGACTGTACCTCCAAGGTGCTTACAAAGGAAGATGCCTACAGACCCAGTGCTTGTCCTTGCCTCCTCTGACTTTTAGGCAAGAGAACCAATATAGCATCTCTTGGGAAATACAATTTACTGCCTCTCCTGAAACTTGCTCTTTTTCTGTATCCCAGCACCTCCTACCCCATCCTCACCGGGTTTGCTCAGGAGAGAGCTAAGACCTTACATGTGACCCAGAAGGGGAATGTGAAGAGAAGAAAACAATTACTTTTGCCCTCCTTGGCAGCGTGATTCCTAACTCTTTCAGATACTCTGTCTCTTACCACAAGAACTGAAGACTCTTTCAGGAAGGGCAGAACAGCAGAATTTCCCATGGAGTTATGGGAGACACGACATGGTTGAACTTATTTCCAGTCACATTTCTCTCACTGGTTTAGCACAAGCCCCTGGATCCACCAAAGACCAAAAAGCAGTCATAGTGATTTCAAAATGATGTCTATGACTCAGCAGTGAGTCCTTCCCAATGATCTGTGGATCAAATATCTTAAAGATCAAATATCTGGGGATTGGGATGTCTGGAGTGGAAATGGTCTGCCACATATGAACTTTCTTACAGAGTTTTCCATGGATTGAAGAAGCACTGTTGATCCTGAACTCCCAAGCCTTGGTATGAGATAGGGCAGACAGGTGTGGCTGTAACTCCAGCACAAGTAATAAATACATTTAGCAGCTAGATTAGCATAATTGCTTGCCTAGTCAGCTAGCATGCAAAGTGCACAAACAAGTATCATAACAGTTTTATTACATGTACATGCTTGTGTTTCCTTGAGACATGATAAAACAAACAGATCAGTAATTTTAAAACAGGCAGTGAAAACCTAAAAAACGCAATGAGTAATTTAAAACGAACGTTAAGAAAATGGTGTCTTTGAGAAATCTTCTCCAGGCTGCACCCCAATTATATTTTATTGATGTGAAAGAAAAGATATTATGACCAAATGTATTATCCGTAACAAAAGCTTACATTTAGGTAGCTTTTGTTTTGCTCCATTATGAAATATATTTCACTGCAGTAATTTGTACTCTTTGGTGTAAAACCATCAGGTGTGATTCCATCTGGAAACATTTTAAATGGGTGATTGGTTGAGAAATGTCCCCACCCTTTCTTTGTTAGAACAAAAGATAAGGAATGTGCCTCTTATTTCTCAAGTAGGGTATTTAGCTCTTGCTGATAAGATTGTACAGTGCCTTTTGAAGAGCTGGAATATTAGTGAATTATAACTGCCCGCTATAATTTCACAAATATTACATGAGCTAGCTAGCAAGATTTTTAGTCAAAACAACAAGATGTGCTCAGCTGTTAAGTAAAATCATCTGTTGGAGCGTGTTCATTTTACAAACGGCACATCGTGTATGTTGCAGTGAACAGTGGGAGTAGTGAGCAAGATGTGACTGAAGTAGTCTGTCAAATCTTCGGTTTGATTTATAATAATGGGGTTGCATTGACATGAGACTAAAATACAGCAAAGCATATGTTCACTGTGAGTAATATAGACTCATTTATACATTATAGTAGTATTAAATAAACAGCCTCAATCATTTTCTGAAACAGTCCTACAATGAATGTGGTTATAGTGCCACGGGACAAATACTGCTTTGCAGGCAGTGATCAGAGAGAAAAAAAACTCAACCATTTTTTTCCCCCCCTTGCATTTCCAGTCCTCAGACTGGTAGAGCAAAGTGAGCTGAAACAGTAGACATTTTCCTGTTGTTGATCTGAAGAAAGACTAAGCCTGGTCTTTCTCTGGAACAGAGAACAAGAACAACAGTGGCTCCATGACATAACTTGCTCAGTTTCAGTCCTCAAAGAATCTGGTCCCTTTGATTCTCAGTCAGACTGTTTGCAGGAACGGGCTCCAAAGGACTTCAAGAAAATGGTGACATAGTTTCAGAGATGTCAGTGACAAATCCGTCTCAGCTATAAAACAGTTACTGCAGAAACAGAAAAATCCATGCATTTATCTTGATGACTGACAAACCCTTCTGCATTACTGTGTAAATTAGGAATTATGATATCCTATTTCTTTTTTTAATACCCTAGTTGTAAATGGACATCAAATGTTATTTACCAGTGGTTGAGCAAGAGAATGTCATTGTTTAAACATGGAAATGGGATTTAAATTTCTGCATTCAATTATGTTTGGGGTTGCCTTTCATTTGGACTTAAACCTGGTTAAAAAAAATGTGGCTCCAGTATTGTTTCTCTTTGTAAAACGGGAAGTATGTTAAAGAACATATCCAAGCTGCCTGCAACTGCACAGAGATTGTCTAAAATGTAGTAAACCTCTTAGTTGTTCAAATAAGCATGCATTTTATGAGCATAGTTAACTTTTGCATTGACTGAGTTTCCAACCACTACATTACGTGACAGATCTTATAAACCAGAAGTTTCTGAAGTCTCATTTCTATTTCTTCTCTTTTCTTTTCCTAAGACACGTTTGCTGTGAAAATGGTTCTTTCCTTTCTTTATCTCTCCCAGAGACTTCAATTTCCAGCACACCAAAAGCAAAGTCATTATAAGAAAACTGTATTTTTTTCCTTTCCAGTCTGAATAGAGAAATTCTATACATCCGCTAGTAACTTTGTAAATCAGAAATCTGATAAATTAAACACGCA
>Ga0181612_102157_pt1 | contig 12970 bp, 10 predicted proteins | sample HoacroProtozoa21_FD_119630 | JGI IMG/M metagenome (GOLD analysis project Ga0181612, IMG submission 119630) | Hoatzin crop microbial communities from Cojedes, Venezuel. Combined Assembly of Gp0051906, Gp0051904, Gp0051908 | reverse complement strand
TGATTTCCCATACCATCACGTCAAACCCGCGTGAGGCACTCGGAAACCCAATCGGGCTCCCCAGGACCCCGCCGCCGATAACCGCTACTTTTTTAAACTCCATCTGTTTTCTCCTTTTGGAAATGATTGTTGAAAGTTTAACGACCAACTCCATTTTACGCTTTCCACACTTCCCTGGAGAACGACAAAAACGCTACATTATGTAGCGTTTCCGTCAACGAGTCCCAAAAACTCCAAGTATCGAAAAGAATAATCCAAAATGTAATCCTGGTCGACCTTGTCCGGGTGTTCCAGGTAAAAGGCCACGGACTCGACCAACATGGAAGACAACAGTGACAGGTTGAATTCCTCGTGGTCCAGGCTCTTCCCAAAATGCCTTATACGCCGGCGGAAGAAGTCTTCGATCGCGTACCGCCATTTCTGGATGAACCGGCTGTTGGGATGTTCCACAAGGAAAACCAGGAACACGTCCCGGTCCTTTAAAATATCGTCCAGGAACTTATACAAAAAGTCCAGTGACTGGCCCGAGAAAATCTCGATCCGGGTAAACTGGACGGAGTTTGCGCGCAGGATCGTGACCAGGTCATCTTCCATCTCCTCCAGGAGTTCCGTGATGTTGTTGTACCGGCGATAGAAGGTGGACCGCGCCACGCCCGCCTTTTTGCAGAGTTCCTGTACCGTGATCTCCGCCATAGGCTTCTTCCGGTACAGTTCCAACAACGCTTCCCTCATCTGATGCTGTGCCCGGCTCCGCTTCGCCGGGATATCCGGAAGGCTCTGGATGTAGTCATCGATTTTCTGTGATGCCATATGGGCTCCCCCTGATTCATGGTTTCCATCCCCTATTTTAGTAAAAACCCGGCAAAAATGCCCCCACAAAAAAGAATTGGCGCCCCGGCAACCTCCGAAGCGCCAACAGATGATGCATTATGTCATCAGGTCATGATGCTCGTCATGATCGTCTTGACCAGGTAGTCCAGGGTCCCCGTGTCACGGTCCGGGTTGACGGCTGCCGTCTGGTACGGCTCCTTGGGTTTCTGCCAGTCGTTGACCAGGGTGAAGGTCTTGTCGTCCGCGAAGTTGGAGTCGTAGTTAAACGAATCCAAAATGTTGAGGATGTAATTGTTGAAGTGTTCCTGCGCAGTCGGGGTCAAAAGGCGGACGCCTTCCAGGCTGCCGACGGCAACCGCCGTCAGGAGGGTCGCCGAAGTCGACTCCACATCGAGCCCGAGCATCGAGAAGAGCGTCGGGAAGAACGGCAGGTCGTTGACGACCGCGGACGCGACCGAAGCGTTGTACTCGGCGAGATCCGTCACGATGATCTCAAACGCGTCGTCGAGCCAGTCCCCGCTCTCAATGTACTCCATGGCCTCGTTGTACCAGTCCGGGTTGCTGTGGCCCGGTGCATCCGTTGCCGCGAGGTGGTTGGTGTAGGCGTAGTTGTAGGTATCGACGAGGTCGTGCGTGGCGTTCTTGTCCATGGGCATGCCGCAGAGGTCACGGACCAGTTTCTCTACCGCCTCCGAGGTGCCGTCCGGCAGGCCGGAGATCCCGGAGATCAGGTTCTGCGCGGCGTAGTTGAGCTTGTCCGCGTTGATGAGCAGCCCGTCCGTCGTGAGGGAGTACTCCGTGAAGTCATCGATCGTGACCTGTTCCCCGGTCAGGGGGCTCACATACGAGATGGAGAGGTTCTGGATCGTGGTGCCGGAGACCGTCTCCGTCACGGTCTTGCCGCGCTTGGTCCGCTTAAAGGTGACCTTGCGCATGGGGTTCGGGTAGGTCTGGGCCGAGCCCGTCTCGATGTCGTAGATCTCGTTTCCGGCATCCGTGACCCAGCGCGCGATATCCTGGGAGTGGAGATGCCCGGTGAACATATAGTGGAGGCCGGCGTCGGCGACGGCCGTCGCGTACTCCTCCCAGTCGTTCATGACGAACGCCGGCAGGATGTCGTCTTCCATGGAGAAGTGCGGAATGAAGTTGTGGTGCTGCATCCCGATGATCGTGTCACCGCGTTCATTGGCCGCCTTGATCTGCTCCACGACCCATGCCTGCAGGTCCTCCGGGATGGCGCCGGACGTCTCTTTTTCATCCTCTTCGTCCGAGGTGTTGTCCGCGCTGTAGCGGCAGGAGTCCACGACGAGCACCGTGTAGCCCTCCTTGGGCCGGGCCACATACGAGAGGCCGCCGGCCGTGGCGCCCGCGGGCGGGGTGTACCGTGCGATGACGGTGTCATCCGAAAACGTGATATCCGAATACGCCTTCTCGAAGAGCTCCTGGGTCGTGATCGTGAGCTGTTCCTGCTCGCCCGACTCCGTGTTGAAGTTGTAGGCGTCGTAGTTCATGATGTCGTGGTTGCCGTTGGTCACATAAATCTTGATCCCCGGCACGTCTTCCTGGAGTTTCTTCAGTTTTTCCGCCAGGATGACATGGTCTTCGTACTCACCGTCTTTGGTGAGGTCCCCGGAGAGAAGCAGCACCTCCGGCTTGTACTTGCGGACCTGGTCGAGCTGGGCGTCCACAATGGCCTCGCTGTCCTGGAAGCTCTTGGTCTCCTTGGCCATGAAGTTCCAGAAGTCCTCGGTGTCCGCGATGAACTCACGGGCCAGAATGTGGCAGTCGGACATGACCATGACCGAAAGCGTGCTCGTCTTCTCCGCGCCCGCGCTCGACGGGATGAGGCAGAGTCCAAGCATCAGGGCGATCGTCAATACTAATGAAAGCAGTCTTTTCATATCATTTCCCCTCTCTCAAATTTATCACTTGTCTAAACATAATTATAGTCCCCATTTGTCCGCAGAACAAGAAACGGCCCCCTCCAAAAAAGGGGCCGTCTCGTTGTGCGATTTGATGACCGGGATTCTCAGACACCTTTGGAACCGGCGCCAAGGATCGTCTCCACCAGCCAGTACACCTGGTTGGAATCCGACTTGTCCAGATACACAATGGGTTTGTCGGTACAGGGGTCCACCCGCTCCCCGTCCTTCTTGACGATGCGGATGTACTGGGTGAGGTCATCCCCGTAGTTTACGTCATTGGTCATGGAGTCGACGATGTCCACCAAGAACTCGTTGGCGTCGTCTTCCAAGGCCGGGTCGATGACGCCAAGGCCCGTAAAGCCGGCGCGGACCAGCTTGCCCGCAATGGCGGACGCCGTGTCAAACGGCAGGTCGACATCTTCCGCCGTAGCCCCAATGATTACCGCGACTACCGCTTCCGCAATGGACTCCGGAGCGGCCCCGAGGTCATTGGACAGGACATCCAATACCTCATCCAGTAAAGCCCCGCTTGCGACTTTGTCCTGGGCCTCACGGAACCAGGAGGGATCGTTGCCGTCATCCGTGCCGGCGGCCTCGGACTGGAACATGTAGTTGACGAGGTCTAAGAGATCGTGCTCCCCGGACTGGTCCACCGGGATGCCGGTGAGGTCATCGATGGCGTTGTTCAAAAACGGCATCGCGATGTCGGCGACGACGGGACTCACCTTGTCCGTCAGGTAGATCTCCGCCCGGTACTTAAACATCTCCCCGGAGAACGCATATGCCTTGCTGTAATCCGTTAAGTTGTCGATCGTTTTGGTCTTTCCGCTGATGGCATCTTTGTAGGTAACACTCAGGTCCTCGATCGTGGACCCGTTGAGCACTTCCGCTACGGTGCCGTCGTTTTTCTTTGTCCTTGTGAAGTCCACGACCCGGACCGGGCAGGGATAGGTGGCGGAGGCGCCGGTCTGGAAGTCATAGAGTTCATTGCCCGCGTCCGTGACGAGACGCGCCACATCATGGGCGTGCTGGTGTCCCGTGAAGATATACGACATGCCGGCATCCGCAAACTCGGTGGCCAGGCGCTCCCAGTCGTTGACAAGGTAGATCCCTAAGATCGTGGGTTCCATCGTGAAGTGGGGCACGAAGTTGTGGTGTCCCATCCCGATGATGGTGTCACCCCGCTTCTTGGCCTCCTTGATCTGCTCGAGCACCCACGCCTCAAGGTCTTCCGAGATCTGGCCGCTCGTCTCGTGTTCGTCCTCTTCCGTTGAGGTGTTGTCCGCGCTGTACCGGCAGGTGTCGATGACGATAAAGGTGTAGCCCTTCTTCGGGCGGGCCACATAGCTGAGCTGGCCGGAGACCTGGCCTTCTGCCGGGGTGTACCGCGCGATGATGGAGTCGTCTTCATACGTCACGCCATAGAAGGAGACAAACTCCTCCGGCGCGGTGACCGCGACTTCCTCGGCCTCCCCGCTCTCGGTGTTGTAGTTTACGGCTTTGCTGTCGTTGACGTCGTGGTTGCCGTCCGTGACATAGATCTTGAGGTTTGGCAGGTCCTTTTGCAGTTCCTCCAGCTTTTCGGCAAACACCTTGTGGCTCTCGTGTTCCCCATCTTTGGTCATGTCACCGGCGACGAGCAATACGTCCGGGCGGTTTGCCCGCACGCGGTCGAGGCACGCGTCCACAATGCCCTCCGACTCCGCGAACAGCTTTGGGGCCTTCTTCAGGCTGTCGTTGTAGTCCTTGGTGTCGGCGATCATGCTGGAGGCCAGCATGTGCGGATCTGCCATGACCATGACCTTGAGCTTACCCGTCACACCGGCGGAGGACGGGATCATAAAACAAGCCGCAAGCAGTGCCAAAACCAGGACCAGACTTGCGACCATATGCGCGTAACGCTTCATATGAATTCCCCCTATGTTATTTCATCACTCTTCCGTCGTCTATTATACCATACCAACCCCCTTTCCCAAAAAGGAATTGACTTTCCTACCAATCCGGTAGTAAAATGGGGAAAATGATTTCGAAAGGAGGCCGAAAGACCATGATCTCCACTAAGGGACGGTATGCGCTTCGCGTCATGGTCGACCTTGCCGGCCACAACAGCGGGTCCTACATCCCCCTCAAGGACATTTCGGCCCGGCAGGATATCTCCATCAAATACTTAGAGCAGGTCATCGCTCTGTTAAACCGCGCCGGTTACCTGCGGAGCCTTCGCGGCAACAACGGCGGCTACATGCTCGCGGTCGACCCGGAAAAGCTCACCGCCGGTGACATCCTGCGCGCGGCGGAGGGGTCCCTGGCCCCCATCGCCTGCCTGCGGGATGATCCCAACCGATGTCCGCGCCAGAAGGACTGTTCGACCATCGCCTTCTGGGAAGGCCTTCGCGACACCATCGACGGGTACGTCGACGGCGTCACCTTAAAAGACCTCGCCGACCAGACCTACGGCCTTGCCGGCAATGACTACGTAATTTAAAGGAGCAACACCATGGCACTCTACCATTCCATTACCGAACTCATCGGGAACACCCCGCTTCTCGAAGCGGCAAACTACAACAAAGCCTACAACCCGGACGCCACCGTATACGCGAAACTGGAGTCCTTTAACCCGGCCGGCTCTGCCAAGGACCGCATCGCCCGGGCCATCCTGGATGACGCGGCGGAGAGTGGCCGCCTGCAGCCCGGCGGCACGATCATCGAGCCCACCTCAGGCAACACCGGCATCGGCATCGCCGCCCTTGCCGCGGCCAAAGGGTATAAGGTCATCATCACGATGCCCGAGACCATGTCCATCGAACGCCGCAAGCTCATGGCCATGTACGGCGCGGAGCTGGTCCTCACAGATGGTTCCAAAGGCATGGCTGGCGCCATTGAAAAAGCGGGAGAGCTGCAGAAGTCCATCCCCGGATCCATCATCGCCGGGCAGTTCACCAACCCCGCAAACCCCAAGGCCCACTTTGAGACCACCGGCCCCGAGATCTGGAACGACCTTGACGGCAACGTCGATTTCTTCGTCGCCGGCGTCGGCACCGGCGGATCCCCCTCCGGTGTGGGCAACTACTTAAAATCCCAGAACCCGGACGTCAAGGTGGTCGCGGTGGAACCCGCGAGCTCCCCGCTCCTCTCCAAAGGCCACGCCGGCTCCCACGGCATCCAGGGCATCGGCGCGAACTTCGTTCCCGACACCCTCGACACCAAGGTATATGATGAGATCATCGCCGTCGAGAACGAGGACGCCTTTGACTACTCCCGCAAGTTCGTCAAGGCAGAAGGCATCTTAGTCGGCATCTCCGCCGGCGCCGCCCTCTGGGCCGCCACACAGATCGCGAACCGCCCGGAGAACAAGGGCAAGAACATCGTGGTGCTCCTCCCGGACACCGGCGAGCGCTATCTCTCCACCGCCCTCTTTGAATAAGGAAAAACGAACATAAAACCGCAGCCCAACCGGCTGCGGTTTGTCTTTTACACTTGTCACATGGTATAGTGTAAGAAATAGGAGAGCAACACCACAAGGAGAACCTCTATGAAAGCAAAACGACTGACCCGCCGTATCCTGTCTGTCCTCCTCTGCATGGCCATGCTGTTCGGCATGACCGGCATTGGGGCAACAGCCGCGACCTCTGCCACAGGCACCATCGCGAAAGCCATGGTCTCTAAGATGACCACCAAGCAGAAGCTCGCCCAGATGATGATGCCCCAGATCCGCTGCTGGGGATCCGAGGGCAACGAAGTCGGCGTCACATCCTTAAACAAGTCGCTCAAAAACCTCCTCGAGGAGTACAACTTCGGCGGCATCATCCTGTTCCAGCCCAACCTTGAGTCGGCGGAACAGGTGGCCAACCTCACCAAACAGATCCAGGCGACCACCGCGGGCGGCATCCCCTCCCTCATCGCCATGGACCAGGAGGGCGGCTGGATCACCCGCCTCATGGGCGGCACCGCCATGCCCGGCAACATGGCCCTGGGCGCCGCGGATGACACCGCCCTGACCCGCCAATCCGCACAGGTCCTCGGCGAAGAACTCGCCGCCGTCGGCGTCAACGTGGACTATGCCCCGGACGCGGACGTCAACAACAACGCAGCCAACCCCATCATCGGGGTGCGTTCCTTCGGCAGTGACGCCTCCCTGGTCGCAAAACATGTCCCGGCCTTCATCGAGGGACTCCACGACGAGGGGATCCTCACCTGCATCAAGCACTTCCCCGGCCATGGCGACACCGCCACGGACAGCCACACCGGCTTCCCGCTCGTCAACAAGAGTTACGCCAGCCTCAAAAAAGTCGAGCTCAAGCCCTTTAAGGCAGGGATCGAAGCCGGCACCGACATGATCATGACCGCCCACATCCAGTACCCGCAGATCGCGAAGGAGAACTACACCTCCACCACCACCGGCGAAGAGGTCTACCTCCCGGCCACCATGTCCAAGACGATCATCACGGACATCCTGCGCGGGGACATGGGATATGACGGGGTCGTCGTCACCGACGCCCTCAACATGGACGCCATCTCCCAGAACTTCGACCCCGTGGATGTCGCGACGTACGTCATCAACGCGGGCGTCGATATGCTGGTCATGCCGTATCCGTACACGTTATACACCAAGAAGAGCATCGCGGAATTTGAAAAGTACTTTGACACCTTAGTCGGCCTCATCGAGGACGGCACCATCTCCGAGGACAAGGTCAACGCCTCGGTGGCCCGCATCCTCAAGATGAAGATCGAAAGCGGCCTCCTCCCGACCACCGGTGAGATCGGGCAGTCCGTGGCCCAGCTCTGCAACGAGACGACCCGACCGTCCCTGAGCGTAGTCGGTTCAAAAGACCATAAGAAAAAGGAATGGACCATCGCGAGCCGCGCGGTCACCCTCCTGAAAAACGAAGAGCGCACCCTCCCGATGTACGTCGGCATCAAGGAAAAGCTCCTCGTCCTCTACTATGAGAACACCTATGACCCCGGCCAGCCCATCACCACATCCATTGAGTACGCGGTGAACAAGGCCAGAAAGGCCGGGCGCATGTCCCACTTCGCAGATGTGGAACTCGTCCCCTATAACGACCTCACCATCAAGGACGTCAAGAAGAAGATCAAAAAGGCAGACCACGTCCTCATCCTCACGACCATGAGCGGCGTGAGCGCCCTCGACCCCACCCAGACCAGCACATCCAAGTTTGTGGTCAAGGCCATCGAGTACGCCCACAAGAAGGACAAGAACGTCGCCCTCATCAGCATGCACCTGCCATATGACGTCGCCCTCTACAAGGACGCGGACGCACTCCTCTGCGCGTACAACCGCATGCGGATCTACACAGACGAGACCAAGAAGACCGCGGACGGCTATGTCGTCAATGTGGCCGCAGCCGTCTCCATCGCCCTTGGCGAGCGCAGTCCCTCCGGCAAACTCCCGGTCGACATCCCCAAGCTCAACGACGACTACACGCTCTCAGACGAGATCCTGTACCCGGCCGGCACCAGCCTGTCATATTGCCTGCTTGGATAACCCAAAACCCATATAACACAAAAGCCAGTCACCCAAAAGGTGACTGGCTATTTTCCTATTCTTTTTCGTTTCCTACTCGGCCTCGATCTCTTTGATCATGATCTCGTTGCCCCGCAAAAGATACGTGGCACCGGAGCCACAGTGCGGACAGGTCTTGCCGTACTCCACGGTAGGATACGTTCGTTGGCAATCCTGGCAGTAGGTCACCGCCGGGATCTCCTCGATCTTGAGTTCGGCGTCCACCAGGCACTCGTGCTTCTGGCAGGCCCACTTCCAGACATCCTGGAGGTAGGAGTGGACGACGCCCGAGACTTCCCCGAGCTGTAAGGTCACCGACCCGACGTGCGTGACGTTGTTGTCCTTGACGACCTCTTCCACGTCGTCGATGATGTAAAACACGATTCCCAGTTCATGCATGGCAAATGGACTCCTTATTCGTAATGCGCAACAGAAATCGTACCACAAAGAGCCCCATTTCTCAAGCCTTAGAGGAATAGACCGTCTCTTCTGTCACGATTTTCTCCATGGGACGGTCCCAGGCATCCACCGGCACGTGCGCCGCTTTCTGCGCCTCAAAGGCCACCCCGATGATCTTTGCGTTCTTGCACTTTGGGAGATACCGGTCATAAAAACCGCCGCCCATCCCGCAGCGATTGCACTCGGCATCAAACGCGGTTAAGGGGCAGAGGACCAGATCCAGCTCCTCCGGCGGGATCCGGGTACACTTTTCCGGAATCGGCTCCAGGATCCCAAACGATCCGGGAGCCCAGGAATCTTCTCCAGATGGCATATACACTTCCATCTCCGTCTTGGAGGTGCAGAGCGGGTAGCCATATCTCTTTTCTGCATACTTCTCGATGCGTTCGAGCTGCACTTCCCCGCGCACAGAGTTGTAGATCATGACGGTTTTGGCATTCTCAAATTCCGGCAATGCCAAAATGTTCTCGATGATCTTCTTTGACTTCTCTTCGCGCTCCTCCGGAGAGAGGGCATCCCTGGCGTGGATCTTGCGCGTTCGCAGCCATTTGCGATACGTGGGCCGGTATCCGGAGCGGACCGCCCCGGCAAGGTATAAAGAGCCAAAGCTTACAATGGCCCCATCTTCCCCCGCCTGGTCCATGGCGGTTTTGAGCCCCTCTTCCACGGTGGTGCAGGCGACTGCCGGGATCCCCTTCTCCTGCAGGAAGGCCGCAAAGTCTTCCGCGGAAAGGGCGCGGTCACTAAACGGGGTCAGGCAGACAAACGAGGTGGCATATGGCGCGACCAGGTCCACCATCTTGTCGTAGTCCTTGTCCGCTAAAACACCGGCCAGAAAGACCGCCTTCTGCCCCTTTTGCAAGAGGGTCTCCAACGCGTTGGCAAGTGCCTCTGCGCACTGCGGGTTGTGCCCGCCGTCCAGCACAAAGAGCGGTTCCTTATTTAAGACCTCCAGCCGGGCCGGCCACAAAACATGGGCGAGCCCCGCGGAGATGTGTTCGTCCGAGATTTCCCAGCCCTCTTCCCGTAGGGCCTCCACGGTGTCCAGGGCCACCGCCGCGTTGCAGAGCTGGTGCGGCCCCAAAAGGGCGACCTGCCACTCCTTGCCGCGGTACCGGAAGGACTGTCCGTTTAAGTCCTGGCAGAGGGGGGTAAGCTGTGAGAAATCGGAGACGATGAGGGGCACGTGCTTTTCGTCGCAAATCTTTTCAATGGTCTCCTTCACTTCGGGGGCGCCATCGTATTCGACGACACGGGTGCCCTCCTTGATGATGCCACCTTTGGTGGCGGCGATCTCTTCCAATGTATTCCCGAGGTATTCGGTGTGCTCGAGGCCAATGTTTGTGATGACGGCCACTTCCGGCGCGTCAATGGCGTTGGTGCTGTCCAGTGCCCCGCCCATGCCGACTTCGAGGACCACAATGTCACACTCCGCCTCTAAGAAATACTGCATGGCGATGGCCGTGACCAGTTCGAACTGGCTCGGGTGGTCTTCCATCTGGTCCGCGAGCACACGGACCCTCTCCGTAATGGAGGCAAGCCGTTCCCCGGGAATGTTCTCCCCGTTGACCCGCATGCGCTCTTCAAAGGTCTCAATGTATGGAGAAGTGTATAGCCCCGTCTTGTACCCTGCCTCCTGCAAAATGGCCGCCAGCATGGCACAGGTACTTCCCTTTCCATTGCTGCCCGCCACATGGACAAACCTGAGCTTTTTCTGTGGGTCCCCGAGCGCAGAAAGCAGTTCCCGGGTGCGGTCCAGGCCGAGCCGGGTCGTGCTCCAGGTGTAGTTTTCGATATATGAGATGGCTTCCTTTGTGGTCATATCGTGCTCCTGTATGGGAAAGATGCGGTGTCGTAAAACACGACACCGCACAGTTTTGCTTTCTCAGATCTCTTTGGTCTTGGTCTCAATGACCGAGACGCTCCGACCCTTTTTCTTGCCGTTTTGCTGGCGGATGAGTTTCTTGACGGGGTCCAACAGCACCGGGAGGATCGCGCCATATGCGACACCCTTGGCAACGGCCACCACGATGCGGGTCAGGAGCATGCCCGTGACCACGCCCGGATGGTACCAGCCCTGGATCTTGCTTCCAAAGTAGATGCCGACGGTATTGAGGACACACACTAAGAGCTCATTGGCGAGGACCCACGGAATGAGCTGTTTGCGGGTCATGTTGAACTTGTAGTGCTTTGCGACCAGGCCGACAAAGAGGCCGGATACGACATACGGGGCGACCCACATCAGGGTGGTGGCGTCCCAGCCGTATTTTAAGATCTGGTACACAAAGGTGCCGCCCCCGCCGATGAGGGCGCCGTCGAGCGGTCCAAAAAGCAGTGCCCCGACGATGACGGGAAATCCCTCAAACGTGAGTTTGATGCTGTAGAGGTCAATGGAGACCATGCCGAGCACCGCGCACATCGCGGCGAGCATGGCGTCAATGGTGAGTTGGCGTACCTTGAGGTTTGACATAAAAACAACTCCTTTCGTGACAGTTGCCACTGAAAGGAGCAAATCCTTCGGGTGGCAGCGGATGCGGAAAACCAACGCGACTCCAATTCGAGCCTTCGTCCACAGACAACTTCCCATCCTGTGGCACTTGACGCGACTTTCCTACTCTGTCCCGTGTATTTACTTTTTACAACACTATCTTATCCAAAATGACAGAAAGTGCAATACCCAAATTTGACTAGTTTTTGTCAGTCCCGCCGTGGCCAAACCACAGAAGGGCCGCGACACCACATCCCCCAAGGATGTTCCCGATCGTGACCGGGAGAAGGTTGCGGAGGAAAAATCCGCCCCAGGTCAGGTTCGTAAGGTCGATTCCCGCGGCGACGGCGGCCTCGTGATATGCGGTGACCGAGTTGGCAAACAGGCCCGCCGGGATGTAGTACATGTTGGCGATGCTGTGTTCAAAGCCTGCCATGACAAAGAACGCGACCGGCAAAAACGCGCCGATGGCCTTCCCCGCCGGGGATTTGCTCATGATGGCACAGGCCACACCGATGCACACGAGGATGTTGCAGAGGATGCCAAAGACCAGTGCCTTGTCAAACGACATCGAGCACTTGGCCGCTGCCGTCTTGATGACGGCGACCGCCAACGCCCCGTCCCCCAAGACATATTGCCCAAAGAACGCGCAGGCCGCGGCGAGCAGGATTGAACCAATGAAGTTGCCAAGGTACACAAAGAACAGGTTCTTCGCCATGCCGCCGAGGGTGGTCTTTTTGCCGAGCACCGAGATCGTGATGAGGCAGTTGCCGGTAAAGAGTTCGGCCCCGGTGTAGATAACCAGGATGAGGCCAAACGGGAACAACAGCCCCGCGACGACCTTTTGCAGGCCGGGATTCTGGATCGCGAAGGACCCGGTGGTGCTGGCGACAGCGCCCATCCCGATGAGGAACCCAGCAAGGATGCCGAGCAAGATCATGCGCCCGATGGGGAGCTTCGACTTCTTCTCTCCAATTGCGGCATACGCCGCGAGGAATTCTGCTGGTGTATTCATTTTCGACACTCCAATCTCAATTTCACGGGAGATTCCTGTGTTTTATTTTGTGGTTTTTTCCGCCGCTTCCACGACGTGTTTGACGAGCACGGTAGAGGTCACGGTCCCGACCCCGCCGGGGACCGGCGTGAGGGCAGAGACGATGGGTTCGGCTTCCGCGGCATACACGTCGCCGCAGAGTTTGCCCGTATCCGGGTCGGTGTTGATGCCGACATCGATGACGATCATGCCGTCGTGCAGGTGCTCCTTTTTGATGAGGCGCGCCACACCGCAGCAGGAGACTAAGATGTCTGCGGTCTCACACATCTTCGGGACGTCGAGCGTCTCGATGTGGCAGAGGGTCACGGTGGCCCAGTCGTTGATCATCATGTTGGCAAGTGGTTTGCCGACGACGTTGCTCGCGCCGACGATCGTGACGTTCTTACCCTTGAGGTCCACGCCGTAGAACTTGAGGATCTCCATGACGGCCTGGGCCGTGCACGGGGCATATCCGCCCTCCGTTCCCATGACGGTGGCGCCAAAGGAACCAAGGGTCACGCAATCCGCGTCCTTGGCCGGGGAGATGGCCGCGCAGGCCGCCGCCTCGTCCAAATGCGCCGGCAGGGGCCGGAACATCAGGATGCCGTGGACGCCAGTGTCATTGTTTAAGTCGTCGATCGCCGCGAGCAGGTCTTCCTGGGACACATCCACGGGGAGAACCACATTCTTGACGGCAACGCCGTTGGCCTCAC
>Ga0181612_107307_pt1 | contig 12971 bp, 7 predicted proteins | sample HoacroProtozoa21_FD_119630 | JGI IMG/M metagenome (GOLD analysis project Ga0181612, IMG submission 119630) | Hoatzin crop microbial communities from Cojedes, Venezuel. Combined Assembly of Gp0051906, Gp0051904, Gp0051908 | reverse complement strand
CCCTCTCCCGGCTCCCTCCGCGCAGGCGCTGGCGGTGCCGTGAGGCCGCGGCTGCCCACGCACCCGGCGGCCCCGCGCCTGCTCTCTGCAGCTGGCGGAGACGGCGGGGCCCGCGGAGCCGGGCGGTCGCGGAGGGGAACGGGGAAGGGCGGGGACGGGGCTTCCCTCGTCGCCGTGGCGGAGCGCGGCTGCTGCCCGCTCCTTGCGAGCCCCGGCGGGCAACAGCAACAGGGCCCTGGCGGGTTTTGCTTTTTGTTTTTGAAATCGGGAGGTTTTCCGTTTATTCGGGGCCTTTTACGCTCTGAGGAAGGCCGAGGTGCTTTTGTTGACATAACCTGGTGCGCAGAGCGTAGTTACCGGTCACGGAAGGCGGGGATGTGGGAGAAAGCAACTTAAAATGAGGTAGTTGGACGTGAGGCCGCAAGATCGCTCCCTGGAAGTGGCTGGCCGGGGTCAGACAGCTTGGAGAGCTTCCCCGTGCAAGGAGGAGATGGGTGGAACTGGGCCAGGCCGTGCCCGTTGACCTGGGCTGACGGGGCCCCCCTGGCTGGAGCCCTGGGCGGCGGCCGGTGGTGCGGGCCTGCGTCCCTTGGCTGCCCGAGACGTGGCGGGCAGCCTCCAAGTACGGTTTTCTCCAGCCCGGTAGCGGTTCACCTGAGGCAAACGCTTCAATTGGCAAGGCAGCCTTGGATCTCTGGCTGCACTTGAGATTGGCTTAATCAAAAAGATTCACTTTCTGAAGTTTTGGGAAATCCTGTGAAACTGTTGTTTGCTCGGCGTTGGCCCTTTCATTAAGGATCCTGAAGGAATGTGAACTGCTGCAGAGGACCGCCTAGTTTTCATTGTACTTTGAAAGAAAAACTGCAGTGTATATATTTACTCAACCATTTGAAGATGGAGTGCCATGTGTGCTAGGTTGCTTTTTGTGACAATTGTGCAATTTGTAACTATGCCTGATAATGCACGAAGTATCCAAGCTTTTCTTTGGGGACTCCAGTACAAGACAGAAAGGACAAGCTAGAGATATACTCCATCATCCATACTAGCTGAAGTAGAATTTTGTGAACCGGAGTGTTGGAAAAATGTTTGACTATTAGATCATGCTTCAGGGCAACATAGGAAGAAAGATGATCAATCTGACATACACTTAGAAATGTGAAACAGGAATAAAACTTAGTAAGCTTAGTGATAGTTGCGTAATGACTGTACTGTATCTAATCTCTGAAGACATTTCTTATAATTCCCATGAATCCCAGAAAGGAACTTTCTTGCTTTTTGGGCCATTTCGGGGCAAGATAATCAGCCCATCTATGTGATTTTGCCAAAGATACTTAGAGAGGAAGTGTTAACTCCATGCCAGTCTACAGATGTTTTTGATTCCCAGATGTTTGATTAAGAAAAGAGAGACCAAAGTAGGTTCCGGCCTGCTGATGATAGTGTTTTACAGCAGTGCATTTAAATTTCTTGCTACAACAGATTGCTTAAAGTAGAAAGAGCAGTTTAAAGTTAAATGTTGGTAGACTTAAAAGAAAAAAGCACAGGACAAAAAAAAAATTAATACATCAGAATCTCCTTACATGTCCATATATCCATTAATTGCAAACAGGTCATTTCATTTTCTGTCTGAAATAATGATTTTCTGTTTGTTTCTCCTTACATTTATTTTGTGTCAGAGAAGATCTTGATATTAAAAAAAGCCAAGCAGCTAAGCGTATCATTCTTGTCTAGTAATACCATATTTTGAATACTTAGAACAGCTCAGTGATGAAATGATCCTTTTGTTCAGTACAGGGCACAGCATTTGATTTAGAAATCATACAGCCATCTACAGTCAGTCTGTGTATATCACAGTGACCTGTCCACTATGAATACTTGGAAATGCCTATTTTCTGCCTTTGGAATACTGTGCATTTTAGATAAGAACACATGCAGAAGTAGCATGCGCTTGGGAGATGAAATGACAATGTAAAGAATTATAGCGCATTATATGTTGAAGATACAGGTGTATAGGCAGGATTCACATAAGTACAAATTTTACTGAAAGTATCAAAACCTTTAAAAACCTGTAGATTTGTGCTACTGCTTAAAACAAAAAAAAAAGTGTGCACCTGCCTTTGGCACATACTCCCACTGTGTACTCAAATCAGGCAATTGTGAGTTGTCTAAATAACTACTGGAGTAATTACATGAGCCTAGGATATCTAATTGTGTGTGCACTTAGGGGATGTCTTAAAAGATTTGGCCTTCTCAGTATTCTCAATATGAAAATTTTCCCACGGAAAGTAAAAGCTAGAACAAAAGCCAGCAGGAAAAACAACAGCAGGATCTGCCAAAAGTAGTTTATTCTTCTTTCATTGGCAATCAATTGTTAGGCTCATCATAACACTTAAAATGCCAATTTAAGCATGAATGGAGGTTCCACCCCAAAATTAAAACATTGTAAGGAGATGAATCCCTTTTACTTACACAGCAATAAATGGAAAAATAAATTCCAAATACTATTATTTTCTGTATTTACAAGATTGGGGGGGGGTGTTAAGAACAAACTGCTTAGACCTTCTCGGTTATGTTCAAAATATGTCCTACTGCAGAGTCACAAGTAAAGGTGTGTAAGTTTTGTATAGGTGAAAAAAATAATATTTGTAGTTACACGTTCCTAATTGTCTTCTTATATGTTAGGTGTTGACTGAAATATGTTTAGGGTTAGAAATATTTGTAGAATTTTACTTGACTGTGCATTGGAATTGTGAAAAATCTTGGGTTATGTTTAGTTACATTGTTAATTACATTGTTCATTTAAATAGTTTTGTCTGTAATCTAGCTAAGTTTCATACATGTTCTTAACAACTCAAACGTAAGTGGTATCCATAGCAAAAAATACGTATGTCACTTCAACACCTGTGAAGGTAGAAGCCAATATAAGAGTTAAAAAAAAGGAAAATACTGACTTTCTGTGTTCGTTCGTTCCAGGTCTCACCTGGTGAACTACCTAGAAATACATTCTAGTTTCTAGTCCTTTGAGGGGGGAATGTCCACTTTGATTATCAACTATAGAGTAAAGCTATTACATGCATATGAATTAGTTAGCAGGACTTCATCAGTTTTGAAACAGTATGATATAGAAGGAAAGAGTATAAAAGCCAGTTTAATAAAATATGAAGTAAAAAATCTTGACTTTTTGGCCTAGTTAACTTATGCATGCAAACAGAATATAAACATTTCCTGAGATCTTTAATATATATTTATGTGAATTATATGTGTACAAATGTATGGATACACAAACACACATTAGTTTTATTTTAAATTTTAACATTATCTTGTTTGGATTTCATATTTGATCTCTAATCCAGGAAATTTTGGAATCTCAGGAATCTGAAAAAAACTTGGAAAAGCTTTAATGACTGCAGCTTCTCCCATGAGTCGAAGCTCCACTTCTGTATCAACTATATTACTACAGAGAAAATGAGAAATACTTGTGGAGTACTTCTAGTATTTCTAGACCATATAATGAGATGTATTCTATACACACCCATTCAGAACAAAGTTATATTGATTTCAAACTTGAGGAGTTTTCTTCCGGTAGAGTCTGTTTGGCACCATTGTCAGCTTGCAGTTTCCATTGTAAATACTCAGTTACTCACTTCAAAGTTCTGCTTTTGTACATTATTTTAAAATATTTGCCAATTATAAGAAAAAATATTAATTGCAAGTTTTGTTCTATCCTTTTCATTCTCAATCTAAGCCTTCTTGTGGAAAAAAATAAAAAGTTTTGCTTCTGACTTACCTATGGCTTGGCCATGGGCATTCACACTTTAACTGAAATAGGTCTTAAAGAATTTCAAAATTATTATAAAATTCTTGGTTTTAATGACGTTTAGGTAAGCTCTCAGTGAACCTGGATGTCAGGTGATAGGATTCACTGTAATTCTTCTGTTATTATTTACATTTCCCAAATACCTACCCAAAAATACAATCTCGTCTTCCAGTGGAAAACCAAACATCTCATGCTTTCTGAGTAAAATACATAGCTTGACATCCTGACAGTTATGTTCAAAATGATGAAATTCAGAAGTTTGACAAAGGGACGCTACTTAATGCATTCTGAAGATTTTTAAAGGAATCAAGCAAAGTGGAGTGAGGGAGAGGAATAGAGACTGATGAACTACTGTGGGAAAGAATAAAAAGAACTATGTACTCCAGACTAGCTCAACGAAAGTTTGCAGCAGGTGAGACTTCCTCTGAAAGGTGTGAGGAAACCAATCTCCTCATCGTGAAACACATGGTGCATCAGCAGAAAGTCATGTCAGCGTAATCTGATGCACTGCAACCTACCGTTGTTAGGTCAGTGCCCAGAAAGATCGAGAAACTGGTTAGAGTGGAGCAAGGCTACGTGAAGGTTTAATGCAGAAGGGCAAAAAGAAAAAAAACTGGATATCAGAAAAAGTTCTTGCTAAGAGTATCCAAAAAGACACAGTGATTCCCATAAATGTGAGCATCCAGAGCAGCATTTTTGCATGTGGTGCCTTTGCTCCCAATTCAAGCGAAACCCTTCATTGACACTTAAGTTCCATTGATTTTAGCAGAGCTTAAGTGCTTTCCTGAATCGAGGCTAATTAAGTGCATCACATACAAATACTGGTGTGCGTAAATTGTTTACAGGATTGGGGCTTTAGGGCTTGTCTAAATAGAGACACTCAGGAAAATTCATCCAAATTAACTAACGGTATGAATTTAAAGTGGATTAGTTAAACCACATTAAACCCCAGTGTGGACTGGGGTTTAATGTGGTTTAACTAATCCACTTTAAATTCACTGTTTTAATTACTTTGGATTAACTTTCCTGAGTGTCCCTGTTTAACCAAACCCTTAGTGTATTGAATAAAGTCCCCAAATGAGTCAAAATTAAAATAGACCCCAAACTAAATAAATAGCAATTCTGCATTGCCAAGGGAAGAAATCTTTATTTTTTGCAATTCCAGTGACTGTGCACCACCAATGTGCCGAGGAATAGCAGCCACGAGATTGGGCTGCAGTCAGTGAACATGACAGTGGAACTAAGCCATGAAACTCCAAGCTGTGTAGTAAAGGCTGGTCTGAGAAAAAAATCGGAATTAAAAAACAAATTTTCAAATCAGTCTTGTCTACTTTGGTGATATTAAACTGCAATTTAAAAATAAAGATCAGACTTATTTGTGCTTAAGCTGGCAGGACCAGTGAAGGTACTGTGGTTGCCAATGCAGTCTGTGATGGCTAGCAAGGAAGCCAAAACTGGCAAGAGAAGCAAGATAAGCCTTACTTATGTAAATAAGAAACCATTTGTACTTAATAGTAAGCTATTACTTCTGATTAGCCACTTAAATATGATACATAAATAAAGCACTCAAATAGCAGTTGATATTATTATTTTGATAAATGAACATTTGTGTTCCTTTGAGAACTGCAGTCTGATTCCCAGGGCAGCATTTGCTGAGAGTTCCACTGGGAGTGGTAGGACTTTGTTACGTTTCGAACTGGGGGCCAGCACAGCAACCAGACTCTTCAGGTGCGTTAGAAATGTAACGAGGGACAAAACGTGGGATTGCAAGCTATACAAATTACAAATGAACTGACTGTGGATTGACTTTTTGTTTGTTTGTTTTAGTAAATAAATAAATAAGTAAATAACCATTGATAACTACTCAATTTGGCATGAAATATCAGACATTCGTGGCCAGACACCCAGCTGGTGTAAGTGGGCAGATGGTCCTATCTTTACTTAGAAATGATAAGTTTTGGAAAAATTTTGTTTGATTTTTTTTTTTCTTTTTAGTTTAAGCAAAATCTGTTCCTCTGCTGAAAGTGACAACTCTTTAAATAAAAATATTGTTGAAAAAGGTTGGTCTTTTTGTATTTCAGTTGTGCAATTCAATTTTGACTTTTAAAACTTGAAACTTGCTATGAGGCTAATGCTGTCTTTGGTTACGCTGCTGAAAGTGCCTGCATCCTGCCTGCTTTCCAGCCCTGGTTGGATATACATGCGTGAGGCTAACGCCATAGCTGTACTTCCATAAAATAAAAAAATGCCTATGATCATAAGAGCCTTTACCGCTTACAGTAATACGTGCTTAGTGCTTGGTAACCAGTACTACTCACTGAAAGGGCAATTTTAAAATTTAATTTTAAATTAAAAATATTACAAAGGAGTTTGAAAGTGACAGGGACAATGCGGTTCTGGAGGGCTTCCCCTGCTCCCTCCGCTCCCTGCAGAGCAGCACAGCCCTCTCGGAGCACGGCGTTCCGCTGCGACGTGGCACGTCTTCCTTCTCTCTTGCTCCTGACACTTGCTAAAGCGAAGGGACTAAAACCGGTGAGGTGAAGAAAGAAGCAAAGCAGGGAGATGGGGGAGGAAGGCAGCCACACTGATGGCCGGACAGGGGAGAGAGTGAGGGGAGAGCGTCTGCCCGTTCTCCGAAACTGAGAACAGGAGAGGGGCGAATTGAAAGTTCGAGTAACTTTACCTCACACAGGTTTTTTAATCTTGTTCTGCTGTTGAGCTGCTTCAGCAGTTTTTCTTCCTCTGCAGTTAGCTTTTTTCCCCAGTCCCTTTCCACACACAACTTTATGCTATTTTTTCTAAAAACAACCCCAAATCTGAAAGGTGTTGTTCTTAAACACTGATGTGCTGTGCCAATAATTGTTTTATACTGTCCTTTCACTAGCCCAGAACATAATTAAGAATGTTGCCAGCTGTTCAATTCTTGATGCAGAAGATTCCTTCAGCTTGCATTGATCAGAATAACTGGTGGTGCACCCTGTTGCTAGTGCAGGTGGAGTAGAAGTGGAAGTTAGGAGCGAGGGTATAGAGAGAAAAGCAAAAGAAAGTGTTCATTTTTACTTTGATATTTGTATTTCCAGGATTTATTTAGTAAAACAATATCACCATGTACAGGTGAAAAGACACACATTCACTTTCATTTATGCTGAAAATGACTGTTCCCCTGGTAAGCAGAAAATGGTATTTCTGATCCCTGCCCTATTTTGGAGAACTCTAATTTAGTGCCTAAAGGAATTTGAGGGCAAGAGCACCTCTTTCATTACACTGACTCCCACTTGTTTTTTACAACAATTAAGTGTAAGCCCTACAGCAGCACAACTGTTAAGATTTTTATGGCTCTTAAAAGGGACACTGACAATTTGAAATGGGTGAAATATCATACACCAAGTAGTGCCAATTGTTTATGGCACTCTTTTTCCATCTTGCAGCATTAAAAATGTGTTTTAAATTTCCTTTTTTCGTTATACAGTGTTTGTGTGGGCCAGGCAACAGTAGAGTAATTGCCCTCTGGCTCTGCAAAATGTACACACGATCCTCTGTGCTTGAACACAATCTATTCTTCTCTGGTGATCTGATGTAGCAGCATGCCTCTTCACCAGAGGGGTGTCCTAGAAAAAGAAGGAACTCCCTCTCTAAGGTGTTTTCAAAATAAAATTACTTTTTATTGCTACAATTTTCATTCAATGATTTCACAAAAGCTTTAAATGTGTCAATGAATATTCAAATTAGCCCTAAAAAATATTTGTCAGTCATAGAGTAAAGTGTGGGAAGGATGAATTTAGGAGTTCACAGCTACAAAGTCAATCAAAAACAAAGAACGCTTCTGCTGAATTTATCATATCTGTTAACCTCATTATGATAGTGATTGTCTAGGGTGCATTTTAGTGTAATAACCGGTGAGAGATTGGGAAGGGATGAAGCAACTGTTTCCTCTAGAACACTTTATGCAGTGCTGCCAGGGGAAGATTGTCTTATTTCTGTTCTCTCTGTAATTCTTCTTTCCCCTTTGAGTGAACCGAGGCAACTGGCCCTATTCCTCTTCAAATAAACTTCTCTGGCATTTGAGCAGGCCAGCAGAAGACAGTGGAAAAAATTCACTTTGCCATTGCGAAGACAACTAAAGGTAACTACCATTATTTGTCTCTATTTTTCTGCCCTTTTTGAACAGCTTTTCATTTTTTCTGTTGGTATTACGTGGGGGTGCAAGTGATATGTTGGTAAATTCATGTAGGAGTGAAGCTAGAGAGCAAATCTAAGGGCGTTTATCTACACGTAGGGGAGCAGAACTCAAACAAGGAGTAAACTGGAGAATACAAACTGGTTGGATTTTTTTTGACTTGACTCTAAATTGTAACAATTTGAAAGTAGTATAAATTGCTTCCTACAATAAGGAGATGAGCTGGGGACAGGGGAATGACAATGGATGTTGTATGCTTTGACTTTAGTAAAGGCTTTGATACAGACTCCCGTAATCTTCTTACCACCAGCGCTTATCTGTATATTTATTCAGCATTTGTGAGACTGCATCTGGAGGAGTGTATCTAGTTTTGGGCTCCCTAGTACAGGAAAGGTGTTGACATACTGGAGGCAGTCCAATGGAGGCCACCATGCCTCAGGTTAGGGGGCTGGAGAACATGGACAAGGAGAGGCTGAGAGAGCTGGGCCTGTTCAGCCTGAAAAAGAGAAAGGGAGACCTTGTTGCTGTCTGTAACAACCTGATCAGAAGATACAGAGAAAAGGGAAACAAACTCTGTTTGGAGTTGCACAGCAGTGGGAAGGGAGACAACATATGCAAGTTGGAGCGTGGGAAATTCCAGTTAGGTATTAAGAATTATTTTTTTTACTATTATGTTGGTCAAATACTGGAAATGGTTGCTCAAAGAGGATCTTTATTCTTTGAGGTATTCAAGACTGATTTGGACATGGCCATGAGCAACTTGATCTAATTAGACCTGTTTGAGTGGATGGCTGGACAAGACAGCCCCCAGAGGTCCCTTCCAACCTAAGTTATTCTATGAAATTGCACATCTCTCTTCTTTAGATGTTTCTAATGTGTTCTGTTCTACGAGTGGTAGAAAAGTTCGTTTTCTCTGGGCATCTTGTAGAAGGTGTCGAAGAAATGAAAGATCTCTCTAAATGTTAGTACATGCAGAAAGTACATTCCGACCTTCTTTAAGTCTCTTACAAAGGGTCAGGCTGTCCACCGTGGTTTTGATATCTGCATTTAAAAGCCAGTTTCTTTTCCCAAATCTGAACTGTATAGAGCTCTTCAAGAAGATCTAGAATTCTGAATACAATTCATTTTTTGCTGTTTCTTTTTCTTCACTCTACAAGGATGAGTGTCTGAAGACTTGCAAAGATCTGCAGCGAAGAATAGAAAAGGAAAGGCAGATGGCTTTTGTTAATCTTCAGAATTTTAGGAAAGTGAATGATCTTCTACGAGTTTGCTAGTGGACCTCTGTAATTTCAGAGATGGGAACATTGATCTCTGGCACCATCTCTGAAAAAGAAGAGTGCTGAAACTTTAGCAATGGTATATTTTATCTGAAGAGTTCATTAAGCTAGGATTTTGATCAGTATTTGTACAATCAGTACAAAATTTGTACATGAGTACAAATGCAATCCAGTCCTCCAATTTTCTATTTAGTCTCAGCAGGGAATGGGAAAAGGATGATGGCTTTCCACTACTATTGTGTCCTCTAAAATCAGAAGTCAGCTGAGGCATACGAAAGACACACCTTCTATTTCGAATAGTTTATTTTGTCTTTCCTTTAATCCTTTTTCTTTCCTTCCCTCTGACCAAAATCCCAGTGTGATGTAGATTCCTCCTTCCCTGGAGAACTTCAGCGTGGCAGAATTCTTTCACGAATAAATTTTTGTGTGTATAGTCCTTGTACAAAAACACACTCTTTTCTCAGTTTTCAGGTAGCTGGTCTCTTGATTCACGTATGATGATTCAAATGAAACAGATCACTTGAGCACACACACATGATTTTCTTTACAAAAATAACTCTAATATGTTTAATTTTTTATAAAAGCACAGAGAACACAAGTCAGTTTTTATGTTGCCATTCCTTTCTGAAATACACTAATTCATTGAGCCCATTTTAAATGAAAATATTTTGGAGACCACAAGAAGTCAAACTATTAAACATTTTAAAAATGCCTCTGAGTAGGAGAAGTCTTGCTGTGTCCTTTGTTAAATACTGACTTTAAACCATGATTTCTGCATTTTTATTAGCAGTCAGTAAGCAAATTTGAAGGGCCTGATCCTGCATTGCTGACACCATGCTGGATGGGCCAGAAATAAAGCAGCACACTGGAAATTAGATTAAAGGCCAAGTCTGCAACTGTTATTGAAATCCAATAACTCAAACTGCAGTCTTACCAGCAGTTAATAGTCCCTGTGGTGCTAAATAATCATAAAGCTTGAGGGTATCTACTATTGTGCCAGCACACCAATGGGATGCAACCAACCCTGCCCCAAGAGTTGTAAACCAAAAGCCATTCCTCCATCAAAGGGCAAGTTTTCTTGAGGAGGGACTGATACCTTGTGTAAAGAATTGTAATGTCTGCTATGACCTTTTGTAATTCCTTTCCATATCTTTACCAAGTCTACCCAAAAACCTTGGAAAGGACAGTCAGTTTCTCTTGCAAAAATACAAGCATCAATCTGTACCATTAGCAACTGAAGTCAGATAATTCAAAGACGCCACAGAAAGGTCTTCTTTTTAGCTAGACAAGTGTAAATATATCCTTTTTAGTTATGTCCCATCTCCAGACAATATATGTTCCTGTCCTAATCTTGAACTCTATTACTTTTGACTTCCCCAGGCACAAGTTTTTTTCATGTTACTTCAAAAGAAAATGGAAACGAGTAGGAAAGAACTCAAAGGTTTTAAACTTCATACAGTGTTCTTGATTCTCCTTTACTATTGGTTTCATCCTGAGCTGAAGAACATTGGCCAGTTGGAGGGAGTTGTGTGGGAGACCAGGAGTCATGCAGAGACAAAGTGTCCAGTACTTCTCAGCGTAAATCTTTGTATAGGATGAAACAGAACTGCTTCAAGTAGCATCAGGGAGCAGTAGGTGAGTTAAAAGGAAGACACCTGCATTGTCACTCTGATCCTGAATAGCAGATGCTAAATGGAAGAACTTCTTCTCCAAGTCTGTTCTTTCTAGCAAAACAAAGTAAGTGGGAACAATATGAAAATAACCGAGTGTGGTTCATCTTTGTTGGATTAATAGTCTTTGCCTGTGATATCAGGCAAAGAAGATATAAATAAAATGGAATCTTCACTTACTGAGGTTGCTGTAGGTTCAGCTACTAAGTTCAGCCAGAGGTGGTTTTACTCACAAATAAGGACAAATTCTTTGGGAGACCTCTGAGGAAGGTACCCCATCTAATAAATATTTCTTTGAAACAAATGTTGAGTTTGAAGACTGAATTCAGTGAGAGCTTTCCCTCTCAAAAGCTGCCTTTTTAAGACACTGTTTCAAAGAAATGTATACAGCCTTGGCAGTCATGTTGCTCGTACAGTCTTTCAGTAGCTACTGCAGCTGCCAGTTATGGGAGAAGAGAGTACTTTGGACACAGCTAGTGGTAATGTTAAATACCTTGTTCATGTTTTATGGGAGGAGTCTTTTTTTATGGAACCTGTCTGATCTCAATGAATATTTTCTCACTACCTTTCTTTTTCTGCTGACTAAACATTTTCATATGGTCACAAATGAGAAGAAAAGGCTTACAGCTGAACAATCACAAAGACCTTTTCTTCTGTTTCAAAATAGGAATGATTTCAGTAGTGTAATAGGGACTGTTTAGCTCCATTCAAAAGATAATGTGGAGGTCTGTGACATGAAGAGACCAAGTGCTTTAAATATGGCATTAAACTATCTGATGGACAACCATCTTTGCCTGGTGTCACTGCGGGCTGTCTGTTCCCAGCATCTTTTGGACTATAGCCAATCTCTTTATTCCAATGTTAAGGAAAGATAGATAAGAATCATTTTTTTAAATTTTCAGTCCCAAAATTTGGATATCTTTGTCAGAAGTTTCAGATTTATGTATTCTCATAATGTGCCCTGGAGATACCACATACCTAATACTTCTTGTTCATTATCACCCCTTGTTTTGTAGAAATTTCTGTTATGTTGAGATTTCTCTTCTCCTTTTATTAAGGCAGTTAACCATTTACCAGTTTTATATGAATTATCATAGAAAAATTTATTTGCTCTATAAAAATAATTGGCTTCTTTAATAGCAATATTATTCAATAGTGCCTTAATCTGTAGCAATTCCACATAAGCTTTTTACTATGGGATTTTTGATGTTCTGTTTTTTTATTGTTAGCTTTTGCTAATAGCTCAAATTTTTCTTGCCTTTGGCATTTCCTAATTTCATGACATACACCTAAATTCCAGCTTCTAAAAGTCACTTTGAAAGCCTTCCATACACTATGATAGGAAGCAAAGACCAAATTAAAATTTATATATTCCTTGATTTTCGTTTTAATGGCTATTAGAAATTCCTTGTCCTTAAGTAATAGAGTATTGAATCTCCAAAGCAAACCATTTTTATTCTCCTCTCTTCGAATTATCTCTATTATTTCACTGGTAAGTGATCGGATAAAACGAATCTATGCACTTTAATTCTCAATTTAGTCCAAACAGGTTTTTGTCTCTGCAAAAATTTACCTTGTCTTGTATGAGACTGATTTTCCACAGAAAAGGAGTCTGAACTTACTTCATTGGGGTCAGCAGAGCTACTCACAGGTTCAGATGATAAAGCTTCTTATCTGCATGTTTGTAAATTTGAGTCTTGCAAGCATTTGTTTCCTTTATTTTTTTAACTACAAAGTATGCACCTTCCATTCAACTTTCAGCTGAAGTTAAATGTGTTTTCGTCTTGGTTTTGTATTACATGTGCATAGGACAAATTGATAGGAAGATTCTGTCACCTTTCTTATATTGAAATGCAAGCAGCAGAGCTCCTCCAGAAGTGAAGTATTTCTGGATGTACACGGTAGTCATACAGCTTAGTCTCATGGTGACAGCAAGCTGCTCAGATAGAGTTCTTCACTGCATCTCCAAATGAAGGACATTAATACTGGAATTTACTCACTGCTTTTAGAAGAAATTTTGTGCTTGCTAGTTT
>Ga0181612_138656_pt1 | contig 12972 bp, 9 predicted proteins | sample HoacroProtozoa21_FD_119630 | JGI IMG/M metagenome (GOLD analysis project Ga0181612, IMG submission 119630) | Hoatzin crop microbial communities from Cojedes, Venezuel. Combined Assembly of Gp0051906, Gp0051904, Gp0051908 | reverse complement strand
GCAGGTCGGCCTGCGGGGGAGGAAGGATCCGTTCTCCTCCAGCTGGAGCCTCAGAGATTTGGTTTCGGTCGTCGCGGGAATGTGGGCCAGCGAGTGTTGGCAGCTGGTCCTAACGCGGGACGTTTAGTTATGCCGTGCTTCCCCGCAGGGCTGCTGCGTGTTACCTGCTTGTCTCCGGTGCTGCAAACAGATCTGTGTGTATAAACACGCATGCCTCTCTATAAAACTGCACTGTAAGCAATTTATAACTAACTATAGATTTAGATTTAGTCATGCATGTATGGATATATAGATACAAATCGATTATAGTGCAGCTTAAGCTTATTTAAGTGGCATTTTAGCAGTGTTTAAGCTTTGTCAGCTCTCGGTGATGCTGTGTATTTATATAGAGCAGAGGGGAAGGCCAGACGGAGTAGTCAAACCTTTTACTGAACTAGCCTGCAAATCAGGAGGTGACAGGAGGCTATAGCGGGGTACTGGGAAGCGGAGATCATTTTAGTTAACCTGTTAGATGTACTAGAAAAGTTGAGAAGTCAAGATGGTGGTAGTTGATTTCCGTTTGAGGGGGAACATGGGAAGTAAGTTGTGGTGAAGGGGATAATACAAGCTTTTTCAAGAGATGGAAAGAAACGCCAGAACTTGGTAAACTTCTGATGGGAGAAGTGAAAACAGTAGACACATACAAAATCCAGAATATAGGGTTAAACAGGAGAACAGTAGAGTCAGCAAGAAACAGTGAGGGTAGGGAAGGGTTGGCTGGATTTTAATTATCTTGTAAAAGAGAGAAAGGTCCCGGATTCATATATCAAGTAAACATCGTGAGTGTGCATTAGTAGCCTGCATCCGAGCGTGTAGGACTCAGTGGGGTGGCAGGAGCAGCTCTTGAAGGATGACCTGAAAAAGTCCACAGAAGAGCTAGTCTGAAAAAGGATGGCTTGATCAGGAGCTGTGTTCAGTGCTTTCAGAATCAAGTCCTCTTGCTTATCTGGGCAGGAGTTTGTAAAGAACTTTCTCTTCCCTGCTTGATCCTCCCCACATGCTGGAGGAGTTCTCAGCCTGTTGTCTTAGTAACAGCATCCTTTCCCGCTCAGCATTGTTATCTCCATCCCGTCTTAGCATCTGCCCTGCCAGGCTATATATAATTGTGTTAAAATCCCCGAAAGACGTGCAGTGGGGTTTTTGTGTGTAGCTCATCCTTCTTGTTAAAGCAGCAGCTTCTTTGCTTAGAAGAAGCCGGGGCTGGAGAACTGATTGCTGCTTTGCCTGTCGTCAGAGCTGCCCGGCACTGGGCTGCTGTTTTGCCTCTGTGGAAATTAACTGTGCCCTCCTGTTCAGTTAGTGTCCTTACCTGAGCTGGTCCCTGCTCCCACTGCTGGAGAAGAGATCTGTAGGTGTACGGGCTGTCGCTTTAGCTGAGCTATTCCGTAATTTATTTCAGCTTGTAGTGACCTACTGCAAGGTGAAAGGTGTGGCCTGGGACGCTGTGTGCCAGGGTCATGCTGACATAGTAACAGTTATAAAAGCAATTCTGAGAAGTCATGTGAAACGTGGGGGAAAAATTAATCACTTGGTACGTGAGTCACTAGCTAATTAGACCAAGACTTATTCCTCCGAGTGCAGGCTGTCTCTTTAGAGTGACCCAAAGGGCTAATGCCGGCTAGCAAAACCTGAAAGCTTCTGTTTTCACCAAAGAAGCTCCAAGATGAAGCAGAGGGCAGATTTAGCCAGGTGATACCAGGAGCAGGTGCTATCACGGTGATTCCTTCAGGGAAGAGGAAACAGGAAAGAGCCCTATCAAGCACAACGCAAGACATAGGAATCTCAGTATCTTTTGTAAGTGGCTTCCTCCTCGCGTTAGAGCTTTGTCCCCTCATTTCTTAACCTAAAAGACAGAAGCATGGAATGATACCAATTTTTTTTTCCTTAATTTTGCAGCAGTTGTGGAACATGGACTTGGCACCTATCATGGAAGAAAGCTGCAGATGTGTTTTCTCACAATAATTTATTTTAGGACAGGCCTTCTAAACTTTTTTTTTTAACTTTACAGTAAACTAGTCCTGAGAAAATAGAATTGTGTGTTTATGCTTCAGTCTGAGGCTGTTCCTCTTTCTTAGCAAGTTATTGTCTGGGATGCTAGGAATACCTTTAATCACTTTTTTAGAAAGCACCCAGGAAATAATTAATGGGCAGAGAGGAGCTCGGATCACTTGATGTTTTATTTGTAATTGACTTTGTATTACCTGGGACACTATGGAATGTGGGGAGAATTTGATCAATGCGGGAGCTAACGTATGTGGTGAGGATTGTGGTGCTTGACCAAGTGGAGACAGCTGAAGCTTGTCTTCCTGATCCCAGCTTAGGGCTGGTGCTACACAAACCAGATCTGAGTTAGCAGGGGGCCGGTGCTGCACCAAGATTAAGTGTTGTAGCATTCACGATGACTCTGCAAAGTCTGCACAGGGCTCCCTGCTTTCCCTTCCCCTGGCAGGCCGGGGACAGGGGCTCCAGCGGGCCCTGCCAGAAGCCGGTTTTGCAGGACTGCCGGTCCAGGATGGTTGGTCCCTGCAGTGGACTGGCAAGCAGGTTAGCTGCATGGCGCTGCGCTGGAGCTCCTGAGCTCTGCCAGACCCAGGCTGGCTTTGCTGCAAGTCAGCTGGGCAGCACATGTCCTCGGCGCAGCTGATCGTAACCCTCTTGAACTGCCCATTGATCACTGAGTTGACTGTGCGCTAGTAAGCGAGAAGCCAAATCTGTCAGAAAGTCTGGATAATTAAACTGCCAAGGGGTCGATTCCCCAGGCCTGTTAGTAGTTTTGATTATATGAAGTGTTCACTGAACGTATTTTTGCATGCTACAGCCCTCAGTCCTGTAGACAGTGTGACAAGCTTAAGTATCTCTTCCGTCCTTGATCTCTATATCATCTTGTCATACACAGCTCCACAAATTATTTTGATAATTAAGATCAGTTATATCCCATTCTGCTTGCTCTTGTGAAGCTGAGATCAGGGCTTATACACAAACTTCCCTTCAGATACTGAAGGTGTGAATGAAAAGTAATTTTTACCTCTTACCTTAGCTGCTGGATGAGGATGTTTTGAGCTGTTGAGGAGCTGTTGTTCCAAACCACTCAACTGCATTTTAGTCAAGGTTACTGTGATATTTTCCTGTAGCTTTTAAAGAGTTCTTATGTTCTCCCAGTCTGCGGGTTCAATGCTAGAGAAATGTCTAATAGCAACAGGGAAAGTAACTGGAATATCTTGAAGTGTCTTTTACTTTTGAGGGATATTACACTGAACTTGGAATGCAGTCAATGATTACATGGGTATGAAATGAAACATCACCAGAAGATGGAATTCCTGGCTCACTGAAGGCAGTAGAAATTTTGCCATTGAGGGAAATTCTGGCCCTCTGGAGTTCAAAGGCTCCGTTGCCTTAAAACCAGAAAACAAAAACCCCAGATGATACATTCATAACTGTATGAATGTACATGGGATCATGGGATGTTTTCTCATCATGTCCAGTAGCTGCCCTTGACCTTCTCATTCAGAGCAAATTTTAGTGAATGAGTCTTTAGAAATCTGCTCCTTCTTAAAGAGAAAAGCGTGCATGAGAAGTTCAAAACAACTGGAGCCACAACTGAAAACCAAGTGCATCAGATGTAACGTCACTCCACAGGAAAGCATCCTGGAAGGAGGCAAAGCAAAGAGAAGGGTGTAGATGCTCTCGCCATCTGCCGCTCTTGCACACCATGGGAAAGTAGCATGACTGCAGTCTGGAGCATGGGAGTGGTGGATCCCATCTCTGATCCAGGTCTTGTGGGAAAACCAGAGTCGTCCTAGGATGGGTCTGTCTTTTTGCAATACTGATAGCTCCTCTTCTCTCTGACAGGGGAACTGTACTCTGGCAAGATGCTCTCTGTCTGGTGAGTCTTATGCTTTTATTTCATTTCAAACTACCTAGACAGAACAGAGCTGATGATGGAAATTTGTAATAGGTTTGATTAGGGTTTATTTCTGCCAGTCATGTAATGAAGCAGCAGTTGGTGAAATGAGCTGTGTTTCCATGCGGGTGCCTCACTTGCCTAATGTACATGCTGCCAGCCCCATTCAGCTCTGTTGAAGATTTCACAGCAGCAGCAGCACAGTGCATTTGAAGCATTGCAGTGCTTGAAACACATGCTGTTGCAGAGCCTAGCTCTGTAATGAACTCCTTTGAAAATGGTGGGTGAATGTTAAGTGACATGTCTACTATGCCCGTGAACTCCTCTTTGGTGCTTAACCTGGATTTTCCCAGAGCTCTGTTTTTTTTATCTGTACTGTGTTTATATAGCATTACATCATGCACTTCTGATTCCACTTTGAGAAACCAGTTAAATCTGCTTACCTTTTCTGGTTGCTAGAGTTCCAACATCAGCTCTTTAGTAGGGGATGGTGTTTTAATTGTATTGCTTTTTTTAAAACTCAAATGGGGAAATGGTTCTTCCCTCTGGAGTTGTGTAATTGAGATAATTATGTTCTCCAGTTGCTACACTGACTCTCTTTAAGATCAGTCTGGAAAACTGCCCAGTGCCCTGAAAGAGACAAAGGACAGGAGTTCAGTTCGTAATAAAAATTGCGGTGTCAGGGCACATGAGCAGTGTGGGAAGGGGACAGTGGGGCATGTGAAACTGAGAAGCTATGCAAGTACTTCCCTGCTGTGAGTTTTGGAAAAGAAGTGTTCTGCGGACAGAGAAGAGGAATGATGGTGGCTTGCTACTCTGCCCTACACCCTGTTTTCATTCTCTTTTTCCTCCTTGTCCATTCAGCTGTGAGGCTTCCTGGGGCTGCCTCTTAGGGGACTGATGCCTTGTTCCTATTAGAAACCCCTTTCTGTTGGTGAGGTTAACTCAGCCAGCAGCTGAGGTTTCAGCAGACATGGAGGTGTCCCTCATAGCTGTTTCCTGGTTTTGTTGTGCCTGGGGTAGCTGCTGCTTTGTTTGCCCTTTGCAGAGTTGTCCTTATTAGCTTTGAGGTCAAGGTATAACTGTTCTTCCCATTGCTGTAAATCTAGATGAAGACAAGACCACTGTTCTTGGCAAGCTCTGGGCAGGTTTGGTGGCACTGAAGTGCCTCTATATAGCTATATTCCCCACTTAGTCCCAAGCTTCTTTCAGGGTGGACAGTGGTGTCTTCTGCACCTGACAGGCACAGCTGAGGGCTGGATGGCTGCATAACGTTCTCGTGGGGTAACACCATTCTCATTCACAGGTGTGGCTGGGAGCCAGGGACTGGCTTACACCAACAGCAGGAAGCTTGTGTAAGTATCCCAGGAAAGCTGTGATGTGGAGAGGCTGGGGCTGCTCTAGCCCTGGTAAGATTTGGGGGCTGATAGGCAGGATGTGGTTGGCTGTCACAAAATCCCTGTGCACATCTTAGGAGCATGGAGCTAGCCCTAACAAAATCTAGGTTTTGCAGGTCAGAAACCGTGGCATGCCTAAAGAAAATAAGCGTTGTTTGGAACCAGATACCGAGGCAGGGAAGGCACGGGAATGAGGAGATTGGTGATAAATGGATCTCTAACCTTTGATTATCTGGCTAGAACTCTTGTTTGCTCTGTGGTGGCCTCCTGGTAGCGTTTCTGTCAGGAGAAGTGGGGTGGTTCAGGGAGCTATTGTTCATCTGGCATTATTTGCATTGCTGAGGTGGTCTTGTAAAAATGTATTTGAGGAAATAACCTTAAGAGCGCATCCATAAAAGCCTGAAATACTGGTCTGTGCACACGGAGTAGCCTGTGTTAAAGGAATGCTAAAGCAAGTTTGCTTCAGGTTTCCAAATGTGGTGTCAGTAGGTATAAAACAACATCCTTTGGAACGCTTGGGATTGCCAGCTCCCTATGAAGGGACATGGTGGAGAGAAATAGCTGTCTCTTGGATGTGTTGCCATAGGCGATTTATGGCGCTTTCTGGTTTTTTGAAGCAACCGAGCAACTTCTGTAGAGATGGCGGTTGTGATCTGGAGGTAAAAAATAGTTACTGCACTGATCTTGGACGTAGGGTGGGCTGGCTAGGTCAGGCTTTTATCAGTATTTAAACCACAGAGGTTCTGTTGGGGTGTCTCCCTAAATTAAAATTCCATAGACATCAGTTCTCACTGAGTTTCTGAGAGCATTAGTGATGGTAAGCTGTAATGTTTCCTTTCTTAGTGGGATTGCTGCAGCTTCAGCAGTAAGTAGGAGTCCCTTGGAACAAATGCATCAGAACAGCTGAGCAGCCTTTCAGATCAGTTAAGCAAATGTAATTTCTGTGCTTGAGCTTGGTGCCGGCAGCCTGCAGAGGAATGTACTGCTGTGTTCATATCTTTCTCTCTTTCGCAGAGTAAATAGCTCCAGTGTCTTCGCTGTCCGTTGCTTCAGAACCACTGCAGTACACAGTAAGTAAGAAGTCAGGAATCAGCAGGATGGCTCTTGTGCTACCTGTTGCTGCTGAAGCTACCTCTTCCATCCTTGGTCTAGGCCCACTGCTGTCCCACCTCATGAATGGCTGAGGATTTATGTCCCGGGACCCTACAGATTTTGTCTGGCGTTCCTGTCATAATGTGACTTTCAGTCAGATGGCACTTTCTCTTGCGTTGAAATGTTAATCAGTATTGAAGCAAGGAGAAGGGCAACATTTGATGTCTGTTGACCTACCCCCTCTAGTAGAGTCCTGATGACAAGAATGAAGCAATGCATGCCGTAAGTTTTGAGCTCTGAATGTGTTCAAGTCTGTCTGTCTCTCTCACAGGGGATGACGTGGTTACAGTGAACACACCAGCCTTTGCAGAGTCAGTCACAGAAGGAGATGTCAGGTGGGAGAAAGGTAAGCAGTTGCCTATTCCCTGAAATTCTCAGCACTGTTGCTGCTGCCCTGAATAGCCTGGGATAGATTGTAGTTCACTGGCTGACAGCCTACTCCGTGCCTTTCAGTCTGTGACAAATGAGGCAATTAATTGCAGTTCTAAGGGGTAAGGATTGCAGTTACTGCCTTGGCACTTCTGTTGTGGGTGCTGTTGGGTGAAGGGTGATGTCTAAACTGCAGTCAGATTCTGATTGCTTGTTTGAGCTAGACTTTTCTTTAGAAGTTGTGAACTGGGGTGAGAAGATTCTGGGCTAGCGGGGGAGACTGCTGTGGGTTAAGAGGGGAGGCCGGAGCACACCTCCCTTCTCACAGTGGTCTTCATATCTATCATTCAGCTGTTGGAGACACAGTGGCGGAAGATGAAGTGGTGTGTGAGATTGAAACAGACAAGGTAGGAGTTTTCTGGACCAAAACTTTTTCTAGTTCTGTAGCGGGTATGCTGTATGGCTCCTGTCCCACTAAGAGCTCCTAGAGCCTGCAGGCCCAGCGTGTGTCTTCTGCTCCCTTCATGGAGATAAGCTTTTCTCAACTAGTATGAAAGATGACTGGGCCTGAAGTAAGAATTCTCTGATAACTCTTCCTCCCTCATACAAGTGATTAAGCGTCAATGGTGCTGATGTTTGTTGGAGCTGCAGTTCCACTCCTCCTTCCAGTTTTGGTGCTCTAAGCTTTGAAACCTGTTTGTGTTTAAACAGAGGAGAAATCTGCAGAGCCATAGGATGTCTTCAGAATGTGTTAAATTTCACCTTTAAGTTTAATCACTCCTTAAAGGACTCTTAAGCTTTGGAGTTCTTGCTAAAACTCCCTGCCAAGTTCTGCTTCCAGTCTTGCTGTCAGGAAGGTACTGGCAGTGAGTCAATTCTTGAGTGTACCCTGGAGCAGAAAGATCAGGCAATGCGTTACACTGCCAGTGTCTCCTGAAACTCCTAAGTATTGGCACAAAATCCCAGTGGAGGGTGTGAAAACTGGTGCAAATGGTGTGAGACAGAGTCGCTGTCTCTGCCAAATTACAATGTGTATTTCAACATATTGGCATCTTCTGTTGGGCATTTGTTCTCCATCTGATGTTTAGAGGAATTTCACTGATTTTACTTTTTGCAGACATCAGTGCAAGTTCCAGCCCCAGCAGCTGGTGTGATTGAAGCCCTTCTGGTACCCGATGGTGGCAAGGTGGAAGGGGGGACACCTCTGTTCAAACTCAGGAAAACTGGAGGTAACTCAGACATGTGTAACTTGCACAGGCCTTCCTGTTTCCACCAGTCTTTTTCTGAAGATGGAAGCGAGGCATTTAGAGGGATCCTGAGAGGTTAAATGTTTCCTCCACCTGCATCTGTAGCTGGAAGAAAATATTCCTGTTCTGTTGTCCATTAGAAAAGCATAATGTTAGTTCTTCTGAAGGGAGAACTTTCCTTTTGCTCCCTCTGGAGGAGACTGCAGCTCTAAGCTATAATTAGTAGGGAATTCCCCTGATATAACTGCCTTCTCCGCCCTCTTTAGCGTTCATTCTCCTGCACAGTGAAGAGGTGTAGGGTCTGGATGAGTAAAACACTTCCGCCATGGGATCCACTTGTAGTGGCCCCTATCAGTTCAGTAGTGCTCGGAACATGAAGGCACTGTGCCGGAGGGTTAACTTTTATCAGGTTGGTTGGACTCGGAGATCCCCTGTGGTGGAAACTGTAGTTCTCCTTACCATGACTCTTCCTTATCTTTCAGCTGCTCCTGCCAAGGCCAAACCAGCAGCAGCCCCTCCTCCTCCAGCCCCTGAACCTGTAGCTGCAGCTGCTCCTCCCCCTGCTGCAGCACCAATTCCCACTACAATGCCACCAGTGCCACCTGTGTCCACTCAGCCCATCGACAGCAAACCAGGTGAGGCAGCAGCCGTTTTCTCATATTGTCAAGCCTCTCCTCCCTGGGGAGAGTGTATAAGTTAAGGGTTGCTAAGGGTTGCTTCCCTTTTTGACTGATGTGTTCTTTACCCTCAGTGTCTGCGGTGAAGCCAGCTGCAGCCCCAGCGGCAGCCCCTCCTGGGGAGGCAGTGCCCAGCAAAGGTGCCAGATCAGAACATAGGGTAAGCTGTGGGAATAGGGGCCTTGCCAGCACTTCTGTGCTGGGTGACAACTTGTTCTGACATAAGCCTTGAGCTTGCCAGATGTGTCCACCTGTTCACACCCACCTCGTGGGGCTGTGAGAGATGGGGAAATGCTCCACATGAGGGCACTGCTTAGGGGTGGCGTGGAAGAAGAGCCAGGTCAGAACAGAAACAGGTCTTTTCTAGGCAAAAGTCTTGAACTCACCTGACAGAGCACAGGAGGCTCAGTGTGATCTGCTTGGTCTGTCTGCAAGCCCTCAGCAAAGGACTGGCCACCTGCCTTGTGCATTCTTAAGAGAACGTGGTTGAGCAGTCTGCTTTCTCAGCAGTCTCACTCTGCTCACATTAGCCTCATGCTGGAAACTGTGTATTGAGCTGGGCAGCTCCTTAGTGAAATCAACTGCTCAGCCTGTCATGCTCCTCAGGGAGACCTGGAGTGAAAACCTTGGCCCTAGGCATCCATTACTAGTCAACCAGATGACAAGAAGGGCCTTTTGAGTTTCTTCTGCGTTTTGCCCCTTGAATGGACTTGAGGCAGCTTCTGCTTATGGCTTTTTAATTTTCAGGTCAAAATGAATAGGATGCGTCAGCGTATTGCTCAGCGGCTGAAGGAGGCTCAGAATACTTGTGCCATGCTGACCACTTTCAATGAGATCGATATGAGGTGAGGAGCAGACCTGTTCTTCCCTTTACAAGTAGAAATAGATGCAGGCAGTCATCTTTAAATAACAGCCAAGACCTTGCTGATTCCCTCTGGAGACATTGGCAACACATCTTTTGGGACCTCTTTCTTAGGTGTGTACCACCATCTGCGCAGCTTCATTAGGGCCATGTTGACGCTGGGTGAGGGGTACATAGCTTCCTAACAGCCTGTCATTCCTCAGGAGTGATCTGCTGCTTGTAGGAGGGACAGCCTCATTCCTTATCTGTGTGGTTCTTGTTTGAGGGCTGGTAGATGTTGAGCAGGAGTGACTAGTGTCACTTGTATGGTGGCTATTAGGAGACACCAAGATGGAGCATCTGCTTTCTGCCACCCCACCAGGTTACTGCTGTCGGATGAGGTGGTTCCCCAGGGCTCATCAGCCTTCCAGGTGAGCAGTACATAGGTCTGAGGCCCTTGCTGTTGGTGCAGCTTTCCCGAGACAGACTGGCATCCTTCCCCATCCCCTCCAGGCAGGTGGGGGTCTCCTGACTCAAGTGCTTGCACAGACTGAGCGCACTAATGGCTTTGGAGGGTGGGCAGCTTATGTTACAGTGCATTAGGGGGAAATTGTGCCCAAATCAAATTGCCTTGTGAAATCCTATTCTGCTCCTTAAGACAAAACATGTAAATATTTGGGTCTCAGAACAATAAGGTTGGCAAAATAGTCTTGATTGGAGGGGAAGTGCTGCAGCTTTATCTCCTCTCAGAGGCTCATTGAGGTGTCGCTTTACGCTGGCCTCGGGCTCTTGTTGCATCTGGTAATCTGGTTTGGATTGATTGCTGTGAGGTTGACTTGTGAGGGCCTGTGCTGGGGCCTCCTGCTTCCCGCGGGGGGTCAGCGTCTGAAAGGAGGAAACCATAATGAGCCAGTTTCATAGCAAACCTCGTCCTCATCGCCGCGGTCCTTGTGTCTTGGGAGGCACTAATGTCTTTGGGCGGTAATCCTAGCCCTAAACAAGGTTAGGTGCAGGAAAACAAACACTCTAAACCGTGGAGACCCATGCCACTTGCTGAAACTGTCTCTTCAAAGACTCAGGGTGTCTAGAGGGGGGAGGGAATGGACCCTGCAATTCCACAGCATCTGGTATTAGCCTGGAAAAGGCAGAGCTTGTAGCCACAACTTGGTTGACTTTTTTAAAATGACCTCAGTACTGATAAATAGAAGCAGTGGGGAAAAGCGATTAGTCTGGTTGAGGGCTGTGGGTGGGCTGGCACCGACTACCGTAGCAACTGGGAAGAGTTCTTTCATGCTCACGTAACTCCCAAAGCCAAAGAGCTGGGTACGGAGGCATCGTCGTGCTGGCTAGTGCTGGACTGGCACAGTGGTTGAAGTCTATTGCCTCAATCACCATGTGCATCTTTTCTGCTCTTGGCATTTCCTGATTTTTCACCCTGCCAGGGTTGGCCCCTGGAGCTGTTGTCTGCAGCGCTGCACCGGTATTGGCAGTGGTGTCTCCAGAGACATCAGGCCTAAGCAGGAAATATGTCGTGCCCTGTCTTGCTTTCGTGGTGGGCAGTGTGGGCCAAGCAGATTAACTTTGTCCTGTTGAGTTGATGGTCCAGGACCAGTTCCTGTTAGATGCATTGGCGAGGTCCTTAGAGCCACCCTCAGCCCATTTCACCTGTGACATTTGAAGGATTTTTCAGCAGACTGAGGGTTTTCCAGCTGGTGGTGCAGGTTTGCAGTCCTTGGGGCTGGCACTGACATCTGTTGTAGAGTGAGGGAACAGTGTTTTCTTGGGCTTCGTGCTGACCAGCGTTACGGTGTGTTTTGCAGCAACATCCGAGAGATGAGAGCTATGCACAAGGATCCCTTCCTGAAAAAGCACAACCTGAAGCTAGGTTTCATGTCAGCTTTTGTGAAAGCTGCAGCTTTTGCTCTGCAGGACCAGCCCGTTGTGAATGCAGGTGGGTGGTGACCCTTGCTGGTGGGTTGCACATCTCACCAGTGAGTGTGGCAGAGTTGGGGAAGGCAGGTGACCAAGTCCATGGCAGGGCTGATAGCTTGGGCAAGCAAGTCAAATATGCAGGAAAAAGGGGGTGCTGCAGCTGATTTCACTAATGCCGCTTATGTAGGTAGAGGACAGCTCTCCAAGGTGGGCTCTGTTAGGAAGGGGTTGCCAGGACTGGGGCTGGGGCCACGCGTACGCAGCCCGCAGAGGGAAGAGGCTGTTTGTTGGTGTAGAGATAGCTGCTGTAGGTGTGATGCAGTTCCTGCAGGCATGTCAGAGGTGCTTGCTCAAACCCAGAAGAGGAGAATAACCAAGGGGATGTCTGAGGGAGACTGACCTGTGTGGACTGTGTTTCCTTTCCGTCTGTCCTGATGCCTCAGTGACAGTGAGCAGTGAGGGCTCGTTCTTCTCTGGAGTTTAAGCTAGAGATGAGCAAGTTGTTATGATTTTGTGGCTACTTCTGGCTTACTGAGCCCTTGATCTTGGGTACTACATGTGTAACACGGCTTTTTTCTCCTTCTAGTGATTGATGACACAACCAAAGAGATTGTGTACAGGGACTATGTGGACATCAGTGTTGCTGTAGCAACTCCCCGGGTAGGTACCTTGGAGGCTTTGGCCATGGCTCCTTGCAGCCTTGAGTCTGGGATGGTCATGTACTTTGAGCCAACTCAGCTTTGACCTCCTCTGCAGCAGAAACTTACTGATGAGACCGATCTTCTAAATGAGACATCTGATACATTGTGGACTGCTGAGATTGATTTTGGGAGAGGATGGAGGACGAAGAATATTCTGCCACTGTACTAGGAGATGTAGTAACAGGGTCAGCATGGATCTCAGTCGTTAATGAGTAGGGCCAAGTTAGGGAAACCCTTTTTTTCGTGGATCCATGAGGATATGGCATAGACAGTAAAAGCTTTGCATGTCCTGTCTGTTGGCTAACCCTGCTACGCTGTCCCACCATTTCTGTAAATCGCATTGCTGCTTCAAAGAGATGTTTCTGTCCAGGCAGAGAGTGGGATGGAGATACAGATGTTGAATTAGTCTATTCTGTTGTGAGACGGAGGTTTGGCCAGGACTGAAGTTCTGTCACTGCTCCCAAAGTCATGGGAAGGTCCAGCACAAAGGGACTCTTCTCTTCTCACCTAGAAAGAGGTGGCAGCTGAACTCTGCCCAGTGCCTCACCTGCTTTTATGGATGTGGAGCTGGATCCAGACAGGCTTTGTTGATACTTTTTTTTTTTTTTTTGGACAGGACAAGGAGTAATGGTTTTAAACTAAAAGAGGGTAGATTCAGACTAGTTATAAGAAAGAAATTTTTTACAGTGATGGTGATGAAACACTGGAACGGGTTG
>Ga0181612_166866_pt1 | contig 12974 bp, 7 predicted proteins | sample HoacroProtozoa21_FD_119630 | JGI IMG/M metagenome (GOLD analysis project Ga0181612, IMG submission 119630) | Hoatzin crop microbial communities from Cojedes, Venezuel. Combined Assembly of Gp0051906, Gp0051904, Gp0051908 | reverse complement strand
CATTACTCCTTGTCCTATGGCAACAGGCCCTGCTGAAAATATTCTCCCCATCTTTCCTATAGGCCCCCTTCAGGTATTGAAAGTCTGCTATAAGGTCATAATTTCAAAAGATGCCTGGAAATAAAGAACCTGAAGGAATAAATAAAAATAAATGCTTTGCTAGATACATAGTCCAAACATAATATCTGAAGAGGAAAAAAACCCCACAGAGGTAGGAAATTGCTTTTTTTAAAGCACAAAGCTGAGGAAGAAAAACAAACTGCAGGTCTTCAATGCTGAAAATAGCCTTTGCAGGTGACCACCTGCTCTTCTTCAGAAGAAAATGAATATGATGTTTCAGAGTGCAGAACAACAAAGAAAAGGACAGCAAGCAGCATTCTGGGCATTTCTAAGGCAGTTCCACAAAGCACAGCTGAATGTTCAATCAGCTCTCCAATTCAAATACTAGCCTCCTGTTCATATAACATGTACAAGCACAGACAAGTCCATGCAACCTTGAGCCAAGTCTCTGTAACATTGTCACATGTACAAGAGCAGCCAAAGAAGAACTAAATAATCAGAAACGTTCACTACCAGGAACATGTGTTTATTTTTCTTGGAGCGAGGAATGAGAGGTGTACTGAGACACTAACTTGCAGTTATAATCCTATATTAACTGCCGAGTTCAACATCTCATGCAGGGATTTATACACTTGGATATTTATGGGAAAATTGTACATGGGCTTACTTGTATTCCTAGGGACACACTTAAAAATCAAAAATAAAGCAACTACAGTTTTTGCTGGGAAGGCTACTTGTTTTTACCCCTCTCTTTCAGTCACAAAAGTGCCAGATTAAAAAGACCCTTAAATTACCAAGAACTGAGTTTATTACACTGCAGAACCATGCTACTAAAAATACTACTAGGGTGTCCTGTTTTTTCTAAAGCAAATAAGCATGCACATCTTTTTCCACAAACTAGCTAGTCATGAATCCCTCTTCAGCATCCCACGCACAGAACATAAGTCATTTTACTGAACCCTCCTGAAAAGTAGTATGCCTCTTCACAGCAGGCTAAGTGGAAATACCACATCAGAGTCAGAATTGAGCTCTGAGTAATTTCAGTGGAGTTGCATGCCGGATTAATTTGGCTCCTTAACTCTCTTGTGAAGATTATGAACAGACATAGAAACTCCTGTCACTATAGGACAATGCCCCAGAGAAGCATGCAGGAAATATCTTACCCAGAAGTCCTCATCTGATCTGTTATTGATGCCCATTGTAGATTCTACTGGTTTCTCTAATGGAAAGGTAGATGTGCTGATTTCTTGGGCCACAAAGATCTATCCAATAAAAACGATCATGACAAATGAATCTGTCTTAACCCACTTTTTTTTTTTTTTTTTTGTATTTGGCATGGGGAAACCATATTGAATGAAAATTCAGAAAGAGAGTGGACTGATCACAACAAAGATTAAATAAATTTTGAAGAACAGATGGATGCTTGCTTGCTTAATTTACTTCACTGGTAAGTATTGCATTAAGACAAAGCACACAGAAGCTTCCTTTAGAGTATTGGGTTATTATACATACAGCTAAAATAATAACAGTGTAAATTAGATTGCACTTTAGGAGACTAGAAATAAATAATAAGTCATGCTGTGGGACCACTACAAAATTAACAAAACTAACAATCACACTGAAATTAAATGAACTGCTACCACATTATTGGAGTTATAATATCATGGTGTTTGAAATTTAATGAATAAGCTGATTTTAATGCAGAAGACTGCTCAGCATACAAAGCTTTTACATCAGGCAAACATCTTGGGAGTGCCAGGAAGCTGCCTGACAGTGCCTATTCCCCTGTACATCTTCTCACTATCTAAAAGAAGACAAAGAGAAATTCAGCATCAAAACTGTGTTGGCATTTAAGGTGGAAGGAGTGTCCATCCTTTCTCCTGGTTTGTCAAGTACTAAACCAGTGCTGCCACCTGGTCCTGCCGAGCACGGCTCTGTTTGGGACACACTTCCAACCACTTTGCACGAAAGTGGATTCTGTCATAAAGGAATTATTTAGATCTTATAAAAGCAACAGCAAAATGCAAACACACCTGGTTTATTGTGGGGTAAACTAATGCTCAACTATAGCAAGTGATACAGTCTTCCTTAAAGTCTCAAAATGACAAAACTGAAGGTAGAACTAGGTTCAAGGTAATTGATCATGCAATGCTGGTGCTTCCTTGAAATAAAATGGATATTAGAAAAGTGCTCTCTACTTACTGAAAAAATCAGGCCATTATAAGTTATCACATCAGCTAAGATCTTGCATTTTGAGATGCTAAGTAGCCTGTTATCTTCACCTGCATACACTCTCGTCCAACCAAGAGGACATGAAGTAAAATTTGATTGCAATAAAACCGTTGCTGCAGAAGTTTGGGTTTTAACCTTCGCATTCCGACCATAACCTTGATTTGACAGTTACATGTGAAAGACTTCAATGTCTGCTCCCTGTCCTGTTTTTTCTTTTCTTTTTTTTTTTTTTTTTAACAGTTGTCTTTTGTTTGCTGCTTACATGAGTGGCTTAACTGAGGTTCACACAGACAATTGCAAGCGAATTCTACTCTACATGTGACTGCACAACAGTGAAATACATACCTGTATAGTTCATAATTCTGGAAGTAATTTCAAAATAGCACTAGTGTAATTTACAAGGCTGACTTAGAAAAAAGTTAGTCCTAATCAAAAATTAATGGGGTTAGGAGAGAGATGAGAAGAAAATGTGACAAGAAACCCTGAAGTCCACAGGTACTATAGTAAACTCATTCTGTCTACAAATCATACCACTAACTTCTGGTGAGGAAAACCCTTCTCCAAAGTATCTTCAGGAGAAGAATGTTTTAAAATTTCAAACAAACAAAGATGACTACATCAAAAATATCCAGTGAATGACACTGAGGTGCACAAATCTACTACAACTATCTATGTCTGCTTCCCAGCCTTATCAACAACTTTGGTGCTGTGCTTTTACAGTTTAGGAATAGATGGAACAGCATCACATCTCTAGAACAGATTTCACTCTGAGGAACACTAAACTCCAAGGAATATACAGGTAATTGAGTCCAGTCAACAACTGCAAACATCCATGCAGCTGCTATTTAGTTATGTAGTCCAGAGTGCATCCTCCACTAATACCTACATAACATGTCTTTTAAAGATTTCCCTATATCCTCTTATAAATTTAAGATTTCCAGTAAAGCTCTCCTGGTCTGGTCTTTTATATCGATCTTTCCAGTCACCATTCAATGCTGGTTCTTCTTGCAGTTTATCATCTACCTGGTATAGAACTGCATCCAGAATGGACTACAATATTGTAGTGCAGATCTAAAATGCTCAAGAAAACTAGAAAAAGGAATTGTCACTTCTCCACACTGAAATAGAACATTTTTATTTGGAGCTTCAAATACAGAATGTCAGCCACACTACAATGGAAACCCATATATCATATTTTTGATGCTCGCATGACAGCACTCATTTCAGGACTTCAAGGCAACTGTCTCAGTTCTCAAAGAAAACTACTAGCATCTCTGAAAGAGAGGCACCAGTGACAGAGAAAAAAAATGTTTAAGCAATGGGAGCTGCTTCATACTCACACATTTGGACACAAGAGTTCTTCACAGCAGGTGCTTCATTACATGCACTGCCTCAGGAGTCAATAGAGTTGAAGAGCCTGAGCAATACAAATCTGTGGGCTTTACACAACTCTCCATACAACTCCCATGCTTGCTTTTTGAGAGCTCTTCAGCACTTCATCCTGCAAAGCTCATTTACCTCCCAGTCTCCCCGTCACTAGAATTCTCATGAGTCTTCTCTGATAAAAAGCAACATTGTTCAGCTGCACTCTGAGCAAGTATCTAGTCCTCAAGGACTCCAAACACATCCCAAGCTTCATATTCAGATATAAATTCCTCTCTCCATGATACCTAGTAACACTACACCTTTGGTACCAATTATATCTTTTGGGGGTAAAAAAGAAGGCTAGTTTGAGCTAAACCAGTGGTACAATACCCTAAAAAACAACCCCAAAAACACCAAATCAAAACAAAACTCACCTGTACTGGCAGGAAAAGGAGGTTCCTGGTTTTGACAGGTTAATCTCCGTTTCCATAAGACTTATTCCACACAATGGATGGGAACAACTTATAGGCCTTCCAACTACCGTTGGAAGAAACAGAAGCATTCTGAAAAACTGCCATACCCTTAGAAATGGAGAAACAAGCAAAGGAACTTGAGTTAAGAATGGTACTCAACTGTCAGACAGGGTACAAGGTGCAGTTAGTATCACGACTGCTAGTTTGAGGCTGTAGCTGCCCACCTTGATCAGTTCAAAGAATTGTCCACAAGGTAAAAAATTGATTGAAAGATAATCAAGCAAATAATTTATGGTAGTACTGTAGAAAAGCTATTTCTAGATGCCTTTGAAGCACAGTCAGTGAATGCTATGTAACTATTATTCTTAAATGTAAGAAACTCAATAGCCTCAAGTCACAACTGTAAGTAATAACAGTTTTGAGAAAATAAGTACAACAAAAATGTATCCCTAAAATTCAAGAGAAAATGAGAATGAATGCAAGAATCCCAAAGTTAACACAAACAAAATCAAATCCTGATAAAGTACCATCCCTTTCCTACGTCTGAAGAAAGGAGTCCCAGGAGGAAAGCCCCTGGGGGAGACAGGGATAATGAGGGCCATTCAGCAGATTACATGCTCAGCTGGAAAGGCAATGCAGTTCTACAAGCTCCCAGTTTCCCTTTTAACACAGGAGAAGTTACTACATAAACAACTTTATTATATAACATATAATATTATATATTATATAGGGAATTATATAGGGGAAGGGAGTTTAACAGTCCTATACTTGTGCTGTGCCATGTGGGTTTTTGTTTGGGGTTTTTCTTGTTTTTAAATTTCTTACAGCAGGAAAACCAGAAATGCCTTATGCAGTTACCATAAAAAAAGCATCAGCAGACCTTTACATGATGTATCAATACATATTCTTAGTGTGCCATGTCACAGAAGTTAGTATAAATAAGTTTCAAAATCCTTATCAAACTTTTTTTTGTTATACTCTATTAACTGTAAATCCAAGTGTCTTAGGTACACAATTCCATTTGTGCAAAGCTTACAGGGACTATCACCAGCACCAAAACTGACAAATAAAATGTCAGTTTTGAAGATTAGAAGCCAAGCTATTTTGGGGTAAAACGTAAGGGAAGGGAAGCCGTTTAAGTATTAGATACTTCCTTCTCAAAAGGATGAAGTCTTTATTCCTAACCATTTTAATGTTCCCTTGGTAATGACAGATTGTCAATTTAATTGTTGGAAATGGACCTCTGGAATTTACATGTGTCTTTACACACAATCTCACCAATCCTTGGATGGTCATCCTTTGAAAAGCCTATTCCAACACTCAGACCCTTCAGGGAGCAAGAAGACAGCAGGGAGATGTCAAGACTGTGTTACTTCGGGAAAGGAAGAACGGCAGAATAGAGGTAAGTCCTTGAATAAACATGGACTAATTTTACATGGTGCTTCCCCAGGTGAATAACAAATAAAATCTCCTTTGCTTGCCCATAAATTACCTTAGTTCTAGGTGACCAGGAAAAGGGCTGCCCACATTATACTACAAGGACCACATTAACGGAGCAGAGCATATAAATGGCTACATTAAGTCCCCGGTCCAGAACAACGAAGAGGACATCAAAATAAGCCTCTTGGTGGTACACTGATCTCAGTACTGCTCCTGTTAAAGCCACATCAGTGAATCCTCTCGGTTGGATTCTTGGATTGATTTTTAGCACCTCATTATGGAATCTGCTAGGAATACTTGGGAAAAGAGAGGTGGGCAGTGACACTGAAGGGATGAAAGTCCTCCGGCCCTGTGTGATCTGATTTGTCTCTAATTACAGCCTTATACCGCTTTACCTGGAGAGCTGCTGCAAGCGGCACTATTGAGTTATCTTCACTTGACTTCCTAGATACATGGAAACAGTGACTTTGCTAAGCTAAGCAGCCTCCCAACCCTATCCGGCCTCTTAACTAGCTTGGAAGGACAGCCACAATTTCCAGCTCACACAGACTTCCACAGCAATGAAAAGAAGAAAATTTCACACAGATCTCCCTTAACAGCACTGCTTTTGCCCTGTGCTTTACTATATTGTGCAAGCAGGTCCATGTAGACTTGCAGTTTAAATAGAGTTTTCATATCAAACTCACTGTGGAAGCGTGAGAGCTAAGACGAGAATTCCAATAATAACTACAGCAAACAATAACTACAGCACAGACTCTCTGTAGAAGGTTTACCCAAAATTATTGTGCTTTTAGACTTGGGCAGTGCTACCAGTCAGGAGCTGTAAACTCTTCAGTGTGGCTGGAAAAATGGAATCATAACAGTGATCAGTAGCAATTAGCAAGTATATTGTCTTAATTGTCCCAGAGTATCACACAGGAGGCTTAGAAACCCACTGAAAAAAGCAAATAAGAGGCAGGGAATGGATGAGAGTTTGTCCAACCTGAAAGACAACTACCCTTTGCATACTAAGCCACACTTCCCTTTAAATGAAGTCTAGCAGAATACAAAATATGTAGCAGACTACACAACTCTGCGAAGTGTTCCCCAACTGTGCACCAACATTTCATCTAAACAGACAAGCAAAACTTAAACAAGTCTTTAAACTGTTGGAGTTCCTAGAGGCAGGAAAGTTCTAATGTCTACATCTGTTCTAATTTAGAGAAAGTACAACTTCGTTAGAGACTTCTATAGCCTCTAGAAAGAAAACCACATTTTCTACAGGAACAACAGGAAGAATCCAATGAGATTAGCCAGTCCTGCACCACAGATGGAAGACAAATTTTCTTTCAGCCACTCCTCAGTTTACTTGCAAGCATCTCAGTGGCCAGAGCAACTCCCCAGTTCATTACTGAGGCTGAGATACTGGAGAGACTATTCACAAATAGTCTGACAGTCTTTAATATCGAAATAGACCAAGTTAATCAGCATTATTGTCTCTTTGATTAACTTCCTCCTGTTCATGGAATTGCAACAATAATAATAATAATAATAGAACACATTATTATAAAAATTGCTATAGTGCTACTTAGAGACCTCAAAGAAGTTAACCTCTACATGTGTACCACAACTGAAAGAAGGTAAGATTGCTAACTGATTTTATTTAAATTGCAAAAGATAAGCAGCAGCAAAATTTTAAAAAAATTACACATTGCCTTCATATTTAACAGCTATTGTCTTTTGGCTCTTATGTAAATAATGATTTATACTCACAAATTTCAGGTACTTTCAATGCAATTTGAACAAAACATGAGAATTTCATCAGGATTTTGTGCAAATACAAACGATTTTTGAAGTGTGAGTATAGTTCTAATAATTACCATTAATGACTCTAGACTTGCTTTTCAGTAACACTATGAAATACTATTTTTTTTTAAAAAAAAAAAAAAGGGATTTGTATTGGGAGTTTCTCATCAGTAGTATACCAATAGCAAGTTATCCGTCAGAACATTCTCAACAGATACAAGATGGTCAACAGTTAAAGTCAGAATCACAAGAAACCTGGGATCAGCTCCTGTCTCTTTTAGGGCTGTTTACACAGTTCTACTTTTTAGATATAACACTTTCTTCTCACGGCAGTAAAACTAGAACAATAACGTGTCCTGGATTGAGGAATTCACAAACGACTTCAGAAGGATATAGCATTCTGTGAAATAACAGATGAGGTAGACATATTCTGGCAAGCAGCAGCATGAATAGGTGGTAAAGTTCTGCCCTTCCTTACTATCCAGCTGTCAGCATCTTCAAAGGCTGACTAGCAAAAGCACCGCAGACAACTTATAGCTGGTTGAAAGCATAGAGGTATTGTGCCAATAAAAGCCATCTGTGCACCTCCCCAAAAATGGTCTTTTTAATTCAATATTTCTGAAATAAATATCAGAGACTACAGCACTGCTGTCTGCAGACTAAACCCACCTACATTTCCGAAGCCAAGCATCACTAAAAATAAGTCAGTTTCTGCTCTGCTGTAAACAATGGCATGATTGGTGTGGTGTGGCGCTCTCCCATGCTACTCGCATCAACAACAAGAAGTTATAAATCATTCTTTACCCACATCTAAGATGCTTAGTCCAATTGAGGCATACAGGATACATCACAATATCATTTCAAGCTGTAGTCTTCAAGCAACATACTAGAAATGCTAGAAAACAAATGTATTCAGGAAAAAAACAACACCTCTAAAAATATTTCATCACCTTTTATATCTTTTACTTCTTAAGAGACAAGTTCTTCAATGTCAAAAAACTGCCAATCACTAACAGCTTACTAAGATCTGTACATTTACATCAGGGACATTACAAGTCAACTGTGGCAACAGACAGCATCTGTTGATTTGAGCTGTACTTTCCATGCAGTTTGTTCCTGTTATTAAAACAAGAAGCTACTTGCATACACGTGACCAGTAGATTTCATAAATGCCACCCATTACAGTACCCTGTCTCAAGCATCTGTCCAAGGACTGAGGTCAAATGTTTTCCTCAAAATGGATTGATTTTTCTTTCAGTGCTCCTCAAAAGATGAAGCAGAGCAGAGCCCACAGCCCATATGAGCCTTCCACAGCTACATCAGGTGCATCAGATTACAGTGGAGGAGGGCAGAGGGAGAGGAGAAAGAAAGAAAACCAAACACCCGAACACACACAGGGAATCCAAAGGGGATAGTATTAGTGGTCATTATCAACAATCTAACACTAAGATAATTAAAAGTATTTGTAACCAAGCTTATGAATGACTGAACAAGTATCTGTCCCATATCAGTTTTTGTGTACTGCAGGGAAATATTTTGTACTATTACTTCTCCAGTATTACACAGTAACATCACTTGCACATATATACATTCTGTTCCTCCATAGATATATGTAAAAAGGATAGATGGATAACCCCTAACTACTACAAAACAGACACTAATATCTACTTTGTGAACAAAGCTGGCTGATGTTTGTTAGTGTGTAAGTACACACTGGTCTTTAAAACAAGGATATAATCTATTTTGCACAGTACTGCCACCACTGTATCAATGAACATCATATAACTGCATATCAAGCGAAAGAATGCCACAGTCACTTGAGAATACTGATCTGCATATGCCCAAAATACAAAGATCTACCCCTTTCAAGATGTCCTCATCACGCAACTGAAGATAATTATACAAGGATAATACTCAAAGATCTTATGGTAAATAAAGCAATTGCCCAGATGATAACATCACAACAGAACAGTTACACCGCAGACTACTTCTTTCTTCTCATTTACATCTGTCTTCCTCACTGACATTCTGAATGAGCCTACAACAGCACTTCTGATGTCAAACAATGAAAAAAGCACCGTGCCTGAACAGCCCAAAGGCAACACTTCACCTGCCTCCCTGTGCATAAGTTAACACCAGACCCAGGACCTCAACTCTGTTTCTTGGAAGCTTCTCACTCTTTTCAGATAGCATATTCTACATAGAAGTGCAGTAAGCGAAGTGTGTATGTGGACACATATATATACACACACAAATTTATTTTTTGTATTCTTATTGCAAGTTCAACAGACATTTTGGTGCTGCCAAAAGCACATAGTGACAGCACTGACACCAGCTTCTGAAAAGACCAGAAGTTCTGAAGCTGTTCCTCATTGTTTGAGTAGGATGCTTTCACAGTGTGTTCACACACACTTTGAAGACAAGAGACTGTACTTCTGTTATTCTAGGGGTGGCACCTTACATCTGCTTGGAGACTTTACAAATTAGTACTTGCTGCAAACACTGATAAAACAAAACTTCAGCAGATTAGTCGTCACAAGCTCTTACAGTAAGTTTTGAAGTTGTTTAAACATTCACAGTAGTTTCCAAAAATATATCATCTCACCACAGACTGATCAGATTTTTTGCACTAGCATTTCTGCTACTTAAACAAAATACTTCCCTGCCGAGACATTCATACACATTTATTTTAAAGATCATTTTGTAAGTAACATCAGTTTTGGGAAACTTCTCAGAGTTTTACACTATTTTGCACTATGTCCTTAAGTTTCCAGAAGGATTTCTAACATTTTCTAGAAGGTGCTGCTGCCTCAGGAATGCACATTGGATTCTGTGAGTAAAGTACCTAGAATATGCCAACATACGGTGTATTTACTGTTTCAATTGCCAACAGATCGTCTCGAAAAAAAAACATGATGCACATCCACTGGGCAAGGTGCCATATATAATATAAGGCTCACACGCACGGAGGGGTAGGTGTGTATTTCTACACACACACTCATGCACACATAACCTGGATGCAGTATTTTCCCTAGACTGAATTATGCACATATTCACTTGTCAGTTATGAAAAGTACTGAGGAAAGGTAGAAGAGATTTCATCTTGCTTTTTCCCCCCCCAACTTCAGCAGTAAAATCATACCGCGTGGTTGCACAATCTGCTTCTCAACAACCAGCCATATATAGTGCACTTTAGAAGAATACAGAAAAACAGAATATCACCAAACAATCTAATATAATGATATGGCACACACAAAAAAACAAAGCACTGTTGAGAGACTCAAGCTTTATTACTGTCAATATCAACTGATTTCAGTAGTTACAAGTGGAAATTGTTTCCTAATTCACCATCTGTGCCACTACTGTCTCCTTCACTTTAATGCTACAAAGATGCATTTCATTACATCAGACAGTAGCTCCTAATCAGTACTCCGTTACCTTCTGCTCTCACTCTTCAACTGTTTTCTTCAGGAGTATTTTACAAAAGCTCTGGTCTAAGTATTCATGACAGCTTTCTAAATCCCCAAACTACTCAAAAACCGTTACTCTTTACAATTACCTAAGCAGTCTACAGAGAACAGGCAAACTCAAACAAATATCACAATATCACCAACAACGGGAACACCACCAGTGCTTATCCATAAGCAGATTATACTTGTCAAAATTTTGAAGTACCACATTGGACGAGGTCCTGAATACCAGTGACAGGTTTCATTGCAAGTCATAACCTTTACACTACAGTTCAAATCAAGTAAAATACTGCAATAAAAAAAAAATCCACCAAACCAAAAGCACCCAAACTAACAAATAGAAACAGAATTTTGATAAATGAGGAGAAAGAGGAGAAGTAAATGGAAGCTTCACCTGACCCAAGCTATCAAGCGCAAGTAAAAAAAGCATGACAGTACAATGTGTACCAGCACAAACACAAAGCCAATTTTTATTTCCTCTGCAAACCTACAAGCTGTTCACATTTTCATATAGGCTACAAAATGTCTTCATACCTACATTCCCATTTCCTTCCTCTCCCACTGCTCAACCATTTTTACCATACACATAAAAAGTAGCAGATACACAATGTACAGCCAAATTAGTGCGCTTTGTAAAGAATTTATATGTATTACGGGCTTATTGCCCAGGGCTTTTCTTTTCTTTTCATCACCATAGTATATTGGCACCCAAGATCAGATATTAAAAGAAGCTGCAATCCTGCAATACCTCCTGTATCAGTAAAAGCATTTCTCTCTCTTTCTCAAGGACCAACCTCATTTCATTTCTCAGAAGGTGCACTGTGGGAAGGAATTAGATAGCCCCAGGAAGCCTGCACACTTTTAATTTCTAAAGGACGTATTCCACAGCTTTCCTTTCCCAGATTCCAAAAATGGCTTAGCAAGGAACTCTGCACTAAACAAACCTTAAATAGAGACTGATTAAGTATATTAACATAAGAAAAAAGTTAACTACCTTAAAACTACACAAGAATAAATTTAGATAAGAGAAAAAAAACCAGCTTCCTAAAACTAAATGTAATTTTGAAGGAAAGTACTAATTGAAAAAGTTATTAAAGGACAAAAAAGGAATACTAAAAGACAGATTAAATAATACTCCCAGTGAAGCAGCACAGTAGAAAAACTGCAGCAGTTTCAGTACAAGTCTGGCCCCTACCTACCGTAACCCCTCAGATTTACAGTTGGGCAATGCAGAAGGGGAAGTGACAGCACTGGGGAAGAGCAACAGTTTACTCATCAATACTCATTTTTGTGGCACACCTTTTCACAGAAACATTTTGGTTAGAAGGGACCTCTTGAGCTCATCTAGTCCAAAGGCTGTGCTTGAAGCAGGATGATCTAGAGCAGGTTGCCCAGGAGGATGTCCAGTCAGGTTTCTGATACCTCCAAAAGGTGGAGACTCCACAACCTCTCTGGGGAAGCTGTTTCCAAGTTTGAACATCTCCACAGTAAAAACAAACAAACAAAAGAAATTGGTTGGGGTTTTTTTGTTTGTTTTTCATCTGGTGTTTACATGGAAGTTTTCTATTTTTTTCCATCACTAGGCACTGCTGAGAAAAGCCTGGCTCAGACTTTACTCCCTTGTGAATCCACCTATTGTGCTCTTCTTCCTACGCCCTGCTACTTCCCCATTTCACGTCTGAGATCACTTAGGAGGTCCTTGTTAATCTGTGCAAGCCTGCTGCTTTTGCTCTATTTCTGACTTGTTGGGACAAGCCTTTCTTGAGCTTGGAGGTGATCTCTGAATATTCACCAGCTCTCCTACATCCCTCTCCTCTCCAGGGCTGTATCCCCTAGGATTCTTCCAGGCAAATTTTTGGAGTGGCCGAAGTCTGCTCTCCTTAAGTTCAGGGTTGTGGTCCTGCTTTTTGCTCTGCTCCCTTCACTTAGGATCCTGAATTGCATCATTTCATGATCAGTGCAGCCAAGTCTGCCTCCAGCTTCCACATCCACAATCAGTTCTGCCTTGTTTGCAAGTATCAGGTCCAGCAAACCACCCTTCCTTGTTGGCTCCTTGAGCATCTGAATCAGGAAGCTGTCATCAACAGACTCAAGAAATCTCCTTGAGCCATACTGTATTGTCCTTTCGAAAAGATACAGTGGCTGAAGT
>Ga0181612_146385_pt1 | contig 12974 bp, 5 predicted proteins | sample HoacroProtozoa21_FD_119630 | JGI IMG/M metagenome (GOLD analysis project Ga0181612, IMG submission 119630) | Hoatzin crop microbial communities from Cojedes, Venezuel. Combined Assembly of Gp0051906, Gp0051904, Gp0051908 | reverse complement strand
TGCCTGGCTGTGCTCCCTCCCAGCTCCTGCATACCTGCCCATTAGCTGAACATGGGAAATGGAAAAAAGTCTTTTATTTCTTAGCAATAACTAAAACCATCAGTGTTATCAACATTCTTCTCTTACTAAATCCAAAACACAGCAACTACTGGGAGGAAAATTAACTATCCCGGCCAAAACCAGGACAAAAGTCTTCTCTGGAAGTTTCAGTCTATGAGAGTCTTCTTTGCACAGGACTTCCATTGGAAAAATAATCACTTTGTTTTCCATTAGGTTTAAGAATGGTGTAGAACTTACCAATGAACCTAAATCTCGATATCGAATCAAAGTTGAGGGTAAAAAACACACTTTGATCATAGAGGAAGCTGCAAAAAATGACAATGCAACTTACTCGGTAATGACAACTGGAGGCCAATCAGAAGCGAAGCTTTCGGTTGATTGTAAGTATCACCCGTCTTGCTCTAGCATTTGTATGTTGCAGTTTAGTAGCATACAGAAATAAATAATTTGCTTGCCTTTTTCTGGAGGTTTAAAAGGAGACTTAACTTCAGCACCAGTTTCTTTGCTGCAAATGTCCAGAACAGTGACTTTCCTTTAGACACTCTTTGCAGTAACAGGCAGTTAACTAGTCCTGCTTGAAAACTTCCTGTCACGCCGTTAAGATGAAGATCAAAGCTATCAATCCAAAGACATAACAGGTCAACAAAGTAAAATTTTCAAGGGGAGTATCTGTTTTTCTTTAATCCTTTCAGGTTTTCATAGGAAAGCCAAACCAAGTTTTTTTAGCGAAAATCAGAAAAAAAACCTAAGCTGGAAAAAAATAAGCAGTTCTATAACTAGGCATATTGTTAACTAGGCATATTGTTAACAGGCATCAGGGTCACTTGGCCTGAACACATGACTGTGTATCTCCCTCAGTACTGTTTGTGCAATATCTCTTTAAAACACCTGTGTTTTTTAGTGAAATGTATGTGCCCATCCTCTAAAATTCTCATACATTATGCATAAATATACATTGTTTTGTAATACAAAAACTATTTTGTACAAATTGGCATCCTAAACACAACAAATTCATGCTGTGCTATTATCAAGTTGGAAATTTTTCTCTGTGGCTGTTGAGCTCCGCCATCTTTCCTTTCATGCAACTTCTTCTGAGGATTTTCCAGCTGGCTTTCCATAAAACAGTGCCTTTCCCGTCACTCATTGTTTCCTAGGTCGGATTATAGCCAGGGATATTTACTGTGTAGAGATGGTACTGTGTGTTCAGCCTGGACCTCGGTCTACAGCATCTAATCTTCCAGAAAGTGGATGTGAACTGGGGCATCAGTTCTTAAACTCAAGTTTTACAAAAGCTAGTAGTGTCTGTGGGTATTTGTAGGATGAGTTAAGGCAGTTTAGCAAATGTGAGAACAAGTAGTGTATGAAGTTAATCTTACTGGCCAGTCAGCCTTTGCTACCAGCCTGACAAAACAGGTTGAGAACTACAGTCCCCACTTCTGATGAAATACTTTGGTAAGTCTCCAAATCATCTCAGATCCACTGGGAGAGGTACGAGAGCAGTCAGATCGCTGTTGGATCACAGGAAAGGTGGGTTGTAATCCCTTCTAGTGCATAGGTCTGGGGACACAGGTCTTCCACTTCTTGAAAGTTCTTACTGGACTCTGGAGGATAGAAACACCCTGCCTCCAGCACCTAAACACCAGAGAGGGAACAACATTCAAATTACACTCCTGGGCTTAGTTCTTCTACTGGCAATATCCATGGCGTTTCCCCAGCCAGGACATGGGTATCTTGGATCACCCTTTCTAAGGCATCAGACTACGTGAAAAGAGGTTAATTTACACAGCTTACATGTACATATTACTGGTATTTCGACTTGAGAACCTTATTATTGAAGGCATTTTTCTGATTTGAAGACTACTGTGATGGCTAGTAGCAGCTCTGTGACAGAATCATTGTTTGATATTAATATATCTGCTTCTGTTTTCCTAAGTGAGACCACTGAAGATATCACTTGCACTACAAGACCAGACTGTGAGGCTTGGACAGGAAATCCATCTGAAGTGTGAGATATCTGAGAACGTGCAAGGGAAATGGTACAAAAATGGGCAACTGGTTGAAGCTAGTGATCGTGTAAAGCTTTACCACAAAGGAAGGTAAGCCTGTTGCGTATTGACTTGACTTTGATGGCATGACACTGCAGAGATGTGCCAATATGTGGGTTACCTCACTGAGAATTATCTGGTAATCAAGCCTGACCACTGTCCCTCAAATATTTATTTCTATCATCATAAAAGCCATGTCTCCTTGCTCCCTTTCATCTTATGTCTTTTGACTGCAGAGGACAATAATCAAATCCTTGATCCGTCTAAGCTCAAGCTATTAATTTTTCTTGACATTGCTGTTGCTGTTAGTATGGGATATTAAGTAGTAAGGTAAAATAGTTGTTACACACTATTATAAATGTATAGCTTTTAAGTGTCTGTTTTTCTGATAGCTTCTGTTCGTGTCAGCCATGTATTTCTGCCCATGCAAGTATGTGGAGATGTCAGGTCCCTTTGCATTTATGATCCATCCTTTTTGATGGAAAGTTTGTCAGTTCTAAAAAAAAACCCAAAACAAGTCCTACCTTTAACCACATACCCTTCACTTCAGCTTAGCAGAGCATTCATACAGCTGGTAACTGCACTTGTGAAGATGGTCCTAAACAGGCTATGAAATGTTTGCATGGACTCCGTAATGCTCACTAAGTCGCAGTAAGGGGCAAGTGTCAAGCTGTGCAATGACCCCTTGGACTGACATAAGGTGAAGGACCTCCCCACAACCCATGTAGGCCCATAGGGTGAGGTGAGGGAAAGGGGAGCAGGAAGGGCACAGAGGTAAGTCCTACCTTGAACAAAGCTTAGCCACAGCAGGTCATAGGAGAGCAAAAATATCATTGTACTGGAAGACACAGTTAGGCAGTAAGAACAGCACGTGCTTTGCTCACCCACTTCTTTATTCCGGCAAACAAATAGTAGATTGGATCCCGTCACAAAGACAGTCTAACAAAAGTCAGAATATTCCCACAATGAGATCACCTAAAGATTTCTTCTTGAACGACCAAATTACCATCTAATGGCAACAGCACAGAGTCCCTGTACCAGAGGTTACACTCCTGTATTTTTCTGTTCCTGTGTTCAAATAAAAAATACTAGAATTGGTTACATTATTTGGTCGTTGTCTCAATATTTTGTACAAATCACACAGTATTTAATAAGCTAAAGTACCACTAAGCAGCCAGCAAATTATTTTTAGTCAGTAATTTTACACACTAGCACAGATCTCTTCAAGTTTCCACAGATTTTTCCTTATAGATTTAAGCAGTCTTCAAAAATCATTTACATTGATTTCTTTTTCAATTTTTTACAGAATCCACAGATTTGTTATAGCAAGCGCTGCTGTTGATGACGAGGGTGAATACATGTTTGTTCCAGATGCCTATAATATTAATATTCCATGCAAAGTACATGTTGTGGGTAAGTATATGGCACAATGACTTCTATGTCACATCTCTTTCTCTGACCTTCGGGAATTAAAAGCATTGTGAAATACCCTTGATTACAATCAGTTTATTTCCTCTGAGCAGGCATCTACCAGAGAAGACAGACCTTCTGCTTTGGCAAAGGGCAAGTGAGCTAGTCAGACGGCGCTTTGCCTGTGCTCAGGATCTGCTCATAGTTTAGAAGCCTGGGGTTGCTCCCAGGGGAGGCTTTTGATGTTGAATTCCTCAACCTAAACAACTACTGAAGTTTGTGTAAAACACTGTTATTATCCTCTTTGCAGATATATAGTGTTCTCTTCTTTGACGAATTAGCTTGTTGACATTGCAAAATGTGGTTTAGTTTGGTAAAAGATTAGTAGAATAGGTACATATCTACCGATTCCCTAAATATGTTAAATGATATCTAGAGTGCAAAATGTTTCTGGTCAGTTTTCATTCATTCAGCAAAACAGAAGGCTTGTTAATGATCCAGTCTTTCAAACAAAAATAAAACAAGGCATTGACTCTTCCCACAACAATACCTCACTGGCTTTTAACTGCAGCCAGCAACTTGGAAGTCAAAAGAAGAGCAATATAAATGACAAAATTTTTAGAAAATACGTTCTGTAATTGAAGCTGAAAGCAGTGGAATACCTATGTTAGAAAAAGAATTGGTAAGGTTTAGGGGAAATGAAGAGGGAAAGGGTACTAGAGGGGTATGCCCACCAATATAACTTCCAATACATTTAAAAAAAGTTGTAAGAGGATATTCTTTGTTCTCCACACACATAGGGTACAAGAAAAGTGACCATTTCATTTTCAGAAAAAGGATTTGCATTAAGAAAACTTCTAAACTGTGAGAAGAAAAGTGTCTGAAGCACGGTAAAAGGTGTTATAGAAAGCCTGCAATGGAAATTCTCAGGGGCCACTTACAGGAAATCTCTCTTAGAATCTACCTGAATGTACATAATTCTGCCTCAGGAAGATAGATTTTTTGTTTTTTGATAGTCCTAGTATTCCAAAATTTCTATGGTTCCATGATTTATTTTTCATCAGACACCTATTTTCTCAAAAAGACATTTTCTTCACAAATTTTCTTCCGAACAAGAAATCAGTCGACTAAAAATACCAGGAAAATACAAAACATAGAGCATGTTTCTCTATGTTGCAGACCTGTGCCAGATCGCTGAACTCTCAGAGTAGCAGCCACATTGCAAATTTGGACAATCTCTCCTCTTTCAGATCCTCCTAAGCTCCACCTGGATGGTCTTGGAGAAAACAACACTGTGACAGTAGTGGCAGGAAGCAAACTACGTCTTGAGATCCCCATCTCTGGCGAGCCAACTCCTAAAGTCATGTGGAGTAAAGGAGACAAGGTACATTGTCATTATGCACATTTCTTTAGCTTAACAAGGGGCTTTTTCCTTCAAAAAATAACCTTTAGCCTTGTGAAGACATAGATTTTAATGGCAGAAAATAAGGAGGAAATGCATTTCATCTAAAAAACTCTCCTCGCTCAAAAATGACAGGTAAAACAGATAAATACTATTTAGTATCTTTTGGGTGTTTTTGAGGAAAGGCTGAAACTAATGAAGGAAAAAAAATATGATTTTGCTATAAATAAACTATAAAGGAGAGGGACATATGAGATGCAGCAGAAAACAAGTGAAAATCTGCCAAATGGCTACTTCTTCTGCACATACTGCCCAGAATGGCTGCCAGGTTTTGACAGGAAGCCATGGTATAGTTTGGTTTTTGAAAATGAATGATAAATTCTTATGGAGTTTCAAGTCTTGAATGAAACAATAGCCTGGGTAATTGGTGTCTTGCATCTGCTGTCTTAATGCATAGATCAATCCCTGGCTGTGTAACACCAAAAAGCCACTTCTCACATTTAAATTTTCATTGTGGTATATGGAAGCTGGAACATGTTATTAGTACTGGATTCATCAGACCTATATGGTCAAATCTCTGACTGCTATTTTTCAAATATTAATGGTAGTATCACCACTGTGGACTTGTCCAAATAGGGAAATATTCTGGGAGAGCTCTTACTCCAAAATATGTGCCAGCATTTGAAACCTGTGAGGACAAACTACTGACCATTACAATCACTCTGACCTTTAAACTGAACGAATCGGAAATGAACTCTTGGGAGAATCCATTACTCTCTTTACATCAAATTAATTACAAGTAGTGTTGAAAAAAGCATGTTCTTGCTCACAGGACCAGTAAGCCTCATGCCTCTTCTTTTGACACGCAATGGCTGAACTGAGTACTAAACAATTACCGTATTTTAAAGCTATTTATTTGTCCCTCCATTAATTTGCCATTTTTCTGATCATTAGGTGACTGAAATTCTGAGCTTTATTGTGTTTTTTCTTACGGTTCCTTTAGTATTTCTGCTGAAGTGCCCTGTACTGCATTTGGGTTTTGATTTTTGAGCATTTTGATTCTCAAATCCAGAAAATATGACTTTTCCCTCTGCTGACTTTGATTCCTAGTGGATCACAGATAGTGGAAGAATACGGGCAGAAACATACCCAGACAGCAGCTGTCTGGTCATCGATACAGCTGAGAGGGAAGATTCAGGTGCCTTCAGAATAGCGTTAAAGAATGAAGCTGGAGAGGACACAGCTCTAATCAACATTAAAGTGGTTGGTAAGTGATGTGGAACTGCGCACATGAGCCATGTCTTTTATCACAGCTCTTTTCAACAAGTGCTCCTTGAAGAACCCTACTTCTCTGCACCCCAACAAGAGACAAACTCTTCTTCCCCTATCTGAAGGGCCTCTTCTGTAGACACTGTCCTCCCTAGCTACCAAACTGTTGTAGATTCTCAGAAAGCTTCCTTTTCCCCAACAAGAGACAAACTCTTCTTCCCCTATCTGAAGGGTCTCTTCTGTAGACACTGTCCTCCCTAGCTACCAAACTGTTGTAGATTCTCAGAGAGCTTCCATTTCCCTGGTTTTTCCCATTTTCAGATGTGGAATTGAGGTGCAAGGATACTAAGGTCCAGTGTTACTGAAGGGATTTAAATAGGAGTTAATTATCGCCCTGCCACCACCTCACGCTGCAAGGGCCAAACTTGTGCAGTTGCCTCCGGCTGCCCTTAACACTCTCTGTTCTCCATTCTCCATGTGGCTGTGGGCCCTGTCTTATCATATGCCCTCAAGTGCCCCTCAAGTGTCTTGGCTGTGCTGAAGAGCTTGGCACTTCTCCCTTCCTAACCACTTGTCAGGATCCACAAAGACCTTTTTTCTCTCTCTCCTTATTAGGGGCTCCTGTTGCACTTCAAAAACTATTCAGATTGTTTCTTATTTGACATTTTTTATTTCAGCCTTTGCAAAAAGAAGAAAGACATATATATTTTTTTAATAATATTTACTTTGTTTACAACAGATGTCCCTGATCCTCCTCAGGCACCAAATGTGACTGAGGTGGGTGAAGACTGGTGTATTATGACCTGGGAACCTCCAGCAAATGATGGTGGATCACCCATTTTAGGTACATACTTTTCTTTTTCTTTTTTGTGGTGATGCTCTAATACAGACAAAAGAAACAAACTCCAAATAATGGACATCAGAGGATCAGAGTTTAGCTCAGGCCCTGGAGAGCTGCACTCTGAGTATCCAGTTGCAAGCATGTTCTACCCAGTCTTTGACTTTACCTGTTTTTCTAATGCTTTAAGATTTGTCTTTTTGTATATTGACACATTATCAATGCTAGTACCTGAAAGACAGCCTCTTCTAATACCAAACTTTGAGCAGTTAGCCTGTTCGAATGTTCCCAGGGATTTCAGAAACAATTTACTGAGTAAATGGGAATATGTTCTAATACATATATGTTCTAATACATGAGCCAAGAGGAAAGTCAGAGGGTCCCAGAGGCCAGCAGAATCAGGCCCTTTTTGCTCTGAACTAGGTACAGCAGTGTTGTAAGCAAAGCCCAAAAAAAGCTTGTACAAGGCGATGAAAGCCAAATAGATGACCACCAGATAGTTTGCAATAGGAAAAATTTGAAAAGAACCCCTAAACCACTCTGAGGCTAGTAGATATTGAGGTGTATCCAGGAAAGATGCTGTTGACAGTCAAAAAACAGACCTCTCACTATTGAGCTTTATGCTATCGCTTACTATAATAAAATTTTATTTGGTCAATAGGATATTTCATTGAAAGGAAGAAGAAACAAAGCTCCAGGTGGATGAGGTTGAATTTTGAACTGTGTAAAGAAACAACTTTTGAGCCAAAGAAGATGATTGAAGGTGTTGCTTATGAGGTCCGCGTCTTTGCTGTGAACGCAATAGGCATTTCCAAACCAAGTATGCCGTCTAAGTCCTTTGTTCCTTTAGGTAAGCAAACAAAAGCATAGAGGTGTGCATGCATTTAGAAAATTGTCCTTGATACATTATTACAGTCATCTAATTAGATAACTGTAGTTCTTGTTACACTTGTGCTGCTCAGGACGTGTCTTTATTAGGTGCTGCATAAACTATATGTCTATCCCTAAAGGATTTATAGTCTTTTTAAACAAGAAACGGGATGGATAGACAGAAAAGTGGTGCACTACAATAAAACAGTGACATGCTATAGGTGAGCCTGATACACTCTGGTCAATATGCTTTAAGGGCCTGAATTAATAGTTCCGTGTTTTTGTATATCATAAGTACCTCCTGAGTCAACAGAGTCAGCTGTTGGCAATTTACAGAATTGATAAAGATGACTGATAGATTATAGTCTTCATTGTTTTTTGCAGAAAGGGATCACATATTTTCAGTATCTTTTTGCAGACAGTCCACATTAGGCTAGGTCATATTTTACACCTTTCTACATGTCCCCTTACTGCTTTATATTAATGTAACAGTTAGAGGGCCTTGTCATTCACCTAGTGGGACTAATCTGGTGGCTTTCTTATATACAGAAACAGATTTTTCAAACTATTGCAACAGTCACAAGTCCCTGTAAAAGAAAGGTGCCTCATTCTGTAGGCCAGCGAAAGTTCCCACCTTGCTCAGCAGCACTCCCACAACACAGAGGAGGAAGAAGGTGACTGTTACTCCTACAGCGGGCTCTCCTCTTGCCAAAAAATACCTGCTGCTGCAGAACACACTACTCACAACGTCTCTGTTCTACCTTCCACTGCTCTTTGTCCTTCTTACTGCTCAGCAGGAGAAATTTAACTCTGGGTTAGGCTATGAGCAGATAGGGGTTGAGGCACCTGCCTCTCCTAGTTTGGTTCTAACTGGGAAAGATGTGCCAGGGATGACTGGAAAAGCCTGGTAGGCAGGATTTAGCCTGTTACCTATGACGCTAAATCAGAGGAATGCACACCATAAATGTAAACCGTTAATTGTAACACAGTTTTTCGCCTTCTCCCCGCCGCCTGCTTGCTTCAGCTGTTACCAGTCCACCAACTCTCCTGGCAGTGGATGGAGTGACTGATACCACAGTCACAATGAAATGGAGGCCACCAGACCACATTGGAGCAGCAGGGTTAGACGGCTATGTTGTAGAGTACTGCTTTGAAGGAAGTAAGTGGCAACGACTGTGCTATGTTACTCATAGCGAAAGTAGGTGAGACTTTCTCCATTTTTTCTCTACGGGTATCAGGTGCTCTCACTTCAAGGCACAGACTAGTCAGCCAGAAAACCTCAAGCAGCAGGGTTTTGTTCAGGCTTCCTTTGGTTTGTTTTCCAGATCCCACCCACTTATTGTAGTTCAACCCATCTTACATTTGATCTGAAATCCAAATCAAAAGCCATGTAATCTGTTGCAGAGTACCATGTACCGTGTCAATCCCTACCCTCTTTTTTGAGCTCAGAGTTAATGCAGCAAAGAGTGGATGGATGAATGAATAGGAAATAATGGATTGCTATAAGCATAGCCCAAAATATGTGCAGGTTGTCTGAGTTTTAGGCACAGGAGGTCCTCAGTGTGTTAATCCCTGTCATGATATATTTCTAATTGGCTACTTCAGGTGCCAGTTCCCAATACTGAGGACAAGCAGCCTCCCCAGTAGCTGGCTGTAGAAGTTATCTAAGCATACAGAGTTCATGTCTGGATACTGAAATTCTCCAGCGTTTCAGTGTAGGTAGATACAAGATGTTTAACTGTGTCCATCTAAAACATAAATCTATACAGAACTGAAGGGGAAAGATAAAGATGTAAGACACTGAATAAACTTACAAGAGTAAAATAACAAGGAAAAAGGGAAATGTAATTTATATTTTACAACTAAGAGCCTTTGGTGATCAAGCAGCAGAAACTTAGTTTTTTCCAGCAAATTTTCTTCTGAATTGGCATCAAATTAAGTCTATTTTCAAAAAGTAAAATCCACCAACACCTGTGTAGGTATCAAACAGCCCAGAGGGGTATGTTGAATAGCCAGCCTCTGTGAGCAAATGCCAGTCAATGGGACTCCAGAAATATTGTGTATTTGGATGAATGGGACACAGTTATCTTCAGCTCTGCTAGCTGCTGCTCTTATCCGTGCTGTAAATTAAGTGATGAGTTGGACACCTTTTTTCACAAAGGCATTTATTTCAACGAAAGCTTTTCATAAAAGCAGTCCACAGTCTGGAGACAAGAGGTAGAGGACAGAACTTGTCATTCAGACTGTCACATGTTTCAGCTTCGGACAATCCAGGAAAACAAAAAAGTTCACAAAAGTGGTCAGATACCACAGGAGCAGAGTGCTCTCAGCTCTCACTCAGGTGAGTGGGAGAGGGAGTGAAGAAGAACTACTGGCTTTCCTCAGGAGCACTCAGCATCTTGTAGTATTGAGCTGAATATCTGTAAGGAGCAGGAACAGACTGCAAGAAGCTCAGCGGTCTGGAGAAGATTACCCGAAGGCAGACACAGCTGGAATGGTAGGAAGGGTTTTCCTTGTCTATCGGGAGGGAGCTGTGGGAACAACTCGGAACGAGTACGCATGCAGTCTGACATCAAGACAAAGCATTCCTGTAACATTTCCGTTGTACAGGCAAGATATACGGCAACATAAAGGCGACTGTCAATGTGAGGACTTCAGTGTGTGCTGTATGTTGTGCTCTGTTTAGTGTTGGTAGGATGGCGAGGGAAAAGTTAAAAGTGTTTGTAATATGTCACCGTCATAAAACCCTTGACATTACAGTATGTGATTTCCAAATTAGGTGACAAGAGAGGATAAGAAATATACATATGCTAATGCAAACTATGGTGTTCAGAGGAATCTTCCAAAACCTACCTTTTAAGGACTATCAGACAGAAAATCACTGTATACCTGTCGAATGGAACAAAGTCTTTACTTTTTTTTTTCAGATAGGTTTAAAACATATGAAGATACAACAAAATGACAGTCAACTGTCATTTTACTGTTACCCACCTCAGTTAAAATACAATGGGTACAATGTATTTTACATAGCTTTCTGAGTGTTTATGTATATCTATATATGCCTCATATATGCATATACATCTATATATACACAATTGACATTATTTATGTATATATGTTATGAAAATGGTTAGGAAGAAGCAAGCTTAGTGGAAAATACCAATTAAAAAAGACATGTTATTGGAATATACATCCTTTTCTCTACGTTCCGTCCCTTTTTTCTTTCTTGCAGTATCTCAGTGCCTCTTTTTCTCAGTCCTTTCAGTGCCTGTTCTGCCTCAAACTAATTTCTTCTATACCATTTAATAACTCTTTTTAATTTCAAGGTACTTTTTATGACTGTCTGTATTCATCCTGCTGTTCTTTTCTTTTAGCTATCTGTTTGTAAACTCATTTGTCTTTATCTTCTTCATTCTTTCATCATTGTCACTGAAGAAGTTTTAAAGAGGGCTTTTTTGAGACTTCTTTATCACAGCAATCATTAGGAGAAATCACAGTCTGAAAATAGGAAGACAAAATATATATATAATTATAATTCAGAAGAATCATGTACCATGAATGTTGGTTTGACTGTGCGAAAATTGGTATTCGCCTTTAGTCTGGATCTCATAACTTGATCAACATGGTGGACTCTTGGACTTATTTAACTACGGTAGCACCTTTGGCAGTTCACTGTGTGTATTACTGAACTGGAGTCTCATCATGAGTATTTGGATTTGGCATTGCATAGGTGTGAATAAAGTGAATATACAACTCCGCTTCCAGGGGTGGGCTGGTTTACAACATCCAACTTGAACCTCTTGCTGTGGTGACGTGGAGTTGACCAAATCTTGTTGACACTGCAGAATTCCTAGTAACATATGCTGCCGACTGGTTCTTTTTTGACATTTGAAGGGCAGTCTGATGAGTTTGGCGATAGTTTTCCCTAGGATACTATGTTTATCTGACTTTAAAGGGCCACTGTACCTGCAGATGATCTGTCTTCAGAGCTAAGAAATAAGAACTTTGGAGAGTCTCTGTTGGCTGAGATGTTTGCCGGTGTGCCCATCCAAGACCACGCACAGCTACTAGAACAGTGTTCTTACTATTAGTGAATAGCCAAGTCCAGGATTCCAGGAAATGCAGGGCTGTCACAGCTTTGTCCAGGAAATAAAGCCTTAGTGATTACATCATATCTGTCATCATCCATGGTTTTGGTCCTCTTTAATTTTCTTTCTATGTTGCCTTTAGCTAAATGTGTTCTTTTCCCCTGTTTCCCCAAGTTTTTTTCCAAGACTTCTCTTTTTCTGTCTCACTCAGAATTCTTTTCTGAATTTCTTCTCTCTTTTATGATGTGTTTTATTCTCCTTCTACTCTTTCTCCCATCATCATTTTGTTTCATTGCTCTCTCCTCCAGATGTTCCTTTTGTCTCTTTCTTTTCATATTTGGACTGTGATCAGGCCCAAAGAAAAAAAAACAACCTCATCTCCTCCTCTTCCTTTATCCTTTAGCTTTCCTGTGAGCATCATGCATAACTGTTCTTTGATCTAGATGCCTTCTTCCCATCTCTTTCCTCCCTGCAGTCTCCCTAAATATGGGTCCTCTAAATCTTTAAAGCCCAGCATCTATCTTTGCATACTTACTAACAGGAATTGCTAACCACTGACAAAATGCTCCATCTGTGTGAAAGTGGGTGTCTCTGATTAATTTTAAAGATGGATTCTCACAAGGTATATCGACAGATCTGTCCGAGGAATTGCTGGAGCCACCTTTTAACCTGGAAGGTACAGTATTCAACAAAGGATATAAATCTTCTCTAATGAAAGAAAAACTCTCTTCGTAAAAGTAAAGATATATTTCCGAGAGTAAATTTTAGGGGCTACTCTATACAGAATTTGCTATAGAATATGTATCAGGGGAGGGGGAGGTGTTCGGGAAACAGTCATTGATTGCAATCCTCTTCTGCTAGAAGCTGAAGGAAGCAGCTTGAAGGAGAACTTAACTCCTAAAAGTAAGACCCACAGCTATGAAAATGTACCACAGCATTGCGCGCTAAGTCTGCAGGGCTCTCTAGCTTATCGTGTTCTCTTGTCTTCTGTG
>Ga0181612_141468_pt1 | contig 12974 bp, 5 predicted proteins | sample HoacroProtozoa21_FD_119630 | JGI IMG/M metagenome (GOLD analysis project Ga0181612, IMG submission 119630) | Hoatzin crop microbial communities from Cojedes, Venezuel. Combined Assembly of Gp0051906, Gp0051904, Gp0051908 | reverse complement strand
GGCCCACCGAGCTATAAAGAGTTCACCCTTATGTTGCCAGTCCAGATCCACCTGAGCCACTTCAATCTTAGCAGCCTGATCTACCTGGTGGTTGTTTTGATGTTCTTCAGTGGCCCGACTCTTAGGGACGTGGGCGTCCATGTGACGGACTTTTACAACCAACTGCTCCAGCCGGGCAGCAATATCTTGCCACAATGGGGCAGCCCAGATAGGTTTGCCTCTGCGCTGCCAGTTGTTCTTCTTCCATTGCTGCAGCCACCCCCACAAGGCATTGGCCACCATCCAAGAGTCGGTGTAAAGATAGAGCACTGGCCACTTCTCTCGACTGGCAATGTCTAAAGCCAGCTGGATGGCTTTCACCTCTGCAGACTGGCTCGACTCAACTTCTCCTTCAGCAATTTCTGTGACTTGTGTAGGGCTCCGTATAGCAGCCTTCCACCTCTGCTGCTTTCCCACAGTGCGTCAGCTCCCATCAGTGAACAGGGCATATTGCTTCTCATTTACTGACTAAGATGATGTCAGAAGATGTAAAAAGACTCAGAAGTCCAGCCCAGGTGGATGAGATTTGTATTACCTCTAGACTTTTAAAATACAGATATTTACATTAGAACTAGATTTCTAGATTCATTTTAACGTAAATGAAGAAGACTATTTTGCTATTAGGTATCTGGATACCAGCAAAAATCTTTACACATTTGGATATGAATCAAACAAAGAATAACGGTAAAAAGTTTGGAAGGAAAACTGGAAGTAAGACTTCTCCTCTTTCTCAGCCTCTCTCAGCTGAGATGTTGTATCAGGACTGAAACCCACTTTTCAGTTTTAGAACTTAATTTGAAGTAGAATATTAAATGTAGATTAAATAATTTTATCTTGATTTAAAAAATCTAAAGTAGAGAGAAATTTCACCTGTGTTAATAGCAATAGCTTTACCACTGTGCGTGAATCAGTCAGTGTGTCTCCATGTGTTTCACAGCGTCACTCAACAGCGTCCTGAGAGTCTTTAGTCATGGTGACTTTTCTGACTACCTCTCTTGATAGGCTGTTCTATTCTCCAACTATGCTCACATTTTCTGATTAAATAGTTTACACGGCATTATTATTTAAGGGTGAATGATATAAACTTGCAAAGTTACATTCAAAAGTTAATTTTTTTTTAAGATTATTGTGGTTAAGTGAAGTTAAACGATAACTCCTGTATGACTTCATTTGTGAGTTTCCTCAAAACCAAAAGCTCTGGAGTTCTGCTTATTGTTTGTTTACATGATAGTCGTGCTACCAATACAGGACAAAACGTACGTCATTTAAAATATAAATAAATTAAGTGAAACCTGTAGGTATTACTTTATTGATCCAAACATACACAAAAAAACAGATGCATAAATATCTCTTTTAGCATAGAACTATTATTAACTAGTTCATTTCCTGTGAACTTTTTGCTTATTTTAAAGTATATTGTAGAACTTCCATTTCTTGAAGGGGCAAGCAAAATCTGTTAGAACTGAAAGTGTGATTTGACTCCCCTAACCACTTACGGAGGAGTTAGGCACATATTCCTCTACCAGGCTCTGTGGTTGCCCATCTTACTCCTCTGACTACAAAAAAAAAGCCCAGGATCACACATACAGTCTAGAGATGTCTAGCAGCTGCTATTAAGGAAGGAGACTTCTTCGAGTCTGATGTGTATGGTGTGTCATTCCTTCAGTGTGAGTGGAATTTTGGTAAAGCCGTCACCCTATACCGGCCCTCAAAGTGATGATTGTGTTGGAGTCAGCTGATTCATGGGTGCAACAATGGCCGTCTGCAGTGTGCTGAATTCCTTTAGCAGTGGTGATTTAACATTTTATTTAATTATTTCATGCTTAGCACACCAGAGATTTCATGAGTTACATTTTTTTGTATCACTGCAATTTCTCATGAATGCAACAATTCAACATCTTGATGCTTTTATACATTATAAGTGAAACATGGGAGAAAAAATGGAATCCACACACTAGCCAGGATTTAACAAAACTCTAACCTTCAGAAGCAGTGTATTTACTCACCCACTTGAAATGTAAACTCCAAATGGACCAATTCCAAGGAACTATGTATGCCACTGTGCTCACTCTTCAAAATCGTCTTGACACAAAAGAAAGACAAAAGGGTAAAATCTCATCTTCTCCAGAATTCCAGCAGTATGATAATGAAAGGCTTTAACAGGATTAAGACAAGGGTGTCATGAAATCTGTAATTTACATGACTTTTGATATTTGAATTTTTGTAAAATTTGTTAGAATATGGTAAAGTTTCTGTGTAATGTCACTGCTGTCTCATAAATACGTGGCCCTGGAACAGTAAAAGGTGTCACATACCTCACGCATTTCGTCTGGGTAAAATTACATTTGTGAACTTATTTCGTAAATAGTCAGGAGTTGAAAATTGTATGTATGCTGGGGTTGCGTGAGTGCAAACATTCTGTGTCTGGCAAAATATAGACTTGAAGAAACTATAAAAAGAGACAATGCAGAGCATGGCTTTAGCATGGGGTGGCCAAGAGGCTTGTTGTTTGTCTCTATCTACAACTTTTCTCCATTATCAACATCTGTTGTAGTACATGTTCTGAGAAGTGTCATGGAAATTTGCTTCACTGTAACCTTTGCTTCCCTTTCCCTCCAATTTCACAAAGCTCCTGCAGCTGCTGAAGCATTTATCCAAGCATTTTATTCATCCATTTTGAATATTTTCTCTGAATTGCACGTTTGAAAATTATTCTATAAGTATCAAGTTTCTAACTCTTTTCTAACAGTTCTAGCCTAATGCATGAGATATTAAACAAAAAGCATACCAAGTCTACACTACAGTCTAAACAGTCTAAACAAAAGGCAAGGTGGATGAGATGTAGTACAGACAAAGAAATGAGGTGCCCAAAGATATACAATAGGATATGCAGTAACATGCATAACTACATAAATAGGATTATTAATAAGACCTTCTTATTTCTAATTAACTGTTTTATAAATTTGATTATCATAGCTTTAGGGAGTTGAGAGGAGATTGGCTTTTTCAGATTATTTCACTCATCTCTTTAGGAAGTTCGAAGTATTCATAAATATTTCACTTTCACATTCAATCATCCAGCCCAAAATGTTGCTGAAAATACCTCCCGTTATCCTCCACACATGCCCCCAAAAATGCATATCCCATATATTTAACCCATGTCTGTGAAGAAGAAAAGTGTATGAAGTCATGTTGCCTATAAAGTTTGAGAGTTTCTGCTCTTGGTTTTGTTGGTTAATTTCAGCCAAATTTGCCACAGAGATCCTAAAAAGTAGCACGATATTATAAAGTTTGTGAAGACAGGAATTTAGGAGGCAGAAAGACTCAAACTAGAGCTTCCACTGAGCAAAAAACTGAAGCATGAACTCTGCTGTGTTACTCAGCTCCAGGGAACCCCTAGCACAAAAAGATCCTACAGTCTGTCCAAACATAGGAAGAGCTTTGGCCAGAGCCTGCAATTTTTTAAACGTGGATTAGTGCAACCATGAGACATGAAGGTAGAGGAAAACACACTTTATAATTTTTTAGTCGTAAAAAACTCCTTAGTTATTTTTTATTTTATTTTTCTTAATTGTATTAAGTCTTGTACAATTTTTATTCCATATGAATGATGGTCAACTTTCACCTTTGCTGCTGGTTATTATGGCTTGGATCATAAACTAAAAAACTAGCTGAAATTCTTCAAGTTAATATAATTGTAAAGTTTTGCAGTGGGAAATTCCCAGTGTAATGAATTTGTGGTGGTAAATGATCTGTTAATCTGAATACAGCTGAGAACAACTTCAGTGTCAAGGTGCAGTGCCTTATGCTCAGTTAGGAATAGGTAGACATTTAGTAGTTTACACTTCCGAGGAACAGGTACCCAGCATTAGCTTCTTTTCAGAAATCTTATACTAGTCACAGCTGGAACAAAAGTCTTAATTTGTTCTGAAGAATCATTTTGAGACTTGTGAGATCAGAAAATATGGCCGTAAACAATTAAGGGAAAATATTTCCTCTACTGAACTGAAAGAAACTGAAATAAGACTTCATGGAATATAGAATTTAATCTATTAATGGCCCAATATAGATATGTCAGTTTCTTTTGTTGTCAATAGTAATGGGAATAGTTCCACAGCTTTTCAGAATAACTGACTTTTTCAAGGTGTAAAGATCTCTCTTCCTGTTTTTTAATTTTTTGTCACTGATACTGGGCATATTTGACCTATTCAGACATTTCCAAGTGTATTTCTGAAAATATTAACTAATTTAATACCTAGCTTTCCTGTAATGGCACGAAGCACTTCAAAGTTTACAATATTTAGATACAGAATAAGGTAGTAATGCCTTCTATTATAGTTCTTTCTATATGGTGGTTTCACTTTCCACTTTTATTGACTCTTGGAAGGTTTTAGTTGCACAGGGAATACTATTGGTAAGAACGCATAGGTAATTTGCACTGTATGAGCTCTTTCTTTTCGAGATACTATATTTATGAAAACTAGTGATAGGGCGAAAGATACAATTTCTCCCTGTAAACACACACACATTCAAATGAAAATCCTACACACCAATTCATCTAACATTCCTTCTTACTACAGCACACCACTTATTTCTACTGTCTGGGTTATTTGGGATATCAATTTTACATCTATTTGCTATCCCACTTTGAGGTAGACAGATTGCTGAAAAACTTTATTCCTAAAGGGAGATAACCAGTAATATGCAACTTTTATTATCTTATTCTTTTGCTTTTTCACTTTTTCAAAAGCTGATAAGCTAACATGTCATTTTTACTGGAAGGCTGAGTACTCAAAATTTCACTGCCTGCGGGTGGAATTATATTTCATACTGCTGAAAATCCTGAGCAATATTTTTACATGTCTTTCTGTTGCTTAATTTCTACAGCTTATGTTCTGACTTTAAAGGACTCAGCACACTTCATTGGCGTGTCCACCCCTAGCCCCTAGAATTATTCTAAAAAGTAAGAAATACATGTATCTTAATTTTTCCTGTTCCCTTTGATACATTTCCTTACCCGTCTGAAGTTACCTCCATGCATACAAAAAGAAAAAAAATTCCAAAACCAGTCAACACTTTCAGAATCTACTAAAATCCAATGACATCATTTGAAACAGTACCTGATTGGTATCGTTTCTGCTAACCCTGGTGCCTGATGCTTTTTGCTGTTTGCTGGCAGCATTTTGGCACTACTTTAAGGGAAGTCACTCATTTTCATGAGCTAAATTGGTGAGCTGTAGTAATGTGCATCATTTTCAGCAGATTTTTTTAGCTGGGCTTTTTAATGCAAGCATAATGGGCAAACAGCTCACTGCATCCCTAGCTCCTGGCATATGGCATCCAGGAGAACAAGTCAGCCCATCAGATTAACCATGTAATAGACCCACAAGCAGCTTTAAAACTGTAAAACAAAATTGTTTTTGGAGTCTGCCAAGATACCAGATGCTGCTGGTGGAATAAATATTTTCCAGTGCTTAGCATCTGGACTCTGAGATTGCCAGCAAAACCTGAAAAAAGTTGCTAGCCACTCTCTACCATTTTTGTTTGTATGTGTTTATTTCAATGTGAGATTGTTAATATTTTTATAATTATTTATGCCATTGAAGTTACTGTTCTTTCTGAGTATGTGAAAATACTTTCTATTAGGTTTTTTCATAGTAGATTTACATTGAAATTCTTCTTCAGAACAATAATTCAATCTAATATTTTATCTCTGATAATGATCAGAAATGTGACCAATAATGTCCAAAAGTTATTTAAGACACAGTTAAATGAGTAAAGAAGATGCCTGACGTAGGTACAAAGAAACTTTATTGGGTACAACTAGAACAAACTAGCTCAAAGATGAAGAGCAAAAAGTTGGCACAATACTACCAAGTGTATATGTCAATTGGCTTTGTGTTGGGAACAACATATTTGCCTATATCATGGCAATTCTATGCCATACAGATATAATCAGCATATCTGTATTGTTCAAGGCATGAAAGTTCTGTATCCTTGATAGATTTCTGTAATGTCTGATTTTTTAACAAGGTAGGTAAATAGAGCAGCAATATTTTATTCAGTGAAGTAGTTAATTTTAGGTGGAAACATTTGAATCTTGGGCCTTAATTACCTTTTGTGTCAATGAATTTCAGAAATTTATTATATGGTTAGTGAAATACAGAACCTATTTGACTGACATAAGTGAGCCAAGTGACACAAGTTTATGCTAGGATAGATCCTCAGCCTTTGCATATATCTTTCTAATTATAGAACCAAATGTATCCTGCTTTTATATCTACTGGGAGAAATGCTGTCCCCAGATGCTAAAAAAAAAAAAAAAAATTGTTGACTAAAAAACTGTTTTGGCTAAAAAGAAATTTTTAGCCAAAAAAAAAAATTAAAAAATGTTTTTTTTCCACTACTAATTGTGCTTTTTATAGAATCTGGGGATTAATACTGATATTAGCATGGTCAACAGCTGTATGTTGAAAATAAAATGTCCTACTGAAATCCATTGCCTATGTTGAAGAGATTTGGAATAAGCTGATTTATCTTCTCCCCGATGGCATTTTAAATTCAGAATATCTGCACTGACTTCAACTGAATGAAGAATAGAAGCTAACCTTTCTATTAGGTTTGTATTACACCTTTAAAAACATGATGCATTAAGAGATGTCACGATTAATTGCTATTGAGCAAACCAGCATCCTTATTCATCAAAATTCTGATACATGACTGTAGCAGTGTAAGGCATTATGGCAGATGCCATCCAAATGCTTTGCAGCTGCATGATCAGTGCTATCATTTTTGATTGATGTCTCTGACACTGTGGCATGCAAAACAGAGCAAAACCTCATATGCTTTTGAGAGCCGGTGAATACAAACTTACAATGTAAGAAATTATTATGTGGAAGAACTGCAAATCTGCAGTGAAGGTTCCTGCAACCACTAGGATACCTTTCATTGAAGGAAAGGAGACACAGATTTTTGGGATGTACAGCAAATGGAAGAGATTAGGTGATGTTTGTATTTTAGGATACTTTTAGGACAACAGTTTCTTCCTCCTTCTCTGACAACACAGAAAACTTTTTTTTTTCAAAAGAGAAAAGGGAGCTCTTTCACAAAAACATCTTTTTACATTTCTGTATAGATATAATGTGCTTATCTCAGAGCAGGACTGAGGGCAGCTGACGATAAGCCAGTTCATCAGTTCAGATAGTGAGCAGTCCTTCAGAGAATTAATAAAAATGAACACGGAATGAGCACCTTGGTCATCCCAGATTAGTATGGGAGAACGTTGGAGGGATCATGCTGGGCTCATAAAAGAGAAATGCTTCTGGTATGGGCAGGTTATGAGCTAGTCTGTGAGCTACTCTTCTGCAGTCACCAGGTGACCTGTCAGTGTTTTAAGTAACCATTTGTTGAATTCCATAGGTAGGTTTTGGATACAGTAAGACAGTGGAAGGTGGCTAGCAGAGATAACATGGTTTGGACAGCAATCAGTCTGAGCAATTAGCATTAGTCTAACATATGTTAAGTAAACAAAGGTCTCTGGAAAAATATTGAGTTGGAAAAACACTGAGAAGACCTTTATTAACAATATTTGACATGAGTGTTCATTTTCTTCCTTGTTTTTGACCTTTAAAAGAAAATATAAGCACTGTTATGAGCACTTGTATAATTCAGTTTGGAGGTCAAAATCATGTAGAAGTGTATCAATGTTCCTGAAACAAGGGCTAGGGATAGAAGAGAAACAGTTGTAATGAAACTGAATAAAGATGGCAAAATAATTGATATATGTAACAAGAAAGAAAATAGCTCAAAATGTTCTGTCAATTAAGTACTGTAGAACAGAGGGGAAAAATAGAGTTATGTTGCTGCTGTTACTGCGGAAATAGTGTGTGCTTCAAAACCTATGGTGGCCGATGTACAAAGACTTCACTGATTTTAACAACCTTTCTGTTCAGGCAATAGATGTAGCGGAAGGAGTAGTAGGGGTCAGAGCAACTGTGGCAGCAAATGCATCAGCAGTAGTGTCAGTTGTTGTTAGCACTCCACTTTCTCTTGCATTTGAAGAGTCAGCAGAAGCAGAAGGTAAATCCCTTACCTGTCCTGTGAACATAAAGTTACTTCTCTCTACCACGGTAAGAATCAGCTGCAAGGTGCCATCTTGTTCTTCAGTTAGTTGGAAGCAAACAAAATCTTACTACAAGAACACCACAAACTACCCAATAAAATTGACAGAATCGATGGTTCCTGATTACATGGATGCACTACAGTGGAATAGAACTTGCAGCATCCTCCAGCAACCCTTCAGTCTGCAGCTGCTTTCTAAGGTGAGTGAAACTATTAGCACCATAAAGAAAAAATGGTTTTGTCTGTTTTGTGGAAGCCGGGAGCAACAAAAGAAAACTGTGGCTAAAGAAAACATTTAATGCAAAACAACAGAAAGTACCAAGCAGGCATGTTTGGGGTGACTCATTTTACATTGCTAATTGTCTTAAACATTTTTAATATGAATGTTTTTTGGAGAGTTCCAGTGCTTTTTGGACTGCTAACTATGTACCAGACAGTAACACTGTAAGATTCCTTACACAGATATCTTGTGAAAAGTAGAATGTAGCTATTCTTCTTTATTGGCTTCCCTTGGATCTGGCTTTGAAAATGATACTAGCAAATTCAGCATGCGATGTAAATTAAGAAGAAACAAAACTGTAAGGTTGACATGGAGGAATAACCACTTCAGATTAAAATAGCTCGGTTCTGGACTTGTCCAAACCTCATCTTTTCTATTGGCCTGCTCAGAGTGATAATTCTATAGTGCATCTGTGGTGAAGATAATTTTCTGTAAAGTGGTCATGTCTTCCTCAGGGTCTATAGTGAATTATTGTCTCATTATGCTCTGTGCTAGTCAAATACTGACAAACTGCAATGCAATGCAACTGCAATGAAATTGCAATACATTATAATAATGTACCCATTGAGGAAGTTTTCTCTTGGCACCTGAGGCAATGCAAAATTTCGATCATTCCTCTCCATATTCAAAAAGAGTGAAGGCATAAATTCAGATTAGCCATTGGCAAAACAAAATTTCAGGTAAATTACAAATCTTGTATTTCAAAGAAATGAGAAGCTGACAAATATACTTTTGTTGAATTAGACTTTCCATTACCGATAATCACAGTGATTCAGTCTGTCTTCATTGAATTTAACATAGCCCACAGTAGGCTTAGTTAACTAAGGTTCTTTGTGCTGGATGGTATAGACAACTTAAATCCTGATGACACTGTAGTATCCCAGCTGCCCATCCTCAGAACTACTCAGGAAACATTCTGGAGCTGCTAGAAACAGTATATTGTTCTTCAGATAAGCTCTGAATAAATAACACAACCAATGCTTCTAATTCTTTAAAATCAACTTAAAAACCTGGCACGCTATTTCATGCCAGCTTTGACAGGTGGTGATAATGTTTGAGAAGGCACAGGATATATTGTAGTGATAGGAGCAAATGGTGACAGATTTAAGGTGTGCTAGAGAAGGGAGATGAACAAGCTTGGATAAGTGAAATTTAAACATTTCATAGCACAACAGGATTTTTTTTCAACTGACTTTAGAACTATGTCTTGGATTACTTTTAAATTCTCACAGGTGTTAAGAATGAAAATCAAATATGAAGGGGAAAAATGAACTGTAGTCATTGAAGGTTATTGAAGATTGCAGGAATGAGAGATTGCCTTACAGAAATGAAGATATTTCAATCCATGAGTATGTTAGGTTTAACACATTTTTTGCTTGTTGGTTTTATTTTATATCTTCATTATTTCCACTAATTATAGGTTCTCTCAGTCTACATTTTCATCCTTACAATGTCAACACATGGATCAAAAGATTTGTACATGTTTTGCTCTGTTTAGAAACATTTCCAAACCAAGACATTTCTTTCTTTTCTCCTGTGATATAGTAAATTGTGTCTTTGTATCAAATTATAATACAAACAACTTCTGAGGAAATTTGTGTTAATGCAAATAAGAAAATGTAACACAGCATTGCTATGTTTCCCATCAACAGAAAGAATAATTACACAGTATCAATATTCATGAAGGCGAAGGAAAGAATCTCACGAAGAGCTATATACTGCCAGGCCTAAGGACTCTCCATAGTTATTCTCTTCTGGTGTTTCTCTGTGCAAAATTTCTGATGAAGAAGAGAGTGTAGATGTCAGAAATGCATTAAGCACAGGATGAAATAAGAACAGAGCCTCTCCCAAACAGATGTGCTGGTTTCTGAGAAGAGTTTAACCAATTGTGCTCCAGTAAGGAAGTTTTAACATCAATCCAGAACTACAGGGAAAGTGAGGAACAACTTCATGGCATCCTTGTCTCCCTCAAAATCCTCAGAGATACAGAAAGAAGAGAGGGCACAGCTAGGCAAGATAGACTTGTTCTTCAATCAATCAGATTACTTTCACTGCTGGACTCTATATTAAAAACCTTTTTTCTGGCTGAAATTCTCCATGTAGGATAACTAAGAACGTGAAAAGCATGGGAAACTGAGCAAAAGATTAATTATCAGTGGGAGGAACTATCAGACAAATAGATGGAGGGGGAAGGGGTGATGTTTGCCAAAAAGATGGTATAAATGGGGGAGAAGAGCTGAAAAGCAGGGTCTATTATACAGAAAAAAGAAAAAAAAAAGATAGTGTAATAAATGACACATTTATGAGAAAGAAGAGCTAAAGATTATAAAAAATGGAAATGAAGTTCTTGGGGGGATAAAAATCAACACAGAACAGAGAAATAAAGCTTAAGAAAAATATTGGGAAAATGGGTAGGAAAAAGAAGAGAGAAACAAATGGGAACAAATCCAAACAGTTCAATTAAATCCACAATATCACTGTCATTCTACAGTGACAAAGGTGAACCACAAGTGGCTACATCCCAAATGTGAAAGGCTGGTACTTCTGATGCTCTGAAACATACAAATTATTTAATTAAAGTGATATTTGTATGTTAACTACACTTCTTAGAAAAATAGAGGCAAACCCCCCACCCTTAGTATTGCACAGAAAAGAAACACTAAGCATATTTTGGGCTTCATGTTGTAGTTTTCATTGAAGATGAATAATGAAATCTTTAGGATGCTAAGTAGTGAATTTTCTTCATGTGCTACAATCACTGGGATGGCTCCTGTGGTGGAAGCAATGTCTGGGCTTACAACTGTTGCTCTGAAATCTCATCTCTTAAAATTTTCTAATTAAGAATTGCTTTTAAGAACTGTTTCACATTTTTACATGCACATTTCTAAAACAACAAAAAAATATTTTTAAGTGAACTAGTTCTTGGAGAAGTTTAGGACTGACAGTACTGTTTGCTGAAGGCCTTTTTAATAACAGGGAAAAAAGACATGCCTGGCTTTGCCCAACAGATTCTCTAACAGTGTGCCAAAACCCTCTTTTGGCTAAACTGCAATGTTGATCTCATTTCTCACTGATTATAACCTTGGTGGCACAATCAGCAGAGGTTTTCTTGATTCATTGTAATGCAAGGGAAAAACCACACTTTAATTTCTGAAAAATTTTCTCCCTATCTCTGAAGTATTAAAGGCTTAAAATGCTCAGAGAACATTTTTTTACGTTAATTAATTTTAACTATTTTGTAGATTCTTAATGTGATGTATATCATAGTGTTTTAGTATGCACATGCACTTTTCACATAAGAAATAATCAAAATAACCAACTAACTCAACACAAAACTACTGAATTTTGTGTTTCTCCTTATCACTGTAATTCAGGAGTGAATAGTGGAAATGTGCAAAATTAATGGAACAAGATAAGGACAAGAAGTTTCAGCCAGTACAATTCAGTACACAGCCTAGGCATACATGACTAAGGGTAAGATTTCACCGTTTCAGTTTTTCGTATGAAAGTAGGAAGAAATCTGTTCCAGGCATGAAAACAGATGAAATCTATTTTTTGTTTGATGTTATTAAAAATATGTGGTTCTTGGACAATATATTGCATATTATTTTGACAGTATACCACCCAAAACAAGCTGCTGAATTATATATTGATTTATTCTACCTATACACACTGTTTACCCTTCATAAGAATACATATTTATATTATTAAGCTTATCTTTGCAGAGTATATACATGCATATACTGCTATTTTGCATATATAGCATATCTCTCTACATAATATTATTCCAGTTTATTTTTTTAAGTACTGAAGAGTTTACCCTGGACTGCACAACCAGATAAAGGTAGCAAGGTAGGCCTCATAAACAGGCATAACTTGTTTGGGTTCGGTTGTTTTCAGAAGCAGATTTACTTACTTCAGTAAAAAAAAAACGATGCAAACCGACTACTTATTTGGAATGGACAGAACTGGTGTAAACAGTAAAGAATTTGAAGGAAAACAACAAACACTGTGGTCTACTGACTAGATGAATTATACTGGAGCAGTTTACTGAGACAAGGCAAATGTTCACATAGCTGTGGAATTTAATTTTCATGTTTATATTCAAAGGAGAGATTGTCTGGAATGAAAATGCTCTATGTGCTGCCCTCTAGTCACTGCTAGCACCAGAGAACATGGAGTACATGCGAAACTGACGTTTTTAGTCTTACAGTCAGCTGCCTAAGCTTCCTAAAGAGTTTTAGAGATTGTTCTGGTTTTGGTTAAAACAAAACTGATTCACTTTTCAAGAATCTTCCTTACAGCTGAGTTATTCTACATAATTGCATTTTTCTGAAGCTGGCTGCATATTTTACAGACAGTGTCCATATCAAAGCTGATAACACCTATGGTTTACAGTTATACTGAACCAATGGTAGGAAAGGAATGCAGAAAAAGGCCCCTGTTTATAATTATTACTATAGCAGCCAAGGTCACCGACAGATCTCTTAGGTCCCACAAGTGAGGAGTCAGAAAAGGTCGCACTTGCAGGGAG
>Ga0181612_134892_pt1 | contig 12974 bp, 5 predicted proteins | sample HoacroProtozoa21_FD_119630 | JGI IMG/M metagenome (GOLD analysis project Ga0181612, IMG submission 119630) | Hoatzin crop microbial communities from Cojedes, Venezuel. Combined Assembly of Gp0051906, Gp0051904, Gp0051908 | reverse complement strand
ACGGAGCCCTGGAACAGGCTGCCCAGGGAGGTTGTGGAGTCTCCTTCTCTGGAGATATTCAAGACCCTCCTGGACAAGGTCCTCCACAGCCTACTGTAGGTGACCCTGCTTCAGCAGGGGGGTTGGACTAGATGACCCACAGAGGTCCCTTCCAACCCCTACCATTCTGTGATTCTGTGATTCTGTGATTCTTATTTGTCCTTTTCAACACATATGTAAGGTATTTGTCAGATTGTGGGCTCTTACAGTGAAGGAGGTAGTCCAGAGGCTGTATCAAATGTATTCCACTGTGTGATGGTTCATTCAGCTCCTGAGGCAAGCAACGCCATGCTCTGTGGTCTGTTGAAAGGGGCTTTTCTAACAGAATGAGTGCTATCAACTAGGACAGCGGATACATAGGATGGTTTGGGAGGAAACTTCTGGGTGCTGGGGCCTCTGAAAGCAGCATGCTTTGCACAATGCCAGGTGCTGACAGATCGGACTGTGTAGCTGTGGGCAGACTCCCAGAGCAGAGTGCTGGGACCTGTGTGTCGAAATCAGTATCCCCCTTCAATTTAGAACTTCCAGGTTTCAAGTTTTATTCTGCATTGAAATATGAAAGAACTAGCTGAAAACCAATGAGAGACACTCATCTACCCCAGACTATCTGATCGTCTCATGATTTTCCTAGGACTTTGGTACCAAGGGTTCATGTGCAGACTGCCAGACCAAAGTCCTAGATGTAAAGCTGCAGATCCTACCAGACCAGAGGACTAAGCAGCATCACAGAGTGAAGGAGAAGTGATCCATAAGCTTTCTTGGTTTGCTAAGTGTGAAGACACTGCAGTCCTGATATGGAAAACCCCACCTTTTTAGACAGAACATCAGTGAAGGCGCAAGACGAGGGAAAAGGCTATGGTAATTGAGAGAGTCTGGTTCCTAAACTGACTGGCTTTAAGATAAGGTCCTCCATGGAGTAGACTAATCAACTTATTGGCTTCTGAGAGGAAATGCCCCTGGCAAGGAATCATTTGTTTAGAACAGTCTCCATTGTATGGCATTTTGTGGAGAATAATGACACACAGTATGTTACATGAATGCTTCATACTGAGCATGTAAATCCAAACAGCAGTTGACTGAAATGGTTAAAGTGTTCTGTGAAAAAAACATTAAAAAATAAATCTGATACATTGGAGACTATTATAACTTCCATATCCTCACAGAACAGAACAGATTTGCACTCTCACTGCCATCTGGAATGGAATTATGTTAGGAGTCGCTAAAAAAATACAGATTAACTGTTTCATGCATTTCCATAGTGTGATCCTTTTTCTATTCACACCCTCTGTTGAGTTAAGAATGACAACTTTAAAGTCATTTTGTGAATGTTGTGTTTGCTTACTGTTCAGATCAAAAAGAGTAATAATGTTTGTGGAACAGATGCATGAAACATGAAAGAGAATTTAAAGGAGTCTCTCTCTGTCATTGAGTTGATGGCCTTAGTAAGATATAGCTGTAACAGATGCTGCTTAAACTTGCTAGATTATGTATTCTTACAAGTAAAATGAACATCAGGTACGTATGATCAGTCTTTTACAGGTGTATAAAATATCATGCTTATTATGCAAATCATGAAAAAATCAGTTAAAATATAAGAATACATTTTTTACTGCTGGAAAGGAGCCCACAGTAGATTTATGTGATAACTCAAAGTGGTTATTACAATTAATGTTCAGTTTTAAAGCAGCCTGGCATTTGATTTGCAATTTAAAAATTGAGTTTTTCTCTTTCTCAACTGTCTGTTATTCATAAGAAGTTGTGGCATAGTTTTGCATAAATAGGTTTCAGACTCAAGGCTGTTTGTGAAATGCCCACTTCAATGTTTCAGTAATTGTGATTCATGTTTTGTGCCTGATCACTCAAAGCACATGGTATTGTTCCCCTTCTATGAGAAGAAGACATGAAATGGCAAATGTATACCTTTCTAAATGGATGGAAGAAATAGAACTAAAATTTATGAAAACATCAAGCTTCACAAACTTTTTAAGATTTTAAGATGTGTGTTTGTATAGTCATAGAAAACAAGCAAGACCAAAGAAAAAGATCATAAATTTGTAATCATTAGTCCCAAAACAATCCAGAGGTGACACGTTTGGGAGGTCTCAGAGTTTGCAGTGTTTAATTTTTTTTATTCTTTAAGCCTTTCAGATTTTTATCTGGTTTATCCCATGAATCTGGAGGACATGAGCTACATGGAGATGGAGTTAAAAAGATGTTCTGCAATACATGTAAAATAACTATGCCCAGATTCATTCCACTAAAGTTTAGGCATTTCATTCTTGGATTTATTTGTGCTAATGGAAGGAAGTGCTAAGAGAGCTGAAGAAGTATTTTCAACTGATCCACTGAGCAAAAGAAGGAGAAAATAATTTTGATTATTATTTCCATTTCAATAAATCTTCCCAGTAAGGATCACTGCACAAGGTGTGCATAGCTGTCCAGCTGAAGCCTGATTGGATTGATTCAAAGCAGTCCTACCTGGATCCAGAGTGAAGGACTTCCTTGAAATCTGTGTGTTGAATGTTTAGACAATAAACTTGTTGGCACTAAAAAGAGCTCAAGAGGAATGATTCATTTCTCCATGATTTTGAGTTCTAAGATGTAGGTGTCCAAATCGGAGCTAGTCACTGTAAAGATCCCTTCAGTCAATGAAGAAGAATAGATGATTCTATTTTAGATATCCTATTTTAGATGAAATGACTGCGAAGTGTCATTTAAGACGACCTGTTTCAGTGTCAGGTTTTCTACACTGTGCTTATCTAGGGTTAGGTTAGATGACTCTCGCTCCTGGTCGTAGTATAGCTCATCCATACTGGCAGTTCTGCTGTGAGTTTTAAGGCAACAGATTAGACCCTCAACTTTTTGAGGCTTTTTCATCATTGTCATGTAGCTGCCTCAGGCATATCATTGCTCTGCAGGAGATACTGGCAAAGTAAATCTTTGTTCTGAGTAATAAAGCAAAGACTGGGCGTATTACTCTGGATTTAGTCACCTTGCTCTGCAAAGATCACCTATTTAGGTTTATCTAGTTTTTAGGGTGCGGGTGAGTTAAATATTTCTGTACTGCATTATATACCATGGGTTTTGCAGAATTCTCTAGATGCCTTTTGCAAGGAACTCAAAAGACTGATTGCACTCTATAGGTATCAGAATTAAATGATAGTTTTGTCTTACATCAGAATTAGCAGGACCCACGTGTGTTAATAAATATATTGTCACCATGCTGGTAGGTATGTATTGGTAACACAAGAGTAACATGTCAGATCATGACAATGAAATGTAAAGGAGAAGCAGCCCAGATGACCTGATCGAGCATTGCAGCTTAACCTTCTTCTCCGGTCTTACGTCAGATGAAAACTTAGGTTATTATACTCCAGAGCAAAGTCCTTGAAATAGCATTTCCATCAGGAAGACTGGTCTTAAGGGTCTTTTCCAACCTAAATGGCTCTGTGATTCTATGAAAGAAGTACAGTCTGACAAGGGTTTCATTTCTAGTTGCTAAACCAAGTACTGATGTGTTGTCTGTGACCACCAGCATTGATTACAGGCTTGGCTGCTGTAGTGATAGCATCATATGAAAGCTGCAATTGAGACTGAATCCTTCCAGCAGCAGAATTGGTTTCTGAGCAGCTTTTAATTGCTTGTTGACAAAATTCTCTATAGTTTTCTGAGAACACAGCCCAACAAACTAGGAATAGACCTATAGAAAATCTCCAGTGTTGCCTTTCTATGTAGAGCAGAGAAACTGATTCCCTGTCGCAGAATTAAAAAAAAGCCATCTCAATCATATGGTCACTGGCACAGCTGCTCCTGCCCCACAGCTGCACAGCTTGGGGCTGGAGAGTTGCCTCTCCACTGCCAGGCCCCAGAGCAGCCCGAGATGTCTTATGAGAGGGCCCTCTGCACATAACAGACCTGCAGCCCCTGTTATTGGACCAGGGTTTGGTGTGACTCCAGAAACTCCATAAACTAAGGATCAACAAACAGAGTTGGAAACCAAGGTCCATCAGCAATGATACTTTCTCTGGCATCCCAGCACTGACTAACTGTCTCAGGTGTATGTGGCAGCTGTGAAACCTCCCTGCAGCTGCTGGAAGGGAGAGATACCTTCCTGCTAGGCATCCTGCTAGTCAGTGCAACCCATAGATATAGGCTGCTTCAGCAGTTAAGTGCTGCTGCTCCAAAGCCATTTTGAGCACCAGTGATGACCATTACTAGCCTCCTCCTTGAAAGGACAGGAATATGCCTGTCAATTTTTGTATAGCTTGAATAAGCATGGGAGATTTATTTCACATGCTATAATCCCTGCCCTTAGTTTGGTTGCTTGAGATGAGGAGTGGAACCAAAGGAGAAAACGAACTGCAATTGTTCTGTTGTTTCCCTGTCCTTCTGTCTGTATTGTACTGTATTTTCTGTATTATGCTCTGATCAGAAACAACCAGGTGGTTCACTAATATGATTATTTGTTTTTTTTTTCTCTTACCCCCTGATCATACTGCTGGGACTGTGCTGCAGATACTAACACTTATCAGATATCTGAAGCAACTCGACAACTTAGCCTTTGCCCTGATGTAAAATTTGTCCCAAATGCGCAGCAAGAAACATAAAATATTCTCCCTACAATGTCTCTAAGGTTTTTCAGGAGCCTTTCCCTGGAAAAGAGCCTGTTCTGTGCACGCTGGAATGGGATCGGAGGAGGGGAACCTGGCAGAGCATTAAGCTGTTTCTGCAGTGCTATGAGTATTCTGCTGTTTTGCGTTTTAAACAAATGCTTCAGATCTTTTTATTCCAAAAAGGAAAAAAAAGATTTTTTTAAAGTGTGAAGGATTGATAACTATTCAGTTTCCAGAAGGAAAGTATGCATCCAGCTACAGTGCTTTTCCCTCACTCAAAACCAGATCTTATCCAGATCTATTGAAAATTTTCAGTGTTTGAGTTTGCATACCTAATCTGGTAAACCAGAATCCTACACAGGAAATCTCTAATCCTTGCCCAGAGTACAGGACGAGGTGCATTTGAAAACAGTTAGTTGTTTGCATGGGAGTTGCTTTATGCTAGAAGGTTGGAAATACTTAGTATCTGAAACTAGATCTCATATTCTGGATTTGTCATATCTATTCTACTAGTTTCTGACTTTTCTGTCTTTCTTTGCCCAGGTTTAAACTGTAATTCAATCTTTTAAGATTTTCTCTTCCTTTTAATTATTTTTACAATTAGCAAGCTATCATATATTTTCAGCTTGCTTGCCTTACTTAGATTCTTAATTGTCTTTGCTAAAATCTTCCCTTTAATTAGCAGATTATATTTTACCTTGCTAATTGAACACCTCTACACAGGAAGGTTAGGTGAGGAAATTAAACTATCTGGAAAAAAAGCATATTGCGCTGGCTAGAATCGGATGTGCAAATAATGCTTTATCACTCAACAAATTGTTGAATATTTGTTTCCTGGGTGAGTTCAGTGGCATACACCCTCCTAGGTGCAGTTGGCCTACTGGGACCTATTCCACATTTTTGGGGAAAAATATGAGGAACAGACAAGCTGGAGAGGGAACTGAGGCTGTGTAGAGCAGCTCCTTCTGCCTGTGCTCCTTGTGGGTCTGCATTTCACTGGGGTCATTTAATGACCACCTAGTTTTGCCTCCCAGGCTGGACTTGGGTTGCAGGTGCCATGTGAAGAGTTATGGCTTAGTGCATCCCATATACCACCTTTTGCTTCTGAAACAGACACTTGTGCAACTTTCCGTCCTTTTACTGCTCCTGTACTGTGTTCTCCTGCTTATTTACCAGTATTACTAGTGCCTGCAGCACAGACCTCATCATTCTAGCATGAATCATCTAAAGGACCGTGTCTTTCTGGCAAGTGTAGCTCTGGTCTGAGACTGACCTAAAAATAGAGATAAGAATAGCACACCTGGTCTTGAGAAACTGTAAAGATAATGTGAATGGAAGCGCACCATGAATAAACAAAACTGTCTCTATCTACCAGCTGGAGATAGGTCTGAAGTTCGTGACGGTGTATGTGATGGGGAATGTAAGCAACGGTTACTGAAGTACCAAACCGTCATCAGAAAGTGACACTCCTGATACAGAAAGATACTGCATAAATAACACCCATGATTTTTGCACTGAACATTTCACTTACTCTAATATTGAACTCTAAGATCATTAAATAATTGATAGCAAAATGCACTAGCTCTGAACGAGACTGATATTCCCACAATAGGTGAGGATAAGAGCTTTCCCTTTTAATTTTTTTTTGGCTCGTGTATTGTCACATCTGTTCTAATGAAGTCTCCTGCTGGACAGCTGATGGGAGCATTTGCAGCATAATGCAGCCTCTGTGTTATAATGATGGCCAGTGGCATTTTGTTAGCTCAGTCTGCCAGTATTTCAATTGTGATGCTTGGCACAAGCAAACTGGATGCACCTCCATATGGAAGGAGGCAGCCCACATAAGAGAGGCAGTAATTTGGATGTTGGTTTTGGTCTCTATTGTGGTCCAGCCACACATCCAGCTTTCACACAACAAAGCCTCTTATAAAGACTGTTGGCTGTAAAGTGGGCCAAATGCATTCTAAGGTATTTTCCATTACGTCAGTAGATTTGCCATCACGAACACGCCACGTTATTTCCACAACAACCATATGAAGGCTTTTTGGACAAGCATTACTCCTTTACACTGTCAAACTGAATTTAGGGCTTGGTTTGTCCTACACATTTGGATGGAAGGGTCTTTAGGAGAGGGCTGTGTTTTTATTTAGTGCAACACTTGCACAATGGGATCTTGCTTCTTGGGTGTGTTTGCAGTACCAATTATATTAAGTCTCTAAACTCAGAAGATGCTTTCTCAGAATGTATTCTTTATTTGTTACTGAAGTCTGGTTTCCTAGTAATATAAATAGATGCATTACATGACAGGTCATTATTGACCAACTGTAAGCATACAGCTTCCAGTAATTTGGAAAAATGTGGTTCTGTTGGTTGCCAATCAATGCTGTCCTTGTAGCTGTGAGAGAAACACAAGACTTGTTTGACTTGGATTTTGTTTCTAATATAGGGAAACAGAACACAGGTTTGCAGGGTAGGTTTGTCTACATTTTGACACTGAAAGGCTGTGATTGACAATTCTTCCATCTGTTATTCAGCAATTCCTGCCAGGAAGAGAAGATGGGAGGGTTAAATGACGACTGAAATAACAAATAGCAGGAACTGGAAATAGATCAAACCTGATCTTATTTCATTAACTTGAGGTTTACTTCTTGCAGAAAGGATTTTTTTGGTGTTGATCTACGGAAGAATAATGCAAATATGAAGCCACATGCTTACGCATAGTTCATGGGGGAGGTGTGTCTAATATACAGGGCTGAATGGCTAGGATGAAGTATGAATTACTAGTATGTGATCTAATTTGTAGTGTGGACATATGTCAGTTAATGAGCTGAAAAGAATTTCTTCCTCTGCACTGAACCATGTGCTTATTTCTTATGAGAAGATATGAGGAGTGAAATACACAAGGTCAGTCACAAAAAGTCACTGGTAAATCTCAGCTGAAGAATGTCAACTTCTTATTTTAAAATAAAATTAATTTAAATTTAAATTAATTTTCTCTTTCCTGTTCTACTTTCATTATTTTTCTTCTCAGCATTAATAATGGCTAATCTGTCTGTTTAGGAATTCGGTAATGATAGCTTTTATCACTGCAGCATCTAACATACACTGTAAAAGCTATGAAGGGATCCCATGGAGCCTGTAACGCTGGCAGTTTCTCACATCATGTTCTAAAGGCTGTAATGATGTTGCTAGTTTAGGACAAAAAAGCTGTGAGTTTATGAATGTTGCTTCACTGGACAGCAGTCCTTAAGCAGAGACATGTTCATCTTGGAATATTTTTCCATAATTGAATGTGGTTGGATTGCATAATATATTTCATACCTCAGGCTCAGAGCTACAATTCAGAGATCTGTAACACAGGGCCAGCTGTAAAAAAGTGACAGCATTAGTTATCTTTTAACTATTTTCAAGCCAACAGCCTTTTTCAGTTGTGTTGAAAAAAATGCGTTTAGGACAAATCAATTCACTGTGTTGGTTTTTTATGGCAATTGCAAGAGGCCATTATGAATCCTCTTCCAAGTTCTCCTGAGAAACTGGTTCATGCATTAGGTAGTGAAGATTCATGCACACTTCAGCCGTTTCCCAGGATCTATCTCTGCTGCATGGAGTTGGAAATAGAACTGTCTTTTTGAGTCAGTCTGTTGGAAATGAAAAGTGTACATCAGCTTACAGGACTACACAGTAATACTACATAACTTACATGCACTTTTAGTTTTATTAAAAACCTGTACAAAATTAGATATAATTAGAGAAAATCTTACATCCGTAGGAGTCTTGCTTTGCTTGATAAGGAAGATTATTTCATTTTCAGAAGCTGTTACAAAGGCATGTTTTTCTTACATCCTGATAGGCATTTGTACATAACTTTGATTAGATGAAGACAACTGTAGACTTTTTAAAAGACCAAACCTAACTTCAGGCTGTGCTGGGTTCCTCACTCTTTGGTATAAACCCAACTCACAGGCAACTTTTTGGGGGTCTGAGACAGACTGGGAGCAACTGATGCTTACATCGACTGGTGTTGGACCTTCTTTTGTGATATTAGGTGGGATCCCTTCCTTATCCTTGTCCCATCTCAAGGGCTTGCTGATGTCTGCAGAGCAGAAACCTAGCATGAGTAATGCAGGTTATAGTGCCCCAAATACCTTTTAATAGGCTTTGTTGTTAGTCTAGAATTCTTTTGTTTCACACAGAAATCCTATGGCAGGGTAGTCTGCAGTACCCACCAGCACCAAATTTCCCTCCTATTTTTCTGTGACAAGGGGTGTGCATGGTCATGCTTTTCAAGTACGCCTGTGAGAGGCACATGAAAAATGGGTGGTGCTCTCGCTCCTGCTGATAGTGCCATCCTCTAGAAGAAGCACCAGTCCTATAAGTCAGGGTCAAGGTTTTGTCAGAAAATATTCTGTTTCATATATCAAAAGTAACAAAAAACTTAATTATAACTGAATTCTTCAGCAGTCTTTCATGAAAATCCATTTTCTGAAGGAATGGCTTTAGTTACTGACTGATGGTCAGGTCAAGCTCACTATTTACACTGAAATTAAATGCCGTATCAAACTTAATGAACAGTGAGTGCATAGCAGCTCTGCTTTTGTCTGGAGATGTGTTTTCTAATATTTGTGTTTAAACAAAAGCAAAGCTGTAATAATGACAGCATTCATTAAAACTGTCAAAAAACCCTAACTGATAAAAGGTTATAATTGAAAAATGCATCTCAGTCCCAGAGGGATTATTGAGTCCAGCCCTCCTCTTTAGTGAATGAAGTTTTCAAGAGCCCAGAGCCTGGAGAGCCCTTATCTGCAATCAGAGGTGTGACTACCGACTGCGCTGCTCTACCCTTTCTGCAGCGAGGCTATGTGATAAGAGCACAGACAACCAAGTACTGAAGGCGTCCGCAACAGCTGCTCTAGTGCGGTTTAGATGGTGGGCATCTCAACAAACTATGTTCTGGCAGAGCTGTGTGTATGCCTGTATACCTTCACAGAGGTTGAGCTTATAATACTGTAGAAAATATTTTGTTATTTCAGAAAACAAAAATAAATGGGCATTAGCTTGTTGAAGATCTCATAAGTTTCTTCTTTCTTTTTTGCTCCTTGTGTTCAACCAAATTTGCCACGTGGCAATCTCACAAGCTCAGAGTTGGCCAGCAAAACTCCTGTCCTGAGGGAGAATTTCTCAACTTATACAGTTTATATCAAATCAAGACTGACATGGTTTATTGATTTACTAACACCACATAATTAAACAGTGATCAGTGAACTATGCATTCAGGATCAATACCAGTAATACAGCAGGCAAATCATAGTATTAGACATTTGTAAATTATTAGCAAACACTGATTTCTAAATACCTTTCTATAACTTACCCCCAGAAGTGATAAATCCCTGCACAGCCCGCGGCAGATCCACCTCTCCTGGACACAGGGATTCACCTATGTGCTGGTCTCTGCAACCTGGCACTCCAATATTTTGCTGAACTATCTCCAGTACATCCCTGTCTTTCTTGTATTGGGGAGACCAGCACTGGTCACATCACCCAGATGTGTCTCACCAGGGCTGAGCAGAGGCGCAGGACCACCTCCCTTGACCTGTTGGCAATGGTCTGGCTGATGCACCCCAGGAGGCTGTTGTCTTTCTTCAAAGTAAGAATGACAAAGAACAATTTTAGTGACATTTAAACAGTTCTGGGGGTGTTGGACCACACTGTCCCCAGGTAAAATCTGCCCCTAAGCATCTACAAACAAATGTGCAACAGTTTTCTGCACTGTAGTCTCTGCCTCTGCATTTTCACTATTGTTGCTTCCTGTACTAGGGAACCAAGGTTAATACATTGCTCTAAGTGCTGCAGCTATACTCTTTGATGACAGTTTTTGAAAGTACTTGGTGTTTTAAGCTAAAATGTTGAATTTCTAGCCAGAGTTACTGATGTTCTAACACATGATCCTTTCTTGCCAAATCTGCTGTGGGATGGAAATGGCAGAACAGATGTGAGGACAAGAGGTAGTTTCTTATCTACACTGTGCTATTCTAAATATAGCACAATAACATTCTTAATTTGGTGCCTTAGTGGTGACTGAGCTATTTTCCAAATCTGTGGTAGTAAGTACATGGCGCAGCTTCATGTTTTAGAGTTGTAATGTCCCGTACTGTTTGTTGCTCAGTACAAATGCTCTGTTTTTTTCATCTGTACAAGCTGAAAGCAGAACTGGTCTTCATCTGCAAAATGATTTGCTAGTCTCAGCCTATAATGTGATAGATAACCTTGCCGCATAAACAACATGATTGACAAACACTTCTTGGGAGACTTTGAATTTAAAATCAAGAGGTCTGAAAATAGAAGCCGAAGCAGCTACTGGATAAAGTCTCAGGCATGTTTCCCCATGGGCATTTCTAGCAAACTTTATCTCCAGAGTTGGTGAAAGGAGTGAACCAACTGATACATCCCAGAACATTTCTCTTGTTCTTTTGAGTCCTTCATAAAAAGCACAGGATGCAATAACAGCAGGCTTTCCCTAAAGAGAATCAATCAGCTATCTAACTGCATTTCCTTTCTCAGAGATCAGATGCTGTATGAGAAAGCACAAAAGACATTACAAAACAGCCCTCCCACAATGAAAGCTTCTTCCTAATTCTCTATAATTAGAATGACTTTTGAATGAGAAACAGCCTGTACAATTTGTGCAGCCTGAGAGACTTCCTGCTCCAAGGAGCTATGAAATAATAACCTACAGTGGGCTGCATCAAACCTTCCCCTGCAGCATTCATTTTGTCTCCTGGACATCAACGGGAGTTTTGTGATGGATTCGCAGAGTGTTTGGGCAAAGGGGAATACTGTGGTAACACAGTTTGTTCTCTGTGTAACACAGACCACGAGGCTGACCTAAAAATTTTCACACCTAGACCATTTCTGGTAGAGCAAGACACACTTGTTTGGTCTCCACTGTTTTCCCTTGGCCTCCTTCTGACCCTGCTGACAGCTGCATGTGCAGCACCGGTCCCAAATCCAAATGCTGACTGAGGCCAGCTGACAGATCGGAAGAAGTTTCATGCTGAAATGCTACTCTGTTTGCACCAAGGTTGGAGCCTCTGAAACTTTTGCTTGCTGTATTATGTTTACACCACCATTTATAGGGAATGGGAGGAAAACACACTTGTTTCAAAACAAGTATTATTCAATGTTTATTAAAAGCAGGTTATTTCACCCATTCATACATCCTCAAAGGCAGTTTAAACCTTCTATATACAAAAATACCTTATAAAATCAAATAATCCACAGCTAACAAATGTTTCTTTTCAGTGAGTATGTTGAATTCATGTCAAATGTAAATAATGATTGTATTTACATTGTCCCCAAAAAAAGTTATAGGCATACTGTGGAAATGCAATAGTCTAAGACAACAAAATGACATTAAAGAAAATCTTTATTTGCTAAGAATGATATTGGGCCACTGGAGAGGTAAGTGGTGGGAAACTTGACTGAAAATACCTTCCATTATTTCAGTTTTGTACTTTGACTACTGCATTAGACTAAGCATCCAGCCTGGCGTCCCTGCCCATGGCAGAGAGCTTGGAACTAGATGATATATAAGGTCCCTTCCAACCCAAACCATTCTGTGATTCTATGATCCGAACAAGTGCTCATTTTTCCGTTGGAACAAAAGATTTTGATGAGGGATTTTTCTAATAATGGGTCAGTGAAGATTATTATTTTTTAAAAAATCTGGTCCACTTGGAATACCTACCGATGTTAACGGGAGACAGGGAAATAAGTAGCTTGTTACCTTTTACCCTTTCTGTTTCTTCTGATATCCACTGGTGACTTGAGCACAAAAACTGCTTAGCTACACAAGTAAGCCAGGGGAATCAAAACACACAGGGAAGGCATGGTTCAAACCAAGTTTGTAAACAACTTCTATGCTGCAAAGGCAGGTCTGCAGCAAAGAGGAACTGCAGAGGATGCTCTACATTATGGCACCTATTTCATGACTATTTTCTACTTTGCTGTAGATCTTGCATCTGCTTAATACTTTCACCTGTCTCCTGGTACCCACCATGTATCTGGTAGACATTTTCTTCTCTTCAAATGAGGAAATTCTCCCCCCAGGGTCTAGTAACCTCTTTTTCATGAAAATGGAGTAGAAGATGAGTATGAGAAAGGGGGTCAAGATGAAGCTCTTTATAGGAATATCATCATAAATTTATTCAACATTTCACTCTCTGAGACTTCCTTTTTCAGTTTTTCTTAATGTCTTTGACTTTTGTTCTTCCAATCCAAATACAAATCTTACAGGTTTTTAAAATTCAAAACACCATGGCAATT
>Ga0181612_146474_pt1 | contig 12975 bp, 8 predicted proteins | sample HoacroProtozoa21_FD_119630 | JGI IMG/M metagenome (GOLD analysis project Ga0181612, IMG submission 119630) | Hoatzin crop microbial communities from Cojedes, Venezuel. Combined Assembly of Gp0051906, Gp0051904, Gp0051908 | reverse complement strand
TTGGATTTAGTAGAGAAGAATGTTGCTAACACTGATGTTTTCTTGTATTCAGCTAATGAGCAGTTGTGCAGGAGCTGGGAGGGAGCATAGCCAGACAGCTAGCCCAGGCTGGCCAATGGAAATATTCCATACCATAGATGTCATGTTCAGTTTGTGAAGGAGGGTTGGCAGGGGAGCAGGAAGCTCTTGGCTCTTCTCTTTTCTGAGAGTTTGAATCCTTTCTTGTCCGGGAGTTTGAATTTTTGGGGGACTTTAGTGAAATTTGGGATTTCCAGGATTCTGTGATTACTGCTCAGGGACTGACTGTAAATTGGTTGTCGAGTGGTTAGAAAACTGTGTTGCATATAGTTTGTTTTGCATTGTTATTTTTATCATTATTAGTAATAGTATTATTAGTATTTACTTTATTGTCTTATTAGACTGTCTTTATCTCAGCACAGAAGTTTCACCTTTTGTCCATTTCTCGGCTCCATTCCAAGGTGGGAAGGGGAGGGGTGGGCGAGAGGCTGGCTAGTGCTTAGCTGCTGGCTGCCAGATTAAACTAGGACAGTAACATGTGAGACTCTGACTTTCACGGCCAGAACTGCATAAGAACAGGAGAATGTCAAAATGTGTTGTCCAAGTTCTGTTATCCTGGACTGACAGGACCAACATCACCACACTGTCATTTCAGTTTCACAATGATAATCATGAAGGAGTTTTTAAGGAGTCACCGTGGGCAGTTTTATTTCCAAATTGAGTTTGAAAATATTCAAGTTACATGTTTTGTTTCTTCTTCTTCAGGATACCAATGGAGCAATCTGGAAGCTGGATCTGACTTTTTCAAATATGGTAAGTTTGTTTTCCTTTTCTTTTTTCTGATTTCTTCAGTCGCTTTGCAGTAACTTCCTTTAACTATACTGGATGCATCTGCCAATGAAGTTTGTGTTTTATGAAGCTGCACAACTGAAAATTTTAGCATTGAAACGGATTTTTTTTTTAATTTTCTTAATATTTATTTTCGTAATGTTATTGATTATAATGATTGCACAGGATTATCAAAAGTAATTTCAATTTTGTTTCCTGAAATTTTGGCTGCCAAATTCAAGTTACCTTAAAGGAGTTACATTCTCATAAACAGGTAATAAATGTTGCACGGATACAGGAAATTACTTCAAGGAGTATGGATATATCCTATCTAGATGGGTGTTTGAAACAATCCTTACTGTCGTCTCTAAATGACAAAAAGAACTAGGAAAAACAGGAGGAGATGAAATGCAGTTCACGTGTTTCATCCTACTGGTTACTACTGTTACTGCTGGAGATGTCTTTGATGGAGAAATAGAGGACACAGTCAATACAGGGCCATTTAATTCTTCCTCCTGATCATATTAAACTAAATGGGAACAATCCCTTGGAGTGGAATAAAGTTCTGTGGCAACAGGTGAAATTATGTCCCAAGAATTTAATGATAAATAAAAGATGTACAAAGCATACAATAAAAACTAATGTAAAAATGTATTGCAAAACCTAGAATTCCTTGGATGATGAAATGGTTTCCCAGGCAGCAAAAGCCCTAGACATGAGAGCATTTTCTTTGCCTTCAGACCAACAGCTCTTTGTTAAAAAGATTAATTCCAAGCCTGGAGCCTCTTAATGAAAGGCATTCCCCTTTAATTTTATATAGAAAATGATGAACATAAATTTAAATGAACATAATGTACCTACACTAATTTTGCTCGTGTTCTACTTATGATCATTTAAATTTAAAAAAAAAAGAGAATTGCATATAGGTACCTCATGCACGCCAAATTTTGTTCACACAAAAAGCACCTGTCTAGATTTTTCAGGTTCACTGTAGGTACGGCTGGTAATACCTTGTAACTACAGCTCCAAAATATAGCAGAATTTCTGTTCTGTTTTGCACTGCAGACCCGTGATCCAGAGTGCCTGTATACCTTTCACTCTGGAAGAATTGAAGCCATGAGTGTCTCTCCTGTTACATACCTTCTGGCCACCACTGCTCTTGACCGTAAGTACACTATTCCTTTCCTCTCATACCACTGTGATTATTGTTTTCGAAGAGCAATGATGCTTGGCTTGGAACTATTCTATTTTGAACTGAAGTTGCCTATTTGCTCCTGAAAAGTCAAGTGTCACTTTATAGACAATTGTTATTCCTGGGATGAGTCCTTTAATAATTGAGATGACAAATCATTAACGTTTTGAAATAATGCATTAAGGCTGCCCCATCTTTAAATCCTGGGATTTTAATGACAGAAGTTTTTAATGAGAAGCTTTGTAAATTCTGTTGGTTCTGAAGGAATGGCTGGAAAGATGAGACCTTTGGTTTGAATAACAGCACTTGTATTCAAGGCTCTGGATCGATCAGGGTTGGGATTTTTGTTTTATAAGGAATTACATACATCTCTAGCATTGTGTAAGTCATTGTGAATATTAGTATTTGTGGCTTTCTTAGAAAATGCAGTAGCTATCATGCTCTCAACAACAGCTAACATGTAATTGCAGCCATACTGATTTAACTTCTATAAATATTGCAGTTTAGGCCTCTCACGGTTAGCTTTATCATGCTTTGAAAGAAGAACCACTGGTCAGAACATTACCTATGTCATTTAAACTTCTCAGAAAATGCTACAAGGTCTTTAATTCAATTCTTGTCAGCAGTATCTTGTCATTTGCCTGTGTTATACAATGTGCATGCTCTTCTAGCCCGAAGACAAACTCCTACCAGTTGAGCAAATGACAGGATATATGCCAGCTGGAATGGAATTTTATGCAGACCAATATGTGTGTCTACCAATCTGTTAATTTCACCTTTTGTGAAATTGGCTTTCCTTTGGACAATCTCCCATTTTCATGCATTTAAATATTTTCCTCCCTAGCAATTCCAAGTAGTAGTGTATCATCTTCTCCTGTGTTGTCAGTACAGATTTTCCTTACAGTGTGCCACAGTTATGTGATTATTTGAAAATTGCACATGGTGGACAGCATGTGACTTCTTATCACAGCCCTCAGCCCTAACAACTCTTGGAAGCCTGTAAGTTAAAGAGTGAGGAAAGCTTACGTTTTGTTTATGAGCACCATGCTAGCTGTGGTACTCTGTAACCATCAGTCATGTCTTTCAAGATGGGCATTTGATACCCAAAGTGAAAAATTAATAACTTTCTCTCCAGCTTTAAATAAACAGAGTTTTCTCCATAAATCTTAAAATGTCAGTGATATTGCAAGAAATAAATTCTTACCGTCTCCATTCCACACAGGGACAGTGCGTATCTATGATTTCATCGGCAACAGTCAACTGAGTGAAATTAAGTTTAAACAAGGAGGAACAGCACTGACATGGGCACCTCGTGTTGTGAGTTTTTGCTAGTATGTTAACAAAAATTCTTAAGGGGCCTATGAGCTTGCCAGCATCAAGAAAGTTGCTCACAATGCAAGAACTGAAACCAGTCACTGTTAGGCTATGGTGAAATTTACTGTAGTAGTATGTATGTATGTGTGTATGGATAAGTTTGTGGAGTAGTATGTATGATACATTGTATGTGTACAGTTTGACTTTATTGTGGATTATGAGGTATCCTACTTTGTGTCTTCCTGAGATTTTAAAATCAGATCTCCGTGTGCAGTCCCAGGAAGTAGTCTTGGTTTATAGACTAACAGCTTCTGTTTAACCCACACAGAGTAACTGTCAATTAACATGAGTTAGTTAAGAAATTTTGAAATGACAGCCCAGACAATCCACAAACATTTGGACATAAATCATAAAAAAATGTTGCCAGAACTGATCATTTGTGGCGTGTGGAGTCTATCACTTTTAGACATATTTGCTAATTGTAATTAAAATAGTGTCTAGTTCTGTTCTTGAGGAAACATAGCAGGCCCGGTGGGTTAATTATAAGCAAATTTATGGAGGAAAGTACTTATCTGAATTTCCAAGGCGAGGGTAACACCGGGACAGCGCTATTGTAACTATAATTCTGGCCATGCAGACTTTCAGGGAATGCTGTTAGGTGATGACCTATACATTCAAGTGGTAGACTGATTGCCACAATAAATTGTACAGTGTTACAAAACTGACTCAGTTCAGTTTTACCAAAGTTGGTACTAAACACAATCTGAAAAATCAAGGGTACTTAGCCTGCCTAGCTGCATTTAAAATACCATTAGATACTTACACATTGCTTAAGGTGCTCAAATGTATTTGAAAGCCTGTGCTATTAACCTAGGAAAATTTCATCCAACATACTTTGAATCATCTATATCACAGGCAAGCTAGCAACATACAGGTTAGATAAGTGAACAGTGACATGGATTTAAAACTGCCTAAATGGCTGGGCCCCAGGGAACGCTGATAGCAGCACAAAGTCCAGTTAAAGGCTAGTCTCTAGTGGTGTACCCTAGGGGTCATTATGGGTACCAACAGTCTTCATTAATGACCTCAACACTGGGACAGAGCCCACCCTCAGCACGTTCAAAGATGATACAAAACTGGGAGGAGTGGCTTGTACCCTAGATGGTTGTGCTGCTATTCAAGGGCATCTGGATAGGCTGGAGAATGGGCTGAGGAGAATCTCACGAAATTCAGCAACGGAAAATGCAAAGTCCTGCACCTGGGTCAGAACAACCCTAGGCACCAGTACAGGCTGAGGCCCCACCAGCTGCAAAGCAGTTCTGCAGAGAAAGATCTTGGGATCTTGGGATACACCAAGCTGAGCATGAGCCAGCAATGCACCCAAAGAACTCCAACAGCATCCTGAGCTGCATTAGGAAGGGCATTACCAGCTGGCTGATGGAGGTGATCCTTCCTCTTTGCTCAGCACTAGGGAGGCCACAGCTGGAGTTCTGAGATACGGACTTAATGGAGGGAGTCAAATGCAGACCCATAAATTTGAGGTCCAAGAGTGACTCCCCTTGATCATTTACTGAGCAATACTACCATACACCTGCTTATTACACAAGGGCTTTTTAAGATAAGACATCTCAGGCTGATCTCCCCAGGTAACAGGAAGACAGTTACCCTCAGCTCCCTTCTGAACAATAAGCTTTTTCATACCTAAGATCGTACTTTTGCCAATTGCTCACACAGCTTATCCATTCACCCTCATCTCTTTACACAGCAATTCTTCTGGTCTCATTTCTGATGTGCATTAATATTGATCTCTGCCATGTCTGGAGCTGGCTTAGCTTGTAAATCACCTCAAGGCACTACCATATATGGCTAATATCAACTCAATCTGAAAGTCTAGCTAGATCCAGCTAAAACACAGGCCTGTTTCTGCTAACTCTTCTCTCTCACAATTCAAGCCTGTCTACGCTATTAGCAGCAATTGGCTTACCTAGAAAGCCTTTGGCAAAGACTCCATAGCCTCCTCTTTCCATCTCATTTAACTGTCCCTGTTGACAACTGTACTTTACATGGAGTCAGCCAGACCCAAGTCTGTGCCCTCACCTCTTCAAAAATCCTACTCACATTTGATGCCCAGTATTATGCTCAAGGTAATCTAATAATTCTTATCTTAGGTTCCAACTCTTCTTTTTAAGAAGAAGTTGCTAATACATTTGTATATCAATACGAATTGCCTCTTCCTCAGACGTTACAACCACATCCTCATTAACATTTCCAGTCTTAATGGCATGTTATCAGCAGAAAAAAACATCAACCCAAACAAAGAATAACCTGCAGCCTTCACACTCCCTTTATGGTAGCGTATTTGAGAGAATGAACAACATTTGCCATGTATGAAACATTCTTTGTGTTTTATCAACACTTCTATGTCAGATGAGTTACAGATTAACACCAGAGCATGTGCCATACATATTCTTATTCTAAGCTCTCAGATGTACATTGTGATTTTTTTTTCTTCATTCTTCCACTCGAAGGTAAATCCTAAAGGAGGTCTAATTGCTGTGGGGTTTGAAGATGGTGTTGTCCGCATAATTGAAGTCTATGACCCCAAAGGACTACCTGCTCTTGCAGGACACACCAATATAGAGAATGCAGAGATAAATCTGAAACAAGCTTTCAAACCTCATGCTGCTGCAGTTACAGCCTTGGCATACGAACGAAATGGAGATGTGCTTGCCACAGGGGTATGTATCACTTCTTCTGGTTATTTTTTATTAAGCCACAAATGCGGAGATTATTTAAAGAGATAAGGTAAAGTTTATTCACTGACAACACAGTTATACTTTTGTTACTGCTGTTGATCCCTTCTTGTAGTTCTCTGCAGTGCTGGGGGAAGAGAAGGATCTGCTTGCACTTGCATTGGTTTATTGAAGGAATGAAACTGTGCAGTTCATACAATTAATTTTGTGAATTACTGGCTTGTTCAGTGTGAATTCTGTAATCCCCTTTGAAGATGGATTTGGTTAATTTTGGAATTAGTATAGTAGCATCTTGGAATTAGTAAAAGCAAGTCCATTCTCACACCACCTTGGTAGCACTCCAGCTGCTACACAGCACTGCTTGGCCTTGCAACAGCATCAACCAGTTGGTTTGACAGTGTGCCTGCTAGTCTTTGAGATGATTTCCAGTCGATGTAGTCTCTCTTTTTAAAAGCTAGCCTTCAGCCATGATCAGTGCATTTGCAGTTACGTGTTCCTGGAGCTGAATCGCCACGCATTTCACCTAATGCAGGATTTCAGTGTCATGTTGTGCATCCATTCTGGACTTTCTTGTTACCCGGGAAAATCAGTCTTTGCTGCTGTATGTGAAAAATCAGGCTTGAGCCTGAGCTTTAAAGGAGCTCCTGGGGCAATGGGCAGAAAGCACATGGCTGGGGATGCTAGGTGAGGCCCATCAGGGCAATTAAGGGCTATGGGTGCACTCTGGGTCTCGGAGCAAAGTGGACAGGATTTTTATTTCCTCCCTGTAATCATCGCGGAAATCCAGTTCTAAGTTTCAAGGCACTTGTAAGTCCCCCTGTTGATCCACAAAACATTTGAAGCATGTGTTTATGTCATAAAGTACTTACAGTCTTTCGAATTTTTGGTCAGCTTTGATTCAGTCGTCATTGTTTTTTTTTTCCTCAGAGTAAAGACAAAACTGTTTTCTTTTTTGCTGTTGAAGATGAATACAAGCCAATTGGATTCATCTGTGTCCCTGGGCCTGTGCAGGCATTACAGTGGTCTCCACCTTCTCATGTGAGTAATGCAAGTCTGATTTCTTTTCTTCCCTACAGTCATTTTGAAAAGAACTTCCAACGAAAAGAGGTGAAGATCCATGACCATAGCCATGTTCTCTATAGACAATGCAAAAATTGTTTAGCTACTTCGTTCTTCATGCTGCTTCAGAATGACAGGTTCTGCGTAGCTGTATCTCTGGTTCAGTCACTTTGGACACATTCTGGACTTTGGATAACAAAGAGCAGAAACATACACAAACCACAAAATTTTGCTCAGCTTTTTGAGTTCCTGCCGTGAAGATACAAGCCTGTACCTTAGCTTTTGGAAGGTCTTAGTCTTCTTTGATAAAAGAATTATTTAAGCGTTGTTGTCTGTTCCTCTTGCCCATAGTAAAACAGGCTTTTGCAAAGCTTTCAGACCACATTAAGAAAGTTTTTGGATGCTTCTTGGAATTCACACTCTGAGCTTGAAGTATGTCAGTGACATATTCAAATAGATTCTTGCTAATGTTTTCAAAGTAACATCTGAGAATTTGGTTAGTCCAGTGTTCTTATTTAGAAGGGAGATTGTTCATTATATTTAGATGCTGACAAATGATGCACCAGCAAGATACATTATATTGGTGCACAGTAGCAAAGTGTAACTATTACTGCTTGTTTATAGGAACTGAAAAAAACTGTGCTGGCAAAAGAACTCTTGCCCATATGAACTCTATCTTACTGCAGAAATGACAGATCTGACATTTTGAGTCCTTTCCTTGAGGATAAGGTACTCCTGCTTACTGAAAAAGCACCCACCATGTCTTTGATATGTTAGATTCCACCTGAGTAATTTTGTCTGCTGGTATCAGGTCTCTACTGCTAGATGTGAATACTTACTAAACAAAGTACAAGCATCTGAGTGTTACACTACTTTTCTTCTCTTAAAAAAACCCCACATTGGTGATTAAATACTATACATTTAATTTGAAAGGCTGAGATTTTATAGACACAAGAATCATATCATTCCTACTTAAAGTTTCCAGTACAACTCTAATATGCCCCCTTTGCACTTTTTTAGTGATGGGTCAGATAAAATAAGCAAATAAGTCTCTCTCTATTCTCTAAATAGCTTGTGAAAACTGAAACTAAGTACAGACTTGCCTTTTAAAATCTCGAAACACTAAATAATTACTACTCTCACCTTACCTATTCTTCCTAACGTTGAATTTTAAAGGATCTGGCAGGTACCAGCAAAGAACAAACTCAGAGCTAAATAGCATTTGGCAAGATTCCGAACGCAGTCCTGAAGATATAAGGGATTTAGTAATATAGAAACATATGAACTTTCGAACAATTATCAAACCAAAGCCTTAGCTCCTAACTTTTGGGCCAGATCCATCCTTTAATATAAAGAAACTCCCAAAATATCATCATGCTGTTTCCAGGCTAGATGGTGTCACAATGATAGCTGTTTTGCATATGGCAAGGACTTCTTCAGTTCCCTAGCTCTGCTTAGGATACATAGTATAAAAAAAGCTCACTGATTTCTGATGTTCATTTAAAAGTGTCCACTTAAATAAGTGCACAGTTAGAGTTGACGCCACCTGGCTGGAGCTTGGCTTTGTGCATATGCATCTTTTGACTAACTTTATCCCACTTCTCTCAACTCCATGTATACATCTGCAATATACTTGTGTTTTTTGTGGTTTTGTACAGGTGAAGAGCACGCTGCTCATCCTTTGTGAGAATGGCTTTGCTCTCCAGGTTCCTGCCCCTGTCCCTGAGGAACATGATACAGTGTCCACCTATCAATTAAAAAACCTGTCGACGCAGTACTTCCATTTTTATAGTATTAAATCGCGAATCAAGGTAAAGAACTCTCCTGTGGAGGAATTTCACGTTCTTCATGTGCCAGAGGACAAAACTACCCCAAAAGATTTCTAGCCCCTGCATTGCATCATAGGATTTTTGCAAAGTCCTTGAAGGGGAAGGCTGGGTAGAGTCCATTTGTGGCAGAGTTTTAATTTTTGGAATTGCAAGTTATTGTTTGTTTATCCAAATAGAACATACATCATATTCAAAGCATGATGTGCATTTTGATTCGAAGACAGAATTAGTGAAATGAAAAGATAGTGTAGCACATTAGTTCTCAAAATACTTTCATTTTGGTAATTTTCAGAAAGAGTATTTTTCTGGTGGTTGATGTTAGCCCCACAGGAAATTCCTTTGAACAGTCATAAAACACCCATGTGGTCACTTTGAGGCAAGCATGAAACTTCTTTTTTTCCCCAGCAGTTATACACTTCTGGGTTGTTTTTTTTTGTTTTGTTTTGTTTTGTTTTTTAGTGTTGTAGTAACTGTAAAGGGGTGAGGTTTATTTCTGAATGAGAACTAGCATTTCAGAAGATATGCGGGGCCAAAGGACAAGAGTTATGCCAGCTGTCAGCTATAGTGAATTTTGTAAAATTAAAAAGCAAGATGGTGTTAGGTTCAGGAGCAGAGGAGCAGAGCTCCAGTGAGCAGGCTCTTAATCCCTTGTTCAATCCACCACAATCCAACAGCCTCTCTGGTTCTGTTCTTAACCTTTGATTTCTCTGCTTTCTCTGTTGACTGCTTGTCTTCTGAGTGTGCATTACTGAATGTCAGGCAAAACCTCATTTCTTGTTATAACTAAGAGGAAGTCAGCATTCGCGAGACAGATTTCTGGTGGTTTTCTCATAGGAAGAAGCACAAGAATGATCACAAAGCTAGTATACATGCATAAGGAATGATTGAATGAATGTGTATGGAGCTTTGTTGGATTTTTTTAGTAAAAATAAAAGAATATTGTTGGCAGACACAAAATCTTTAAAAATAGAAAAGGTTTCTACAGAGCGAAATAATATTAGTTGTTCTCTTTTCCCTCTGGGAACAGATCAATAATTAATAAACGAGGATGTTTTAGATAAGATGTAAGGAAAGACGTCTAACACAAAGGGTGGTGAAGAACTGAAATAGTTTGCACAGGCTGTAGAGTCACCATAGCAGGAGATTTTTAAGGGGTAGGTCAGAAAAACATTAGCCAATAATATTTAAGGCTTAGCTGATTCTGCTTTCGGGCAAAAGAATGCTCTTTTGAGATGCTTTCCAGACCTTTCTATATGATTTGCTATCTAATATCCCCTTAGGAAGATCCTGAGTTTTAGCGAATGTTTGATATTTGTGCTAAAGTAGGCTTGAATGGAAAGGGGATTGCAAAGGTTTTATAAATCTGCAAATGTCTTTCCTTCATTGTTCAGAAGAAGTAAAGTCAATTAGAGCTTCTCTCTTTTACTCTACATCAATGATGCACTAGAACCTGGGAATCTGGATTCAGCTTTCCAGTGCTTTCTCCTGGGCAGGCAGAGGACAGGACTTAGGAGTTCTGCAGAAGTGATATGCTAAAAGTGGTTAATATTGGGAATAATTTCTCTGAGGAAATGCTAAAGTCTGCTTCTCATGCAGAATGGTTTCTGTTTCAAAGGACCACGAGTTAAAATACTTCAGAGAAGGGAAATGGGGCATTTCACTGGAGAATCCCATGAAGTCTGGTTGATCTCTTGCTTAGTTGGTGGAAAAGAGGTTTCTCTAAATGCCCTGTATATATAATAGCAGGACCACCTTGGATTTAATATATAAGACACCTTCAGCCAGTAATGCGTGGAGTGCCTTGATTTCATGTCTCTGTGTTTCTCTGCTTGTTGTAATAGCTGGAAGAGGAGATCGCACTGAGAGAGAAAAAAAAGCAGGAGAAGGAGAAGGCAAAGCTTGAACGGATAAAGCAGCAACAGGAAATGGGAAAGGAGACAGAAGAAGAAGAACCTGAAGAGGAACCCGAAGAAGAGCCATTGCCACCTCTCTACATACCAGAGGAGCCCAGCCCCATCCTCTGTGGGTTTTATTCAACACCAGGAAAATTTTGGCTTTCCTTGGTAAACCAATTTTTATTTCATGTTGATGGGATTGCAAGATGCAGCAACCTTCCCTTCACATCTGGGTGCCTTACAAATCTGATTATCTGAAACCTGCCATCTTTAGAACATGGAATTCATACTTGATAGTTTCAATGGTCTTTGTGAAGCAAACCAGTAATGTCACTCCAGTTCAGATTGTTCAGTAAATGTCCAATACGTACGCTTCTTGGTGATGCCTGAATGGGCACAAAGACTAAGTTGTTCCCTCACAAGCAGAAGGCAGAAACTTAACATATTGGTAGGATGGCTTCTAACACCAGTGACTGTGATAGATGTTTCTCTGTGGGTAAACAGGATCTCTGGATGTTTGGAAGTAATGTTTTCTAACCTAGCATAGATCCTTAAGAAAGGAAGAATTATTCTGAAAATTACATTTACCTAGTCAGCTGCTTCAGTGTTCTTTTGTCACCATTTTTTTGTGATCACTTTCTTCTTCAGGGTGGGTATGACTCAGGGTTCCTCTATCATTGTGAATTCTCAAACGATCACCAAGAAGACCCTGAAAACAGGAAAGATGAACCCTTTGAAGTGATTCCTATTGAGGACACCGACAACAATCCCATCCACCAAATCTCCTTCTGGTAAACACTGTAGTGTAACAGATAGCTTTGTGATAAAGGTTAATGACATTGAACTTGGAAGGGAGAAGGGTACACTGTTTTGTCCCTTTTTAATTCTGACTCAGTCCTGGCACTGAGTTTCACTTAAAATTCCTAATTTAAATAATTTATATTATTTAAATATGAATTTAAATAATGTAATAAGCCCTTCAAAGATGAAAACATCTGATTTCTAATTAAATACTGATTAGGACTCAGATATCCTAGATTGCAGAACTCTAGGAGCACCGTTAGAAGTCTTTGCAAATTGTGATCACCAAAACAGCAGTTCTTTTTTATAGTTAGCAAAGAGAGGACACAGTTAGCCGTTGAGGAGAACGTGGAGGGATCAATCCATCCCTCTTGTGCAAAGGATATGGGCTTCTCAGGACATTCTGTGAACTGTACAAATGAAAAGGGTAAACTGTTTTCAGACTCGCAGTATTAGGTTCCCTGTAAGGCTAGGCATGCTCTGCATCTAAGGAGGCAGGCTTAGTTCAGCCTTTAATCTACAGCTGGTTGCATTCAGCACCATCCCTACTAGATGGAGAGCAGGAAAGGAAAACTGTTTTTCTGGCTCTGAACTTGGTGTCTGCTACCTTGCCCTACTCAGGGCTGAGACCAGTTCCACGATACCCAGCAAGTGCTGGAACATTCCTGAGCAGCCAGTTAGCTGGTAAAAAGTTTGTAGTAGCATCACACATACTTTAAATTGTCCAAATACTTAGCTCCCATCTTACAAACTTAGGAAAGCTACATTTATTAAGTTAGATTAGCTCTTCTCAAGTATCACGTTTTGAGCTGTGGCCTTACAAGCCATTGTACAGCAGGACAGCTATCACTTGGTCACCATCACAGAAATGTGGCAGGATGACTCTCATGACTAGAGTGCTGTGATGGATGGCTATAAGCTCTTCAGAAGGGATAGGCGAGGAAAGAGAGGTGGTGGGGTGGCTCTGTATGTTAGGGACTGCTTCGATTGTATAGAGCTCGACAACTGTGATGACAAGGTCTAGCGCTTATGGGTAAAGATGAGGAGGAAAGCCAACAAGGCAGACATCCTGCTGGGGATCTGTTATAGGCCACCCAACCAGGATGAAGAGGTAGATGAAGTTCTCTGCAAGAGGCTGGCAGAAGTCTCACAGTTTCTACCCCTTTTTCTCATGGTGGACTTTAACTTACCTGACATCTACTGGAAATACGACACAGCAGAGAGGAAACAGTCTAGGAGGTTCCTGGAGTGTGTGGATGGTAACTTCCTAACGCAGCTGGTAAGTG
>Ga0181612_126724_pt1 | contig 12975 bp, 5 predicted proteins | sample HoacroProtozoa21_FD_119630 | JGI IMG/M metagenome (GOLD analysis project Ga0181612, IMG submission 119630) | Hoatzin crop microbial communities from Cojedes, Venezuel. Combined Assembly of Gp0051906, Gp0051904, Gp0051908 | reverse complement strand
TATAAGAAAGAAATTATTTACAATGAGGGTGGTGAACCACTGGAACGGGTTGCCCAGAGAGGTAGTGGAGGCCCCATCCCTGGAAACATTCAAGACCAGGTTGGACAGGGCTCTGAGCAACCTGGTCTAGTTAGTGGTGTCCCTGCTTGCTGCAGGTGGGTTGGACTAGATGACCTCTAGGGGTCCCTTCCAACCCAAAACTTTCTATGATTCTAAGTCCTTGGACAACTTCTTCAAAACCTGTTGTTACATTTTAAAGCTTTCTAGGTTCAGTGGCAATTCAACAAACTTTAGCTGCTATTTTTGTCAAATTAAAACGTGACTTCTGTTTTCTTGCTGTAGGGTTTCATCTCTGTTGTACTGAACCAGATAATATCAGGTTTGGTCAGTAGCTGGAGTGGAATCCATGGAGAGCCCTGGTGTTGCAATAAGCAGCGCTGGTGCCCTTCTCTTGGTGGGTTGCTGAACTGTTATCCTGTGGTAGCTCTAGTGGGCTCTCTGCTGTTGGAAATGTAACATTTCCAATGAGTTATATGACAAAGGTCTTAATAACCTATTGGTCATTAAAGAACTCATAACACTTTTTTTGCAAATGCTGACCTCATTGTCATCAGCAAAATACAGCATATGCAATTAGAATCTAATTTTATCCAGTGTCAATTAGAGTACCATTTTTGTTCTGAACTGTGTTCTGCTCTGTATGTAAATGGCTGTCATTTAAATTGCAGCATGTAAGTAGTGTAGGAAATAATTTTTGTGTATGCGATTTGCGAAGTTCCTTGTGTAAGTCATGAGAAGTATGATGTTATCAGCACTGACTGTATGTGCAAGAAAGGCAGGAAATAATTATCCTAGCCTTTATTGTAGATATGCAGTTTGTTACTGTAGTAACCTTAGAAGTATATGAGCATTGTTATGGGAGCGTTAGAAATAAACGTGTAAGATGGATGACTAGATGAGATGGGATGAAAGTATGAACAGTAATTTTTAGCAGAGCAATAGGCATTTGTCATCAAGTTGTATCAAGTAGCATTTAGAAAGGAAGGAATAGCTATGTAATACTTTTGGGTTTTATTTCCAGGCCCTGCCTTTGGGTGTTACAAGGGACAGGAATCCCAGTTCTGCATTGGTGGATGTGCAGTATCATGCTGGGTGGACTGGGTGTTCTGTATCAGACTTGGTTACATTAAAATGGTTAGTCTGAAAATGAGTCAAGCAGTTAAAGATTAATGCCATGTTCTCCGTTGTAACACTAAATTCTGTTCTCTCAGTTTTGTAGGTTTGCCTTTCCTTATACGTGGTTTTGTCCTGAGAGTGCATTGTGTAAGGGAAGCTGATGGCTTGGAAAGCTAGCTGGTGGCGTTTGGGGGGTTGGCATGCAGAGAAGAATGCAAGGCGGTTCGGTAGGTAAGCCAAGCCCTTTCGATGCATGTATGCACTAACATAAGCAGCAGTGTGTAATAATTTCAGTGCTAATGCTGATGTCTGAAACATAGCCAAGGAAGAAATATTTACTGGCATGAGTGACAATGGTTTGCATCTCCTGGAGCAATTGTGTTATGTTCAGAAAGCCAGTGCTGCATTTCTTTCACTCAGTTGTGTTTTGAAAGCTGTGAAGACTAGAAATAACTAGAAATAATACCTGTGAAAACTAGAAGACTAGAAACAACATCTGTGAAGACTAGAAATGACTGCAATGTGATTATAGCTTATATTCTCCAACATGTTTGGGCAGCGTGGGTTGGACGTCTGTTATGGATGGTGCTGCAGTTTCCTGTATGATAAGGAGCTTAGGTCTTGAGGGGATGAAAATAACGTTGAGTTTGATGCTCCGTGAGCTCCCCAGTAAGAACATGCACAAGTGTCCTGCTTTACCTGCTCAGCGGTGAGTTCTGTCTTGTGTACTCTGCAAAGCTGTCGCTTGAAATCACCGTTGTGAATTTACTACTGAAGGGGGAAAAGGTGAAGTATGACCAGATTCAGGAAGGGAGCAGGTTGTTTTATTTTCACTGGTAGCATTTGCAGTTCCCCAAGCAAGAGGGCTGGAGAAACGGGCTGTTGAGAGCCACATCTTCATTAGATGTTGAGGCCTGTTGTAAAATCCTGTGATGTCTGCCAGTTGTGCCAGTGTGGAAATTCTCCTTGTACAGTGGAGGAAGGGTACTCAGAAATCTTTCCTGTGAATTCTGTTTTTTTCCTTTCCTCTAGGAGCTCCTTTTCATAGTGGGAAAAATACACTGAATTACCCTTGTTTGCATAAAACACAAAGTAGTAGCAATTAAGCTATTGATTACTTTTTCGGGCAAGGAAAAGATGCATCTTCCAGGATTTGTTTCCCCATGCCATCTCTGAGTTCAGACACCCGCAACACATGAGTTCTGGTCATAGATGAATTCAAACGCTCACTCCTCCTAGCATTTTGGATGTATTTATTGCATGTACTACATCTTTTCATGTCTGACCACTGTAATTTGAGAGGAAATAGTATCTTTTTTATTCAAGGCTATGGGTTGTACTAGTTTAGTTGAAGTGGGGATTTTTTTAATCGGGTTTAGTACACTAGTAAAATTTTTGTGTAATGAGATCTTAAGCAAATTAAAACCTTATATGCAACTATTGAGCTTGTGCTTGTAAATTCAGAGGATAAACGTAAGTGTAGCCAGTTTTAAACTACATGGGATTTTGGATTGTTATCTGAAATATATTTTCAAGTAATTGTGACTGAACTGAAATAATTTGAGACACACAATGTTGTGGAGTGGCATCCACATCCTCCATTATTTGTGCTTTGACTTGTTAGTTTTGAATAGTTTCCTAGTCAGTTAATAATCGGATCAGAGTACTGAAGTCACTGAACAAAATATGATAACAGTGTCTCAGAATTAGTGTTATAGAAATGCTCTTAATACATTTAAGCGTGCTCCTGTCTGTGTTCCATTTAGCACTGTACATTGTTAAACCCTGTCAGTGTTGAGATCTAAATAATTTAGGAAAAAATGAATTAACAGTAGCCTTTTGGCTATTGTGTCTGCCTGAGGGACATCCTCCTTGTTCAGAGGATTTAAGAATACAATCTCTATGTTTACTTCCCAGATGAGCTGTTCAGAAAAGTCACAAAACGCAGAGGGGGATACAGTGAAAGTTATTTGGCACAAATTTATATGTAGAAGAAAAGGAAATAAGTATTTTCCAGTTTTCCATTCCTAGTTGTTTTATGGTTAAGTAACTATGGTGGGTAAAATTCAGGTGAATGTGAGTTTGAGACCATTACACAGCTGAAAGGGATAAAAAGAGCTTTTCACTAGTGGTGGCCTTGAACCTGTAGAGGCCTTTATGTAAGCGTTATGTTTTCTGAAGCTGTATCCTAATTGCCATAAGATATATTATGCGCATATAGAAGTCATTTCACCTCAAGGTCTGCTTTTTACCGAGCTCTCCATCTCTCTGTTTAACACAATAGAGAAGTGATGTGGTTGTTAGCCATTTTCACCTTCTGGTAATCCGGCAGCATCACTGAGCTGCTTTCAAACTGTCTTGGTTTGAAAGTACAGTGGCAGTGTTTGTTGCATTTTAAAACCAGTTCAGTTGAAATGATTATAACAAAAATAATTTAAAGGTTGTAACAGTCTACAGTTTTCAAAAAGCTGAACTTTATATGTAAATGGGTATGTTAGTGTTACCTGGCAGTTGTTTTCATCACTATTCTGAATGTCTTATTGGAACTTTTAAAAATGCTTCTGTATTATTATTATTGTTATTGTTATTATTATTTTGACCAAGTTCCACCACCTCACCTGCTCTGTTTAGGGAACTTTGTCCAACCAGTCCACACCCTGAGCCATCAGGATCGTAATTCTCTAGTTGCAATGGGTGGCAGTGCTTACTCCCTGAAGAGCTGGCTTGTGAATGCTTGGATGAGGTTCTGGCCCTAAATCTATTGATAACACTAGGGTCACCATAGTGCATTTCCCGGGCTGAAGAAGCAAAGTCCTCAGTCTCCAGGTTGCCTGCTGTTTCCCTGTTAGAATTTAGCATGCCAGACCCATGGCACCCCTGTCTTTCATGAATGGAATTCAAAAAGACACTTACATTTCCATAAATAAATTAGGAATTCAGTGGCTTCTTCCGGCTAATCAGGGCAGGCTGATAAACCTTGCTAGCTGTTTAATAAATGAATTGTGACTGATTACCTATTAATATGGACGCCTCAGGAATTCACCCTGGGGGAAGCAGAGCAGTGAAATAGAGAGGGGCATGGCCCCCTGGGAAATCAGGGCTTCATGTTTGCAGCTTAAATATCTCTGTGAAGTATCAATAAGGAGGTAATTGAATTTTGAACACAAACATGAGCGCCGGATGGATGAAGGAGAGGGGGGCTCTGATCATCTCTTCATGCCCCTTCATACTCCCCTCCCCTTTCCCTTAGAGACCACTCTAGTGAAGATAGATGCTAAATCCATTAAATAAAGATTAGACTCTGTCGTGGTAGAAAATGGCAGCTTAGCTAGATCCCTGGGCAAATTGGGACCTTTAGCAATACAGAAAATTAAAATATACATTTTTAACAAGTGTGCTGTCGACACAGTAATAATGACTGTGTGGCTTGTGGGGTTTGCTCACCTTTCAGATCTGCTTTTGTTTGGTTATATCACTTGCTTTTGTTTTGAAACCAGCCTGCTTGGTGTCTCTGAGGCAGAGAAGGTTTAGGGGAAGGAAGGTTTTTTTCCCACCTTGATTTCTGTCTTGGACACTTTTCCTTGGCTCTTATGCTTGTACTGTTGTATTTGAATATGGAAATAATTAACTTTGGCTCCAGCATGCTCAGTCACATGTCTTGAAAAGTACTTGGAAATAGTCTAGAGGAAACATAGAGATGATATTGGAGAGTGAAATATAAATGTGATTGGGTTTTTTTTTTTTAAATGGATTTTATTCTCTGAGCACATGGCTTTGTTTTTTATTTACTCCAGATCAATTATTCTGAGTTCTACCATTATGGGGAAGATCAGTATAGGGGTGTGCATTGTAAAGTGTCAGTGTTATTTCTTGTCGTGCAACTAATTGTAGAAACACAGCTAAAGTGGCCTTTAATGGGTGTCAGTCTTCCTTTATATTACTGTGCTAGACGCAGAACGCCATCAGGCCTTCTTCACAACTTTACATGCCCTACCTGTTGCAGAAAGTCAGCAGATGCTCCTGGGTTTTGCAGGCACAACTTCATCTGCCTGTACAAGTAGGGGACCCAATTGACATACTAGAGAGACTGCTCCTCTTTTTCCAAATAAGAGGATCATTCTGCAGAACAGAATCCAAAATTGTTTCTGTTCAATGTTTCTTAACAAGAAACGAGCCTAAACTAATGTGTTGCTGGGGAAAATTTCAGTTCCTTCCTTGTATAAATTTTTATCTTTACTCTAGATAGCTTTGAGAATGCAAAGAGGAAAAAAGGATTTATGCTTTGCTGAATTATAGTGGACTGAGACAGTAGTAGCATGGGGACTTCCATCTGTTCTTCCATGACATCTCCCTGATAACACTATTCTCCTCTTTTCAGACTTCTCTCAAATTTTAGCAGTCATGCCTTGATGCTGCATCCTTAGCTTCAACTGCTGAGAACTAAACTCAGCATCGTGATCTTTAGTTTAGGAAGAACAGAAGTAGCTATTATTAAGTGTAAGAACAGTATTAATATACATGGGGCCATTCTGGAGACAGTAGTGAGCGTACCAGGAATGCCTTGGCTTCCTTTAACTCAGAGCTGTTACAGATGTGGAAGAGATTTTCCATCTGTTTCCCAAACTATCATCTGCTTCCACATCCCAGCAGTTTACTCGCTTGTCTTTTATAAGGGTGTTTTTGGGTTGGGAATTTCTGTGTTCTTTCATCCAGCCATGCTTCTAGCAATGAAAAAATTTTGTAAGCTGGTTCAGCCTCAAGAATTCGCTTTCATGGTGTTGGCATCAAATTAAAAATGAACAGGTACCACCCCTTAGCTAAATTACAGTAATTGATTGTGTATGTGCTGTAGCCTGTCTCAATTTAAGAAGCCAGATTTCAAGCCTCCCTTGGTGGAGGTGGATTACAGCATTTGGTTTACCTTTGGCCAAGCACATTGACCATGGGCTGCTTCTCCATTGGGACATCTTGCCTTTATCCCCTTGCAAGCAGACAGGTCCTCTCCTGAACTCCACCTCTCTCCCTTTATTTCTCAGTCTGCTATCTATTCATAACCCATCTAGTTTCCCTTAACCTTGGCTGGCCCCTTTGAAAGAAGTCACCGGTACCTTGACAGCCTATGTCTTCATTTCTCACGTGCTACTGGCATCCTTAGCCTTACTGTATCACCTGTCCCTCTGCTTGTTTTGGAGATTTTTCTGCGCTCTTCTCCCAACATGTAAATTAGACTGGTTTTGTAGCTCAGGAGCCTTCCTTTCTGTATCCCGAATTAAAAAGGAAACTCTTGCTAGTTTGTTCTGTAGCTTCTTCTGAAAGCAGGCATGTTCCAGGAACCTCACAAGCTTATGGCTTTCTACATATTAAGGCACTTAGTGATGCAGCATTTTAATTAAATTAACCAGAATTCATAAATTGTAGATACACAGATTTTCCAGATCATCTCAATATGAGCTTTTAGAGTGATCAACACCACCACTCTGCTGGTGTTTAATCCATCAAACTGCCATATGGAGCATTGAAGAGCAGAATATCTTTTTATTAACAATTGTTGTTTTTTCACGTCAGCAAGTATGACTTTCATATTTGAGGACCTGGGAGTGCAATCTGTTGCTGCATCTCTTATATGAATCGTGTCAACCTCATGTCAAACCCTATTTTGTGTCTATCCGTCTTTTTTTCTGAATCCAGGTGATCCAATAGGCTGTCTAAATTGTGTGATAGACCGAGAGGGTCATTCCACCAGAGTCTCCAGAAGTTCTTTGGTTACACTATCACAAGAGGAATGTGTCCGGATGTCCTTTATGAGGAATGATAGGTATGCGTAACATCAGTGGTTTCTGTAAACAGTTGAGACACATTTAATAAAGCTTTGTGATTTGAACAACCAGAATATAAGCTGTAATTCACAGAAGTAAGAAAGTTGTTCCTTGTCTTCAAGATCAAGGCGACCTTTTTCTCACTCTGTATTAATAAATACTCGTCCTCAAATTCTAGGATATTTTCTGTGTTGGACTTCCTTAGCAATAGAATTTACCTGTCTCTTCTGAGTAGTGGTCTGTTTCATTTTATAGTGACACAGGAGTCTGTTTCTACTGCTTTAGCTGGGTGAACACTGCAAGTTGTTGGTCTTTCCAGTGGGAAAAACACTCTTCAGGCAAGAGGAAAAAACCTTCCTGCCTTGTGACTTTCTCACTGCTGTTTTCAGAAAGAAGCATTAGCTATTCTAGGATGGGAGATGAGATGGAACCAGTGCAAAAATATGTTTATCAACCTAGGCATCAGGCTCTTATAAAATCTAATTTAAGATATTTTCTACTGTCAGAACCTCTTGAATTCTCAGCAGGAGTAACATGCAGTGATTTTTACGCATCCGAATGTTTTCAAAACTATTGGCATATTTTCTTTCTTGGATGCGTTGACAGAGTGTGGGGAGTAAGAAGTGCTTATTCGCACAACTTCAATTTTGATCGCTGTTTACATAAGGTATGAAGAGGTGGGAACTGTTGGTAAGTGTTGATGATGATAGGTGTAAACCAGTGGTTTCTAACATTTATTAGAGTTGTCCATCTTATCCAGCAGATGGCATTGAAAATGTTCCTACTGCTCTCTCTTCTTGCTAAGCAGTGCCTTAACTGAAATCTGAAATCCTACAGGCTGTACTCGTTCCTGTTCTCTGGTGCATAGCTGCAGATCACTTGATAATGAGGATTTTGAGTGCCCCCTGGCTAGTGGATAAAACAAAAGCCAACACATCCATGGACTAATGAGAAAGGAATTTAAGGCTGTCGTGCTGTACCCTGCCACAAAATCCATTTTGAGAATTTCAAAGTATTCCTTTAAACATTTAGCATTTGGGCAAACCCTGTTAGGAGTCGTCTTTTTCCTCATTCACCTTGTTTGTCTGTATCTGTTTGTCTGCCAGTCATCTTGGTATTTGTGTCATGTGGGCAAATCAGCAGTGATCTTCCGATAAGCTCAGCACCAAAGGCAGTGTTAGCACTCATCCTTTTGAGTAGTCCTGCAGTACTCACTAGCTCAGACCTGCTGCTGGATTCCCAGAGGGCACAATTTCTTCAGGCCAGCAGCAGCACCTGTCCTGGTGAAGGGCATCTCATAGGCTTGTGACAGTAGGAGTTTGTAGGCCCTTTGCATGTGGGTCACTGCAAGGAGGAGAGGTTGTGGATGTTGATGTCATTTAGTGTGGGTGTTGCTTAGCTTCTAGTTAAATCATGAGGACAGTGGGATGCAGGTGTAGTGTAGCGATTCAAATGGCTATGGCAACAAATCTGAGAAGTGAAAAATCTTTACTATGCGTGAAGAGAACTTCAGTTCCATAGTACTTTTTGTTTCCTGTATTTTCTGTATTCTTTTATCTTTATCCTTGCTTTTCAGTAAATACGCTGTTTAATACCATTTCTGTACAAGCATTACTTTACTCATATGCAAGGTAGAGTGTTTTATTACTCCTGAGCAGCCAAATAACTTGAAAGAAATGATAAAATTTATGTACATGAAACACAATTATCATATGGAGTTAGCATGAATGCCCCCAGCAGAACTGTGTAGCATGGCTGTGTTTGCCTTGTTCCATATTGTGCTTGTAAGTTAGCAACATACCCATTTCAGAGTATTTAAACCACACTGGGGGCTAATGAACATTGCTGCCTTTCTAGGATCTGTGGGATTAAAAATGCCTTCTGCCAGCCCTTACGTTTCCTTTGTATCTGAGGACCTGAGCAGGTGTTGAAACCAGAGCTTGTTACTCTCTCCTCCTCCTATTCCAAACCAATTGTCTGTGATCCCTCTCTTTTGACGACTCTGAACACCGCTGCTCTTCTGTCTGTCAGTTAGCTCTGTGACCAAGTGTAATGTCTGACTCTCCAGTAAGTCCACGCATCCAAGCTGTAATCTGAATCATCTGGCATTTTTCTGTATAATACCTATGGAATAAAACCTTTCCTGTCTATCTACACAGCTGTCATCCAAGTTCTTGTCTTACACCTTTTCCAGAATCCTGTACTCTGTACTTAATAAATCTTGTTCCACTCGCAAAGATCAGCTCATCATTTTAGCTGTGATCAAGATCTCCCATACGTTTCTCCATACACTTTGGTATTGTATCAAAGAATTTTTTTTCCTCTTCACCTTTTTTTGTGTGCTTTATCTAATAGACTGCATCCAGTAACAGAAAGACAACAGACACTTCCAGTCTGTCAAGAATACAAATTACTATGAGCCATAGCTGTGTTTTCTAAGAAACTGGTTTCCCTGCACACTTTGGAGGCATACTCTGTAAATATCCAGGGAACTAGCTCATCCTCTTTCCACCTGCTGTACAGTGTGTGTAGAAGTCTTGATAACTGTTAAGATGATGTGTTGTGCGTGTGATACTTTTCAGTGTCTCACTTAACTGTATATCTCTGTTGTCTGTCTGTATTTATATAGTGTCTCTCCTAAGCTCCCGAGGGCAGAAATAACTTGTCCGGTATTTGTACACCACATAACAGAGTAGGTGCTTTGTCAATAACAAGAACTTCCAGGTGTGAAAATAATTACTCAAGGTGTGCATCAGTATTGCTAGCTAGCTGTATTTATTTAAAGGTATTTGTTAAGCTAGCATCCTGCTGTTTTCTTCTCTTTTTTTTGACACTCTGAACGTGTTGACTTCCTCTGCTTTGGCATTACGTGTCGTAACAGCAGATATATATGGAATGAACTTTGTGGAGTATTCCTTGAAGGGCTTTGATAACATAGAAACAGTCATCTGCAGGAATGTTCAAGGTTCTTCTGACTGACTGCTTAAGAAGCAGATCTAGGAAGGGTACACCTACCATTTAGGACCAGTTTCTTATGGCCGTTACCATTTGGAACCTACCTGGACTCTCCAAATCGGAAATGTAATCACTCTAAGCTGTACATGCAGTCAGATCTTAAATAAGCTAAACTGATGCTTTGGAAGCATTTGTATCTTCTGGTAGATTTATATGAGGTTTTCAACTTGGGCATCTCAGTCAGGAACCTTAATTTAGTTGGCACGTATCTAAGACTTGGATCTAAAACACTAGTCAACACAATTTCTTTGTTTCATAATAATTCTGTTCTCTCAGTCTTGGAACTTGACAGAGAAAGGTATACCAATTCATGGATGGGGAACCTGAGGAATGGAGAAGTCACATAGCAGGAGTGACGGTGTCGGGAATAGAAACCAGGTTTACATTTGCAGGGTAAAGTGCTGTCTGCTGGGGCATGCTGTCATTTTAGCCCAGTAATTGCATCCGTCAGATAAAACTTCACCTCTAAGTGAACAACTCCTATTGTTTTTGAGATAATGCTTTCTGACACCAAAATTATATCATTCAGAACTATTATCAGAAACAGAAGAGGACATACTTGAAGTTCAGACTTGAAGTTCAAACATGACAAATGTTAGTTATAGCCTTGCTTGTTCTTCTATTATAAAATGCCAGAAGGGGGAGAGTAAAATCTGTCCTCTGGACCTGCACTTTCTGTATAAATTGCAGGCTGCTTGGAGGGCCATGATATTTTTAAATGTTTTATGTCTTGCATGTAAATAGCAAAATCTTTTTTCCAAGAAGTTGTGAAGTAATTTTAATTTGCTGTTACTTCTGGTTAGGCAAGTCTGAGAAAGTTAACATACTAAGTATGACCTTCATGTGCATTGGTAATCAAAGTTTAGTTAAACTACACTGTGGCTTCTCCCTTAACAAAGGTTTGTCATTTTCGTAGGTTTGTAAAGAGTAGGTTTCATAATAATTGGCATAAGTTGAGTTGGGTATAAGGTGATGACAAGGAACTTTATTTGGGCCAGCTTCACCCAATAGTTCTTCATAATTGGTCTGATAAGGATAGTTAGACAAAATTGTCCTGATGTTCTGTATGTTGTTTTATTATAGGATTTTGATGTTTCTAAACTAAAAATTTGCTGTTCAGCAGAATTCTTTTGATAAATCTATCTGAACTTGCTGGAGAATTTAGTTTCACAAAGTAATTGGAGTTTGTGTGCAGTTGGTGAATGTGGCAGCATTTAACCATGTTTTGTGTATACCCCTTGAGCCTCCTGAGCTCCTGGGGTGGTCCAGGACAGCTGGAAACACAGGCCCCAGCGTGGCAAAGTCAAGCGGGTTGCTCTACCCCAATGTCTTCAGGCCCAAGTTAAGCTCCAAGACACAGCAAATTATTGTGCTATTTCCCACCTTTGCTGGTTGACTTCAATAACTGTTTGCACTTTGCAACCCATGTTTCTGCGTAGGGTTTTGTAATCTTTTCCCAGGAAGGAAGGAAGTCTCATTCTCTCTTTTTTGTAACTTCAGATACTCTGTCACTTCAGGCAGTCTTCTGGTAGAATAATTTTGAGATGGTGTGAAATACACCATTCACTTCTAGAGAGCTGCTTATAAATCAAGAGATTTCTTCATGAGAACATGAAAAAAAGTGGATCTCTGATTTTGAAAGGTAGTGCAGTTGTTATTTTACATCTCCACAATTGAGAAGATAAATTGAAAATTCCTCTTGATTCCCAATCCCAAAAAGAATAAGAGGGGGGGAATTCAGAAGAAAGTGATGGAAGCCAGTCAAATTAGAAGTAGCAAACAGGAATGCTTTTTACACAAAGAATAGTTTGATGTGGAAGTTTGCCACGTGGGATTTTTTTTTTTAGACCAAGTACTTAGCAGCTATTGAAAAGGAATTGGGCAAATAAATGGATCATGAGACCATTTCTAGTTATGGCAGAATAAAATATAAAATGAAGTAGGAAATATCTACTGCTTCAGAATACAGAACAAGCACTTAGGAAGAGGAAGAATCTTTCAGAGATAATTATTCCATATGTCTTCCTAATGGGGTTCCTTGCTTTTTTTTTCTGTGATGTTTCTGTTATTGGGTGCAGTCAGACAGGATACCTCACTGGGTAGGGTACTGATCTGCCCTGGTCTATCAATTCCCATGTTCTTTTATGGTTTTTATGACTACAGACTTGGCAGATTCTTGTTTAATAGGAAATAACATTTCTACAATATATTAGTCTTTTTTTAGTGACTAGTCTTAAGTCCTATCTATTGATATAGTCTTTTTTTAGTGACTAGTCTTAAATCCTATCTATTTATATTTAAATCCTATCTATTGATAGGATTTTATATACAAGATTTTAGCCAGTGATATAGAATGTAAATTCAGAGCATGCTATGAGTTGAATCTCTAGAGAGAACATTATTATTAAACCTTTTTGAGAGTGTCCCTGGTGGCAGCTCCATAGAGCAGGTGGCCTGCATGGCACAAGCACACAGGGAGTCAGGAGCCTGTGTCTTATCAGAGCATATAATCTAAAAATCACTCAGCCTGTTTCTCTCTCCTGGGGAGATGACGACTATGACACAGGACTTTTATGCTAAAACCGAATTGTTAACCTGCAGAATACGTCATTCAACACAACTCCCAACAGGAAAGGGCTGGGTGATGGATGTTTCTGGGTAGAAGGCCAAGCTGTCATTCGGTTTTCAGCACATAGTTCTCTGGGTTGCCTCAAGATTTTCATGCCTAGTACCTGGTTTACTTGAAAATAGAGTGCGTATTAATTTAAAAAAAATACTTACAAATTCTGTTTACTAATGTGTGCACATAAAACTTGGAGGAGGAAACAGTTCCTCCCCTGTCTCAGGGCACTTTGTGCCCTGACTCTTGACTATGGTGCTCAGGTTTCCTGGAACAATAAGCAAAGCAGTGGCTGGGTGGAGGTTTAGAGGCTAGGAAACAGTGTTGAACAGGAATATAGCAGGTAGG
>Ga0181612_177665_pt1 | contig 12976 bp, 4 predicted proteins | sample HoacroProtozoa21_FD_119630 | JGI IMG/M metagenome (GOLD analysis project Ga0181612, IMG submission 119630) | Hoatzin crop microbial communities from Cojedes, Venezuel. Combined Assembly of Gp0051906, Gp0051904, Gp0051908 | reverse complement strand
GCTTCTGTCGCTGCCGCTTCAGCGGCCGCCGCCTGGGGAGGATGCAGAAGGGCTGGAAGAAGTACTTCGGGCAGAAGTCCTTCAGCGAGGTGGCCATGGATGAGTACCTGGGCAGCCTGGGGCTGTACCGCAAGATGACGGCCAAAGACGCCTCCTGCCTCTTCCGAGCCGTCTCGGAGCAGGTTGGGCGGCGTCGGTCGGGTCCCGGGGGGCAGGCCCGGGGCTGGGGAGTGCTCCCGGGGACCCCTCCTGGGTGCCCGCAGCGGGGTGGGGACGGGTGGGCTCAGACCCCCCCTCCCCGGGCGGGCTCCTGGGTCGCTTGGGCTCCCCTCAGCTTCTTCCCCCCAGCGCCCGGGGCCATCGGCAGCGTCCCCCGTTCTGTGAACTCTGGGGGGGTGGTTGGCTTTGTGAGTAAAATAAACCCAACGTGAAGCATACACTAAACTCTGCAGTTTTCTCCTTCTTTCTTTCACAACCTCTGTTTTTCAGCTGTTTTCATCTCAAATTCACCATGTGGAAGTTAGGAAAGGTTGTGTCTTGTTTATGAAGCAACACCAGCAGAAGTTTGACTCTGTAAGTAAGGTGCGCGTTGGGCAGTTCTGCACGTGGAATGAGGAGGTGACGTGGGAGGGGGCGAGCGGTTCAGCCATAAATGTACCCACGTAAATGTACCCACCGCAAACACGTCGCGCTTTGCCAGCCTCGGTGCGTGGAGGAGAGGAGAAATGGCACAGGGAGTGCGTGCTCACCTTGCTTGAGTTGTAGTCACACAAGTTTTATTTGACTTTGTGCGTCTGAAGTTCCTGGAATAAAGCCAGTTGCTAATGCTCAGCGCATAGGGTGACAGTTACTTGTGCAGTGTATTCTCTGTGGACCGACCATTGCAGAATTTAGTAGGTAGAAAATAGTATGATTTTGGAGTAAGAAACGAATATCAAAAGGTGGTGGAAAACTCCAGAGTGTGTTTAATTGTTGCATAAAGTCATGGGTTTGGGAGGTTTTTTTGGTTGGTTGGCTTTGCGTGTCGAGTTTTGGGCGGGTGCATGCACAGTGAGGTTTTGTGTGGCGATGGGATTCTCTTTGAGGGTTTTTTTTGTTTGTGGTTTTTTTTTTTTCTTTCTGTGTGTTTTGGCCGCCGCTCCCCCCAGTCACAGATAAGTGCTTAATCTAATCTAGGATCTCTTGGTGTTTTTACATTGATACCCCAAATGTTTCCCATGGTCTAAGGCAGGGAACAGCTGAAGTCATACCCCCAGTCAGACCACAGCCCTTCAGAACGCAGAAATGATAGGAATTGGCCGACTAGTCCCAAATTTGGTGTCTTTGCCCCCTCCCATTCAACAGATAGTAACCTGTGGTGTAGTGTTTAGGATTAACTTTGCTTTCCAACTAGCTAAGTTTTTATATTTGTTTTCTTCTTTGCTTTGTTGAAAGTATGTGGAAGGATCATTTGAGAAATACCTTGAACGGCTAGGAGATCCAAAGGTAAGACTGGTCTAATATTTACCAAGAAATTGAAGTTTGAGGAGACTAGAACAGGGAAGTAATTAGGCGCTGGTTAAAATGTGGTGATTTGGGGTTCTGTGGATTTTGTGGTTGTTTTTTTTAAGATAGAGCCCAATTCTGGGGTCTCATTTGCATAGGTAATACTATGGGTTTGTACATGTCACACGTATAAACAACACCAGTTTTAGTGGGGAATTTGTGTTGGTGCAAAGGAGCAGTCTGTGCAGACTGGAGAGTAAAGCTGAGGCCTCTCGTGAGCCATATTCATAACTGCAATTCTTCTCTGAGAAGGAAAAGGAAAATATGTGGAGTGTAGCTCACACTACATGTTTATTAGGCTTTGCAGTCTCTTGCTTCTTCCTTTACCCCCAGGTTTGAATACTAGAGGTCAAACTTTTATTTCTTTAGACTTTCACCAATAAGTATGGTGAATGTAGCAGTCTCTGAAACAAATGTAGTGCTGTTAATTTAAAAAACGCATTTTGAATGATGTGTTTAAGAGTCGCTGCCAGAACTAGCTCCATCTTACTCAGTTTGGTAATCTTGGTCATCCCATGTAGCAGGCTGCTTTTTTTTTTCCTCCTGGAAATCCTAATATTTCAACTCTCAGTGAGTTTGGTTGGGTGTTTTAATACTACAGAGAGATAGAATAGAGTTCTTGGTGTTGAACGCTGCTCTGCTATCTCATGTAATCTCATAATTTTGCGTAGGAAAGTGCTGGCCAGCTGGAAATGAGTGCTTTATCAATGATGTACAAGTAAGTGCCTCTTAAGTTTCACTTTGTTTTGGACTTTATGGTGTTCAGGTTCTGGTCCCAGAACCTTTTATTAGTTTGTCACTGAGATAATAATGCGTGAAATACGGTGAGAAATGCTACCCTAATTAAGTTACTTAAGCTAACATGTAAATAGGTGCCATCACAGCCCCTGTTCTCATCTTGTGGATTAAGGGGAGGGTCAGTTTCCAGCAGTGTTTATTTGTTATCTTTTTGCTGATGTTAAACTCAGAAGTTAAGTGTTTCCTTCTAGTGGCTGATAGATGAACATGGGGATAAAACAAAGAGCTGTGCTTAGTGGAAACACTGTGTGGTACTTACAAGCATGACTAGAACTCCTGTAGGTGTTCTTGAAAGCTCGGGTAGTGAGGAGTGCTTGCCCTGCTTGGTGTGTAAATCCTGATACTGATTTCAGAGGTAACCTAAGCCTGGGCAGGTGCTGGTGTCTCACTAAAAATGCTGCCATCCTGTAACAAGCAGTTTGGCTCTCCAGTGGTAGAAGGAAGAACCCTCTCTTTGCAGGCTCGTTCTGTTCCAGTACTAGAGGAACAAACTGAAGTTTTGCAAGAGTTAGTAGTTCTCTATACTGAGGCTCTTATCCTTTTGCAGGGTGATTAAATGACTTAGACTTGTCTCATGTCTGAGCACCCTGCCATAAGCAAAAGTACTTGACCTAATATGATACGTCTGTACCTGTGACTAAATGTAATGGTCTTTTCCAGATTTTTTTTTTTTTTTTCCCCCTAAGATGGGTGATGGTTGCTCATCTAGCTATTGCTGTGTGGCAGCTATGCTGCATTCATTTATCAGGAAAAGTACTCTGGTTGATTTTTCTGTAAACCAACAGCGGATTCTCTAAACAATTCCCTGCAGACTTCTTCATAATGTCGTTCTACTAAAAGTGTGCTCTTTCAAGCCTTGTTTTTCCTCTGCTTACCTAGACGAGACTTTATTCTGTACCGATACCCTGGAAAGCCACCCACTTATGCTACAGACAATGGCTTTGAAGACAAGGTGAGGAGAAGTGAGGCAATTTCCAATCCCTACCCCTGAGTCCTAGTTACCTCCAGTCCTGTCTAGTTGTAAAACTTGCTGCTGGAATTGAGCTCTTGTAAGTCCAGTGCTCTCGCATACCTGAACAAAACCCCAAAGCTGACTTCAGCTCATGGAAGAAGCACAGTATTTGCACAACAGTTAATTGTAGTAGCTTTGCTTCCCATCCGAGGGATGGATTGTGTGCTGTTCCCATGCCAGTCAGTTTTGTTATTCCAGTTAATTATTGAAAAGAAATTTAAGTTTGGAAGGAAGACGTAACATCACAATTCCAGAATATTCTTTCATATTTCTGAAATATCTTTGGGTAGAAACACTTCCCAGTGGGAATTTGACTGATCTGACAGGGTAGAATGAAATATCTGCGTTGAGTTGAAGAGCAGAACAAGGTATATTTATCATATTGGCACAGAGAAGGTGTTCTCCCCCACCCCAGTACCTCTCTTCCTGAAGTCAGATGAGGTGTGCTGCAGTTTTTCTTCCTGAAACAGGGAAGTTAACAGGAATGGATTAATCTAAGGAACGGATTCATTTCTATGACATACAAATTGAGCACAGTTAAGCTGTTCCATTAGCTCCCATTCTTACCTACACAAGAACTACTGCTGGGGGCAAAAAGAAGGAACAGAAAAGAGAAGTACTCTGTATTACCTCCCATCTGACCCCTCTTGTTTTTTCTGCAGTCATGTAGATGTGCCTACACAGTTATGTGGATAGCTCAGGCACGATGCCAGTGAAGTTGCTGTGGTATGGATTTCAGCACGGGCTATTATATTTGCCAAAGTGGCTAGTCTGCTCTGAAATCTGTGCTGCTGCAGCTCTTCTTCTCTGTTGGTTAGTATTACTGTCTTTGTTTACATGCGCTTCTTTCTTTTCCTATGTAGTTTCATACGTAGCTTAATCTAATTCCAAAATGAGCTAACTTCAAAAATCGAGTGCTATAGTCTAAATATGTGTTTGTCCTCGAAGGCTCTAGCACCAGAGCTCTCATTAAGTCTTGGCAGCTGTCTGTCATTAGACTGCATGTACAGGCAGCAGCTCTTTCTGGTGTTGCTCATTCTCGCCATGAGATGAGAGCTTGTGTCGGCACACTGAATGAAGAGCCCTGGCATCTCCGCTCCTGCCGGTTCACTGGGAAGCAGCCTTGCTGGCAGTGTGCTGACAGCTGCCTGAGGGCTTCTGCCAGTTGCCGTTGGCTGTGGTCGCATGCCAAGATGGGGTTCGATGGTCTACGTTTACTTGGTGTATCAGTGCATATGTTGCAGAAAGCATGCATCATTTGAAAAGGCAGCATAATACTGCGTATTAAAAGCAAGGCTTTGTTGAGGGCTAGAGAAGCAGATGCTCTTCTAGTCCCTCAGGTAGGGAAGGGTGATATGTGCCTTTGATACTTGGACAGTGTATCTCAGGAGGGTGCTGCATTTAACGGCTTGTATTTATTTTACCTCTTGAGCAATTGGTGGTTTCAGAGGTAAGCTGGAAAGAAACTAATGTTTCATGTTTAATACAGCATGATTTACAAATCGAGAGCTTTTCTTTGTATAGTAGACACACTTATTTAGAGACTTTACCTAGGATTCAGTTTTAAGCTGATTCAACAGCCTTTTCATATTTGTATTGAGAATATTTATTGTTTTCTTGGTGAGTTGGGGTTGACTGTAGAATGAAAGAATAATATAATCTTGAGCTAGAATATAAAGTAGAGAGAGTTAGGCTTTACATCATTCCAGCCTTAAAGCTGCTTTTTTTTTTTTTTTTCTTTGATTTTACCAGATTTTACTGTGTTGTTCCGGCAACGGCCATTATGACTCTGTATATGCAAAACAATTCCAGGAAGATGCTGCTATTTGCCAGGGTAAACTTGAAATCATCTTTCTATGAAAGAGAATTATGTGTTTTCGCATGTTTGTAGGCAGTGTTCGTTTTGATTTTTGGGATGGGGCAGAAAGAGATGGAAGCTAATAGATTGTATATTAATAGGTAGAATAATGAGTGTATGTGTATATTAAGTGGGGCACTGGACCAGATAACTTCCAGAGGTCCTTTCTTCCCACCTGAATTATTTTGTGATGCTCTCCTTAATTGAATTTAATATAAGTAGTGTTTTGTAATAGTGAATAATATATGAAGATATGTTTATCTTGCAAATTTCGACAGTTCTTATGGATCTGGTATTACCTTAATTTGGTTTGAGCTTTGTGTTAATTTCTTCAGCTGTATTATATGAGATCCTGTACAAAGATGTGTTTGGCATGGATGAGGAAGAATTAAGGTCTGCAGTTGAGGTGTTTCGAAGTGGATCCAAGAAGAACAGAAACAGTGGCTCTGTAGGAAATGAGGATGCAAACTTTGATTGTCTTCATGAAAGAGTATCCAGAAATCCATCAGAAAAGAGGTAGTGTTTTGGGAAGGGGATGTGGTAAAAGGGAGCAAAAAAAATTAAAAGCCTTGCAAAAGGCAACTTTTCCAATTTGCTTTGAATATTCATGGGGTGTTAACTCTCTTATCTCATGACTCAAACACAAAGCTGACTTGTATTGTGGAAGAGAGTGTGCTTTCCCTGGAGCTGGGAAGTGTCACGTAGTTGAACATCATCGGCTTCTGGCTATGTTATAGTTGTGTATTACTCTGTAAAATGACATCTTATTTGTAAATAAAATGGTTCCTTATGTCATCAGATTTTTTTTTTTAGTGAGAAACTGTTGTTACTCTTCTAAGCCTCTGTAGCTCTGCAGGGGCAATAGTGTATTGGGAAAATGAGCTCTGCTTTATTTTCTAGTTTGTCCTTTTTTAATGGAGTTGTACCCCAAATAGACAATTACCTGTTGGCGTTAAAGTCTGTTGGATCACTGAGGGTGAGGGGAACAGACAGAATGTACCTATGGAAACCCTCATATCCCGTGTGGTTCAAGTCGCTAGAAGGGCTTGAGGGGAGTGCCTCTGACCATTACTGAATGCTTGCAGATGATATTGGTTTGATGGGACTTAGAACAGGGTATCTGGTTATACTTGACAGTGCAAGAGTTGAATCGGTCAGTGGGATCATCTTCATCCTTTCCTGATGCAAGCAGTAGCCCTTCTTAGGGGTGGGTGTTGGAACAAGCAAAGGTCATCTTCTTGAAACTAGGAAAAGGGTTGTCCTGTACTGCATCGCAGCCGTGGCTGGTGCTTAAAGCAAAATCTACCACTTGATGGCACCATGGTGCTTTTTCAGGTTGCATGAACAGTCGCTTGACTTTTTAATCCTGGCTAGAAATTATGCATAGTATCGTTTGTAATTTTATTTTCAATTACTTAGAGCGGACGACTGGGAAGGCAATGATACTGACAATCCACAGGAAGATAAGTTCAAACAAGGCATTGAAGAAGAAAAGGTTTGTCAGTTAGGGAAGAATTCCATATGGTTTATTTTGTTGGGCGATATTACTCTTGTTGGTACTAAACCCTATTTTCTGCTTTTTAAAAATTACTTTTTGGAAAGTGCGTGGCTTATGTCTTCCATCTGCTAGTCTTTTGGTTTTGCCCTTGAGTTTCTATTAAATTGAATAAGCCTTTTTCCTTTCTGAGATTCTCTTGTTCTTCTATAGCTAATATTTTTAATTTTTTTTTCCCCCCAAAGATGGAGTTTAGCAGATGTTTCCTGGTCTGCTGTTTGTTTTTCCCAGAAATGGTTTAAATCAGTTCACTTCTGCTTTGCACACAGTATCAGTCACTTTGGAACAATTTTAGAAAATGTATAGAAACCTGTTTTCGGATATAGTAACTGAAATTCCCACCAAATTTTGAAGCCATGGCTTCATTGATCTGGTTAGCTTCCTTCAGTTCTTTTTAAGTAAAGAATATGCCGGATGTTCGTCTTGAGCCTGTTTCTAACCTTTCCAAAGTCTGTTTGCTCAGCTTCTGAATGTCTAAATGTGTTTTCATGTTCTTGAGCTTTAGTTTTTAAGGCAAGTAATAGTGGAAGTGAAAATTTTGGAAAAGAGTGTGTGTACATTTTAAAATGGTCCACAGATGCTGGCAGGATAGAGACTCTGCTGAACACATTAAGTGCACTTGGTAATGTTCCATTTCAACTGTTTTAAGCCTCCAGAAAATCCATCAAAGATGCCTGTTCCTTATAAAGTGCTGAAGGCACTGGACCCTGAGATCTATCGAAATGTGGAGTTTGATGTTTGGCTGGACAGCAGAAAAGGTATCTTTAAAAAGGGAAAACTAGACAGCGGTTTCTGTAATAGGCTCAGCGTTAAATTTATTAGTCTGACGCCGATGTCACCTGTTTCCTTACAGCTGAAATGTGAAGGATACTAGTTAACCCAGCAGAGACTCGTAGGTGGTACATCTTCTTGATAGTAGCTAGTTTCTTGGCTTCGTTTCAAAGTATGAAATACACTGCTTCTGACACTGTATAATGGTAATAAGGTTGCTAAAAATCTGACCTCTGCTACTTGGTGACTATAGTATAGGAAATACAAGTACTCAAAGCAGAGTACAGAACTCCATTACCCTTCTGTTGTACTGGAAATCATGCAAATTTCAGAGTGTTTTGTTGCAGCATGTATGCAAGTAATTCTGCTTTTTAGAGCAAGATCTTGGCTTCAGAGTTGTATAGTAACAAAGATCATAAAATTTAGCATTGACATCTGTCAGATGAGATGAGTTTTCTCTTGCTTCCCAGCTCTCCTGGGCTTGAACATCCTGGAGAGATTTCAGTGGGCTTCGTGGCTTGGCATAGGTTGCTGCTTTTTGACATACACTATGGCTGATCTGTAAATAAAGAAGTTACCAAGAAAGATAAGTTTTGAAGTGGTGTTTGATGTCTGACCCAAAGTACCTTGCATACTGGAGAATTCCAGCATTTTACAACTGCATGAGCAATAATGAGGGTCATTAAAAATTCTTGAAACAGAGTATAGTAACTAATTGTTGATGTAGAGTACTGATGTGCAGAGAATCCAGGCGAGGAATGGAGAAAAACCTACTGAAATCTAGCAGCAAGTAGACTTTAGGCAGTGTTAGTTTTTTCTGGAGAACATCTCCTTTTTGCTAAGTGCCACCAGTACTCTAGTAAGATAAGGCATGTCCAACATTAATACCAGGATTGGTATTAAATGCAGGACTAACTCGGTACCATCACAAAAACCATTGTGGTATTGAAGTAGTAGTGCCACTTGGTGGATTATCTGGATATTACTGATCTCCTGTGACTTAGCCTGGTTATGGTCTGTTGTAAGAACATCTACAGTGACTTCACCGTTACTATGGGGAATGTTCAGATATGCATAGGAAATACTTAACTTAGTTGGCCTATAACTTGTAGTTGGGTGATGTCATGAAATACTTTTAGGATACATGAAGAAAGAACAGTAGTTTAAAGGCTTTTTCCTTTTTATTTATTTATGCATTTATTTTTAGAGCTTCAAAAAACTGACTACATGGTGTTTGCTGGGAGACAGTACTATTTAGGAGACAAGTGTCAGGTTAGTACTCAAAGGAGACTCAGTTATGATAAAATATTAAAACTGCCTTAAATGGAGTATGGTAAGCCATAAAATTATTTGACTTCATAGAATTTTCTAAGGCTTTTCTCATTCTCTTCCTTGTAGCTGTTAATCTGACTTTTCTTTTTAATTTAATTTCTTTCTAAAATCTAAACATTGGGTAGTGTGAAGGAGTAGCTGCTTGGAAATTCATTGTGAACTGGTGATACAAGTTCTGTGAGTGTGAAAGTTGCAGACCGACAGCTCAAAATGCACAGAATATACATCTGAGGTAGCTGTCTGTTAGATTTTCACTGGAGGTCAGCACCAAATCTGGACAGTCTTCCACCTCTCAACAGTAATGTAGCGAATGTTTTGATAAAATAGAAAGGGAAGACATGAAAAGGGAGGAATAGCATGATCTGGCCAGGAGATGCTGAAGGGAAAGTCAGCTTTCTTTGTATTCCAGTGTTGTATGTAGTGAGGGCTTATTTTTTTTATCGCTGTTTGAGGTAGTGCTGATGATTCACTTAGTGACTTGTTTCTAGCTGAGCAGAGCTTTCCTTTCCAGTTTCCTGTTTTGTCTTCTGTTCTCCTCAAGTTGTTAAACAGTGGTTTTCCTTGGTACTTACCTACTTGGCACAGTGTGTAAAAATAAGTTAGAAAGCAGGTATCTTCTTACCTCTCAGTCACTCACAAGACTGATTTCCCCCTCTCCCTGTTCCTCTGAAGTTAGCACAGTGCTCTTTACTTTGCCTGCTATTTTGAAGAAGTATTTGAGACCCCTGGGCCAGCTCGCTAACGTAGGATCAGCTAGGAGCAGCCTTTTGCTATTAGTGGTTTCTAGACAGTATTCTGAATCCTCCGATATAGTTCGGGTTTTTTAGCACTTCCCTTGTTCTCTCTCCAGGTACGTCTGGAGCCTGGAGGTAAGTATTACAATGCTCATATCCAGGAAGTTGGACAGGATGGCAACACGTTGACTGTATTCGTTGAGGAGCTGGCAGAAAAGTAAGCAGTCTGGTGACCACTTCATGTTTGAACTCTTTCTGGTTCGGCTTGTATATTCACAGATGCTTAAAATAGGATTGTTAAGATAATTTGAAAAGAGAAGAGAACCTAGGCTTTTAAATACAAAGTGAGGCTTTGCTTCCTTGTTGGCTATCACTCTTCAAATAGAATATTGCAGGAAATTTTTTCTCTTGTATTTCTAATGGCCAAATTCATTATTGTCTTGCTTTCTGTGAAATCTTGCTGCTCTTTCTTCTCTGGAATGTGAAAGTGATCTTTGCAGTTTGGGCTTAATTCATGGATAGCGAATTACCTTCTGCTGTTGGTTTCTCTGGAGTTTTTTTATGTTGTATTCAAATAACTAAATAATTGACACTTCTGGTGAGTCTAATCACTTTCCCCATTTTGCTGTTCAAAGCATTCACCCTTCTCCAAACCTAGAATTCATCTTGATGACGTATTGCAAAAATTCTGTGATTGTCAGATGCTTTCAGATGTGCTGCTGAAGGCATACAGATGCATGGAAGAACGACTTGGCCCAGGAAGTCAATAGTTTTGAGACTAAATCCTAGCTTGCCTTTTTAAATAAACGAGTAACAGTAATGTGTGCTTGGTGTCAGAGAAACAGGTTATTATTTTTATTTCCACAAGCTCCCTACACTCTTCAGTTTGTGGGGCTTTCTTTTTTCTGATGTCCTAGTGTTGCTTCAGCTTATGTTGTTGTGGGGTTATGCACAGTGTATCCCTGTGGCACTGCTAACATCAGTGTTCTTCGTGTAGGCATACAGTTCCTTTGGCAAACTTAAAACCAGTGACACAAGTGGCGCCTGTCCTTGCTTGGAATATGGTTCCCAGCCGAAAAGGAGGAACCTATCAGAAAGTAACAGGTGGATACTTCTCAGGAATAGGTTTGTACCAGACTTCCACAAACATTCCATCCCTTGGGGCCAGATGGGAGTGGAGGAGACACTCATGACAGTTTTAACGGTAGCAGTCTTTGGATATTGGAAGTGACTTAATTAAGCCTGGGATACAAAACTTCGTAGCTGCATGCGTTTGATGTAAAGTGATGCTTCAGACAGAGGGATGAATTTGCCTTTGCAAAAACGTAGCAAAGTTGGTATTGTTCAAAATTACCAAGAAGAAATTTGGTGCTGGAGAACCATGTGTAAAGACTGGGCCTGTGAACCAAAAAGCTTGTCTGATTTGGCCTTGGCAGAGATGCATGGATGGACTAGGGCTTCCTCAGCCAATTAAATAGGGATTGTATTTATTTAATTTGGAGGTTTTTTTTTTAATAAATAAATGCAGCCTTCATAAAGAGATTTTAACACCGAGAGTACTGGTTTGATCAGCTGAAGTTGGGAGGGTATTCGTGTATGAGATGCTTGTATTCTGCTCATAAATTAGGATGCCTGCTTGAGCCTTCAAAATAAGGGTATGAAGATTGCGTACTTAAAAATGCACTTTTTCTGGGATGGGCCATTGACTTTTCCATGTGTCCAAATATTGACTCTTCTCAAATGATAAAGAGAACATAGCTCTAGAGTCAGCTGTTTAAGGCATAAACCTGTCTTTTCTGTCCTCAACTGAAACTGCAGAAATGGATATGAAAACACGGAAGAGAATGCTTAAGAAAGTTCGTGGAAAGGAAGTCTTTATGACTGTGGCTTATAGCAGGGGTCAGCCAGTTCTTCCACCCCGGCTACAACACAGTGTTCCTTCAGGACGCTCTCCTCCAGTTCACTGCTCACAGGGTGGTGGAAACATGGCACCTTACGAACCCTGCCATCCTCAGAATCCTCCTCAGAGACATAACCGTGGATTTGGGATGCCAAGGTATGAAGTCTTGAAAAGCTGTCTGAGCTCACCACTGCTTTCCTATTCACTCTTCTTGCAGACTAGTTAGGAGAGAGTTTGTGCTATTTAATAGGAAAAACTACAAATGAGTTCCATCTGAGAGGCACTTCCTGGTAATTGCACCTTTTACCCTTTAAACTTAGGGGATCTGCCCGATTTATAAACAGGCACAACATGGTTGGCACTCAAATAGCATTCTACCCCAGTCCAGGAAAGAGATGCTATCAGAGCTATGAGAGTTTCTCCTGCAGGTCTTGGTAAGTGAATATAAACCTCTTTACAAAACATTGCTGTAAAAGAGCTGGGGAGGATGGTGGGAGAGGTATGTGGAGGGCCGAGTTGGCTGTTAATGGCACAGTATGAAACAATGGGTTTATTGTGCCTCTCTGGAAAGAAAAAAGTTAAAATTGAGTAATGAAACCAAGGTGAAACTCCAGATAGTGATGATTCTTAACCTCCTTTCTTGTTTTCAAAGCTCATACAGCCGTAGCCGCCGTCAGATGCAGTGTGTGAATAAGGAATGTCAGTATGGGTTTGTACCAGGGAGTGGAGAGGAGCCTCAAGGACCAGAAGAAACTGTAACTTTCTATGAAATTGAAGGAGAGGATGATACTGCTTTTCCTACTTTACCAGTAAGCTATGAACAAAAGGGTGTGTTAAAACCTCTGTAAGGGAGAGGAAGCCCAGGGGAAAACTGTACAAATGTGTAGCACTTCTTTACCTAAATATACAGCAGCATTTTTTTTCTTTCTGAATTTTTTACTTGGAATAAGCTTTAGCAGTGAATGTGTTTCTGAGAAAGCTGAAATTAGTCTAGATCCTGTGAAACATGCTTAAAACCTCACTTTTTTCTAAATGTTCCCCTTCTTTCTCCCTCCCCTCACCAGCAGCACTTGTTTACTCTTTAGTTATTTTCATAAAAGTAGGCTCACGTTTCTGCTTTCTATTGTGATTTGAAAACAAAGCAAAAAAAATCCCTTCCTACTGTAGATGTCTGTCTAGTGCTAAATGTTGTGGGAGAAAGCTTTTCACTTGTTTGCCACACTATAATTTATTATTTGTGTAACTAGATTCAGAAACTGTATAGTAATAGCCTGGCTTGCTTCTATGAATTTGTAGTTGTGATGTTTTGAGATAGCATGTTGCTCCTGAAACAGTTTCTTCTGCTACAGAAACAGGAGAACATTCCAATTCTAGACTTCTCTTAAAACAGTCTGTCTGTCGGGTTGTAGATGAAGTGGCACAGTGTATTCTTAAACTTTAAATATTTTTCCTTTATTTGTAGTCTAAGCCT
>Ga0181612_137602_pt1 | contig 12976 bp, 4 predicted proteins | sample HoacroProtozoa21_FD_119630 | JGI IMG/M metagenome (GOLD analysis project Ga0181612, IMG submission 119630) | Hoatzin crop microbial communities from Cojedes, Venezuel. Combined Assembly of Gp0051906, Gp0051904, Gp0051908 | reverse complement strand
TGAACAATCTAACTTAGGTGCTTAGGCTCCCAAAACAAGCAACGATCAAAACTATATTTTCGGCGTATTGACTCTGTGGGGAACCTAGGCAGCAGAGGTATGTTGTCAGAATCACCACGGCTCACCCTAACACCTATTTTTCAAATAGGTTGGTACCTAATTTAGGAACATAAAATGGACTGCCCTAATTTTTTATCACCTTAGCCCATTCTTGTAAGCAGAAAGAAAGCTTTTAAATGAGGGGCATTTTTATCAATGACTTGCATTGCAATTTACAGGAGCCAGAGTGCTAACTATACAGCCTGAACTAATTATAGGAAATGTTGATGAGAAGAAAGCATCTTAAACCCTTCTCTTTTCATGGCTGTGAATGCTCTCTGAACTGAACTCTGAACTCATGGCATGGAGGGCAAGACAAACAGGACAGAAAGGGGAAAAATGCCATTCAGTTACAAACCATTTAACCCTTGATTTTAAGGTTAAAGCCAAATTTTGCTTGGGTAATGTTATGCAAAACCTGAATTAGAACATTTTGATCTAGACATTTACATACCTTCCATAGCTGATAGACTGATTTAAGCACTTTCAGAAGATAGTTCTCCCTACTTGTCCTAGGGTTTTGTTTCACAGTTAGCTTATGCTGAACTAGGACAGTGATCCTACTGAGAGAACTGATTCAGCCTTCGTTTCTGCCTGTTTCCTTCTGTCTGCTAGCACTTGTTATTGTGGTGCTTTGCAAGGCATGAGAACAGTATACCCGTTGAATCCAACTGCTTTCAGAAAAAAAACCCAACATTTTTGTAGTGATTTTTAGCAAGTTCCGCTGCTTTTGAATCTACTCCCTGAAACATGTCTCTCAGAATATAATAACTTCAGTTGCATTAAGGCTTTTCAACAGACAAATATAAATGAGATTGGTAGCATAATTAATATTATGGCATCAAGTATACTTTGATGTTTATTTCTGTACTTCCTAAATTACTGTTCAATCTCAGATTATCCAGAAGTTTGAACCCAGGCCAAACTTCTACAGCAGGGTTACATAGGAATGGCAGTTTTGGCTCTTTCATTTGTAAATTATTTCCTCATTGCTAGAAAACAGTTTCTTTCTCTTTTTCTTCTGCATTCCTGAGCAACATCTGGAGAAAACAAGAGTCTGGATGACTTTTAATTTTTTTTCCCTATATGCTTGCCATGCTTGCTTCTTTATAGCACCAGTAAATGCAAATGGAAAAGAACAAAACTTTCCACATTGGGTCAGATTCTCAGGTACTATAAATCAACAAAAATCATTACCTGTCAATCATTTCAATATTTTGAATGACATTTATTTCAGGGAGATAAAATTTAATATAAAACCAACATTCCTGAAGAACAGCAAAGTACATGGTATATAATTAAAATGTTTTTATTTTTCAGGAACATTGACTAATTTACACAAATTAATAGTTTATACAACTGTACTTGCATCATGAAGTTCTCTCCAGAAAAAAAAATTTACAGGTTTGGAAGAGATAGGCAGAGAAGAAGGAGTTTTGGTGTAAAATGAAAGTATGTTGATAGCACAAGAGGCAATGGCCTCAAGTTGCATCAGGGGAAGTTTAAATTAGATATTAGGAAAAATTTCTTCACTGAAAGAGTGGTCAGGCATTGGAATAGGCTGCCCAGGGAAGTCGTTGAGACACCATCCCTGGAGGTGTTTAAAAGACGCAGAGATGCAGAGCTTCACAACACGGTTTAGTGGTGGAATTGACAGTGCTAGGTGGTGGAATTGACACTGCTAGGTTAATGGTTAGACTCGATGATCTTGGCAGTCTCCTCCAACCTAAACGATTCCATGACTCTATGATCACACCCAAGATAAACACAGAGTATGCCACAAGTAAAATCCTAGATTTTAAATACTTCACCCTATTATTTCAAAAGAACAGTTATTTCAACTACCTAAAGACATACTTTTTTCTAAATTCTAGATAGTTCTAATATTAAGTTTAGAGTTACTACAAAAATCAATACATTTCCTCACTGGAATATAATCTCACACGTGAATCTTCTGGAAGATTTACAGGAGTCCCCTTCAGAATTGTTAAACACACCTGAATTATATAAATAAGGACTCTGAAGAAAAACAACAAACAGCACAGTCTCACAGACTCAGTGGAAAACTACTAACAAGGCTGTGTGCCAGTGATGGCAAGGCAACTCTTAGTTAACTAAATAATCAGGAGAAATGAGAAGACAGCAATAATACTACTTGGATATGAATCAGCTGGTTCTTCTTTATAAACCACAATGGAGATAATGGCCCACTATAGGTATTCATTATTCCAGTATCTACAATCTTCTAAAGGTTACCTTGACTCTATCTTTTAAGACAGTAAAAAATCCACTAACATTTAGAAATATTTTTAAAGTTACCATTTAAAACCATTTGTTAAACCCCTGACTACAATATTTCTAATAAATGCCTCAGATTATCACTACTTCCCACTGTTTACAATCCATAACAACAACACAGAACTACAACAATATACACTTAAACTATTCATTATAATGTTCCTACTTACGTTTCTGTGTCTGAAACTAATGACTCATTATTACACACATCATTGAAGGTATGAAGTTGGTTCTATAGATAGAAAAAGGAAGAAAAAAATCAAAATTTTATCTGTCTTTTGTGAGGCAGTTTTCTTATATTTAAAAACAGTATTAGTGACAGTAAACAATTTTTTCTAGCACTTTCAATGTTTTTAAATAAATCATTGACAAAAATTTGAACAGGCAGGTAAGAGGGATCAATTTTCTTTTTTAATCAACCTTTCTTTCACTAAAGCAACTAAACGATGTCACAAAACTCCACCCACTCCAGAAATCAAAACAAGGTGTGCAGCAGTTACTTTGCACATACGTTTTCATAAGAAATGAAACACATACTCTGGAAACTGATGTTTTAGGATGAGTTTCCCCATTATTTTAACACTTAAAAATCTTAGCAAAGATTTCTTTTGTCACGTTATTAGTGCTGAAAGTCTACAAAACTGGAGAGTGAAAATTACAAATTTTTATATGAAATGAAGCTTTCAAAGGTATCTGAACTGATAAATTCAAGACATCCCAGAGAAAAAAAAAGCCTGGTAAAGGTTTATGTATCTTTTTCACCCTCTTCCTCGGCATCAGCTTTCCAGATACAGAGATGCCTGTGTATCCAACTCTTTACATGTGCATTATATTTTTTAAATATTTAAAATTATGTAATAGAGCTTCTTTGTAATCTTTTTTTTTTTAAAAAAAGACACAGTAATGTCAATTTTTGAAATTAAAATTAAACTTGTTGCATAACTTTGTCAAAATGTTTACTCTTTTCTGTCTTGAAACAAGTCTGGTATGCACTCTATAACTCGGTGACAGCTAATCTCCTGCAGTCTTACACAAAGATCTATTCATGTCCAATCCCAACAATTTTCATGGGAAAAAATTTTTTGAAGAAAAATAATCGAAAATATGTATTAAAATTAGTGAGACATGAAAGCCTGATTACACAATTATTAATCGATACGTTATTACTTTCAAATGAAACATATTTAGGAGTGGAAAACCTTGTCAACAGAACTTCATGAAGAAATTGTTATAACCAATTACAATGGGGTCAAATAAAGAAGTGAAAGTTCACTTGCTTTTCTGAAGACTCCTGTCCCAACCAAAAATGTTTTGAAAGGGATCAAAGAGTGAAAGAGTATTGAACTGCTATTATCATGAATTTTAAATCCACAGTCACACGTTGATCCAAATTTCCCATACAGAATCTTTATCCAAGGAAATTTTGACAGAAGGTGTTTGTTTTCACACTGGTATTTTCAAACAATTTTTACAGTAAGTTCAATTAAAGTCTTAGAATTTTGACACAACAGTGCAAAACAAAATACACATGGAAAGTGTTACACCACTTTATTTTCACTCACCTCCTAACATTTTTTTCACTTCATGTTTCGTTACCATGAAATGTCAAAGGGAATAAAATAATTCTACAATTTTTTACCACATATGAAACATAGTAAGAAACTAAAGACACCTGTGCCCAGACACTCGATTAATGTAATACAAATGTGTTAGTTAAGAAGCACAACAAAGGTATAAAGTCTTCAGCAAAGAAAGCTGAAAATAAAAAGGCATCTCCCTAGCCAGTCTTGTCTCAGGACCCAGGCATCAAAGGTAATTAAACTTTCTACATAGGAAACCAATGCAAGAAGAATAAATGTGCACTGTTCAAGTTTTGCATTGAATTTGTTAATGAAAAACCTAATAATGTTGCATTTGCATTTTCACTAATGCACAGAATCAAATAAAAAGGGGTTGAAAAACTGAAAAACGAAGGATGGCCAGATCAGTTACATATATTAATTTTCACATGCTTAAGTTCATTTGTAACTGGAAGGACAGGAAAATGAGAGCCCTATTTGTGAGGGAGAAGAGAGTATCTTGGAGCTGAACCACCTCAACTGATGACTGGGAGATGAAATCAAAGAGAAACAACGGAACAGCAAAAATAAAGCTAGAGGTATCTTGGTTTACATTTTGCTGTTCTTTTCTGTAGCTATTTCCAAGTTCATATTCAACCACTCAAGTTTCCACTTTGCTAAAACTAACTCTCATGTGTCTATCTTCAACCTTGTTTTGTAAATAACTTTAGTCGGATGATATGACACATTATGTATATGCTACTCTTCAAGGGAGGCAAGTCTATATTTGGTGGTAAGCAAATACAATCCCTGTATGCCACACAGCATGTATTCTGTGAGTCTCAAGAGGTTCCATGAAACTGAAAGGTTTAATTTTAGGACTGGTCACATTAACCTTCACACAGGAAGAATAAAAAAATCTATTGGCAGACACAAATTAACACCTCTGTCTTAGAAGACATTCACCTGTGTAGAGTCACTCATATTCTTGGTCAACAATTTCTGTCTCCACGATGAGAGCAGAAGTATATTTATCTTGCAAAAGAAACAATTAGGCAAGCCACAGATATTATTTGACCAAATATACTTCACTCTTGATCTTAGGAGTGAAATTAGAAATCTGCATCTGAGTCAACTTTTCTTTGGAATAAAGTACATATTGAAAAGTTCACTCTTTAAAATCTTTTGCACATAATTTGCTGGAAGTTTTCTTTGAATCTTCCCATCTGTTTGCAAAATGAAATGAAGAATTGCTTCAAGCCTAAATGCTTAACTTCTGGCAAATTTAAGTCCAGGAAAAGAAAACATTTTGCAGTTGCAGGTATCGTAGTTCCAAAATCTTTAATACAAAACAGGAAGTTGAACTCATGTTGGCTGGTAAGACCATTTCAACAAATTTACTTTGACAAATTCTAGCCAAAGACCTGAACAGAAAAAAGAACCTTCAAAAAAGTAGTCATGAAGGTACATCTGTAACAGAGAAGGCTGTAAGAAAATACTAACTAATGAAACTGAACTACATCACATCTTTGTAAACACATCTTTGTTTGCAAAGAGGACAAAAACTTCAGTAAAGAGGCAGACAAAATGTCTTTAAATTTTGGTTCTGATTTCACACTCAAGGTTGCAAAGAACTGGCAATTAAAATTCCTCCAGGCAATGCATACAAAACTAAATGAACCAAAGTGTTTCTCAAACTCAGAAGTCAAACAAGAAAAATCAAAATACGCTTCTTCTAATTCTTTGAAAAGAAAACCAAAGCAGAGAAAATTTCCTATGATTTGAATAAGAAAGAATAAGTTGTCTCAGTGTTCCAGGGCAGTTTTAGAGACTATTCATATAAAAAAGACTTAACTTATTAACAAAAAATATTCCATTTTTTTACAGGCTGAAATAGATTCACTTTAGTCTTAACATACTGTAAAATGTTGCTTCTGGTAATACATACATTATTAAAAATCTCACTTTTACAGTCAGTATTTATCAATCATAACTGCTTAAAATTACACCATTTCACACTCCCTTAAATGAACTACATGCCTGAAAAAATAAACAAACTGATGCATTCTTATTTTCAGACTTTCTTTTGGTGAGGGTACAGAAAAAGACATACATAACTAGTTGAACAACAACAATTGTGCAAAACCAAAGGAAAGTACTTACAGGAATAAAAATCTAACGTAAATGGAACTATGCAAACATTGAAAATTTACTTTAAAATAAATTATACTGAAAATTACATTTTCCAAAACTGTGCAGAATAAAAAAAAACCAGGAAGTTACTCTTATGTCCAGTTAACGGCGACATTTTAAAATGTATCTGTCAAGTATTATGAGTATCAGAAACCTGTAACTGTATAAATAATAAAGCACATGGCCATGAAAATTAAAAACAAAAATATGCTACATTTTCACTTAAGACTTCATCAACTCTCTGGAGTTCTCTGATTACACAAGAAGAACCCTGAACGTTCACTTTACACTAATTAATTATGACAGAAGATTAGAATTCAGGCACTGAATATATTATATGCAGCATTCATATAAATCACTTACATACACAAATTATATTTAAAGTAATGTCACTATTTCTTCCAAAAGGTAACTTTCTCTGTATCATGCTTTAGCATCACTACTGGATGAACTGCATTATGTTTTCATTCATGAATGCATGGTCCATTCAGTTTTGTATTTATAAGTCCAATAAACAGAGTTACCCTTAGAATAGCATTTGACAAATATTGAGTGGATGTAGTTCACAGACTTTTTTTTTTAACTTAGCAGGTCACATACCTATGTCAATTAAATATTTATTTTGGTTAAAAACCACCTATAATCTGACAGGAAATACTTACCGGTTACTTTACATTGCCATTTATTAAAAGAATTTTAAGTACTTCTATACATAAACATAGCGAGAAGCAAAATCAAATCTAAGTAAACTTGTCTTGTATTTACTGACAGTCAGTGATGATGAAAGTCACTGAGTGATACTACGTAATCAGTTAGAACAGAGAAGGCTAAATGTGTTCAGAAAATACTACAAAACTTAGGGAGAGCATGTTTATTCATTCTAGTATAGTTTGTTCCTATTCACCATTTTGTGCATTAAGGCAAACGTGACAGTATGAGCTACAAATCTTAAAACACAGGAGTGTCAGAAGAAACACAAAATTGAAAAGGCTCAGATGAATAAAAAAGTTCACTTTTGACCTTCTGTATAAGTGTCTCCCTATGGCTGTAATACATACATTGGAAGCAATGGCAGACAGAGGATGCACAACGTAGCCTGACCAGTGCAATGTGGAGCACTTCCATGGGAAACAGAAGGGTGGGGGCATTTTTTTTGCTTTAATCTATTTCTGTTTGATGCTATATATATTTACTTCTCCAATCCAGTCTTCTGCTAATTAATGCAGAAATGCTCTCTCTTGAGAAACAGACTACACTAAACAAACAGGAAAAAGAGGTATGTGTAATACAAAGCAGCAGCTAATTACAGTAGGGTCCAGACACTGTAAATGTAAAAATGAAAACAGATTGAAAGCCTTTGTAAACAAAAAATATGGCCATGTCAAGGGACTTAATTTCAACATCGCTGTCACAAAACATGGTTATAAAACAGTTTTGTTTAGCATGGTAAATTGTTTAGGAAATATGTTACAGTTCTATATGCTGCAGAATATAGCCATCACTTGGACTTATCTCTCAGTGAATCCCATATTCACAATCATGACTGCAATTTCCCAAGATTGCATACAAGAGGATTCTGCTGTTTTCACACAGTAAAAAAGCCCCCAAAACAACTCTGTAACTCATAAAACACAAAAACAAACATTTTTCTAAATATTATTTATATTTTTAAAAAGTTCTTACTGTTATTTGACTCAGCCCAGCCAATCTCATTGTTAGAGTCGGAGACATAAAGTATTTAAACGCAAGATCAAGACTTTCTTTATCAAAACACAAAGCTGTATCCAATGGTTCTTTAACTGTGCTCCACATTAAATCTGCCATGTTCCGTGCTGCACTCTGTCGCAACTCCTGGTCTGACAGTTTACATAAATACCTAGAATAAATTACAAATGGAAGAAAAAGGGGGGGCATGACTCAAACCAGAACATTGCTGGAACAGCATCTTGATTATAGCAAATATATATTTCCAATATCTATTAGAGTACTAAGCCTTAAAATACCACTATCAAAAGCTGGCAACAATAAAAAAAAACATCGAGGAAAACCAGAATCATGCAGAGTATTTTTAAAAGTAAATAAATTTCTTATTTTAATAAACCTCTTCAGATTTCTTTCATTCCACAGAATGACAGGAAACCCATAGAATTCTTTGCAAATGAAGGTTGGGAAGCCTAAACCTTGTATCTGTTTCAGGTGAAGGTGACCTCTCCAAATAGCTGCATTATATCTATTTACTTTCTTTAAAACCGAAGTGTCACAATGCACTTCACATATTAATATACTTCAAAATCGAATTTCTGGAAGCAGTGTCAATGGGCCACAAACAGTACGCTCTTGACAGCTGAGAATCCTCTGAATATGAATATATGCCTGTTTGTGGCCTCAGGCACAGAACAGAAAAAAATTATAATTGTGCAATCACATTCTGATACAATTAGAGCAAATGTGGTACATGTGTACTTTTTCTGCCATAACCATATGCCACTGTGCTTGTGTATCAGTACTCCCTGTGGTACAGTACTGCTTTCATAACAGGTTACTACAGGAACACATACCCAAGTTGTTTATTTTATTGACAATAACTATGATCTTTAAGGACGCATGTGTAGCATCATCAAGGATCCTATGAATCCTGCAGAGAAACCAAAAATGCTAAAGAATTTTAAATTGCTAAGCTCTTCCTACTGCAGACTTCTCAGATAAGGGTCACCTAATCATCCATAATGAGTCGCAATACAGATATTCTCTGCAAATAGGAGGCAGAAGAAATAATCATTTATAAGAACATACAGAACACAGCACAACCTCAGCCTTACCCAAGCAGCTACAAGATTCAGACACATCAAGAAAACCTGTACTGAAATGCCTGTAAAGTTCACATATGACATCTTGGCACAGTTGAGACTTCCTTCCAAACTGAGTGCGTAAAATAAAAATGTTTAGAAACAAGTTTTGCTGAGCTTATTTTGAGGCAATTAAAGAACGCACAGTGAAAGGTACATACATACAAGGTTAGTATAATTAAATTTTTCTGCTATACTTCAGCATTTTGAAGTTTCAACTACATCCAAACTAGATTTAACTACACAGAAATGCATTAAAAATCCATTTGTTTGACAGCCTAAGCCTGGATCTATCCTTGGAGACTGGCCAAACAGACACGTGAATCTTAAAAAACATAAGAGATATTAAACTACACTTAACTAGATTTATGCACCATTCCTTTGTATTTACATCATATAAACATCAGTAGCGCTTTTTTTTTTTTAAAGCTACAACACAGGCCCTGATTCTTATTTAGATTGACAACCTCTTTCAGAGCTCTTGTGCAGAGGCCTTAAAATAAACACACTTAAATGATACTTAACATTGTCAAACACAGAAGAGACTTCAGTGCAAATAATCATAGAGACTGTAGATCTATGATAGAAATCACAGATAAGTAACGTTAGGACAAAAGAAGGACCATTCAGGGCCAAGGCAACCAGATCCTTCACTGTTATTATTTGTGAAATTTATCTTCTCACGTGGAGTACCGGAAATCAGATCTTGGTAATAAAGTAAATGCTTCTGTGCTATGATTTCTAAACAAAAGAAAAGCAGCAACGAGAATGGAATACTCATTTGAAAAAGTTCAGCAGCAGACCAGTGACCTGTCTCAGACAGCTAAGAGGAGTTCTGCTCTGATGAAAAAATGCATTGGTCCATGTTACAAAAGGTAATAATCTCAATATGACTATGAGCAATGTCAGACCAGTTTTTACCTCCCCACTTGTATATATAAACTGTAATCAGCCCTTGTTTCCAAAGCTTTTCAAAGGTAATAATGCACATCAAGTCATACTCAACTGTTTTGTGAAGGATTTTTTAAGATCTCAAAGCTGTTAAAATAAGTTATATGAATGTTCTCATTCTCCCTGACAGGTAAAGAGTGTTTGTATGCAAAAGGCAGGTGGGAATGGACACAGATCTATACATACAGAAAGAAGGGTGCTTTTATGGCTGCACTGGATTTCTAACAGGACATTCAATTGAAACCTTCCTCGCACTAGAAAGTCTGGTGAAGCAACTATGCTAATCTAGTTAATAAAACAAAACTTTTTTTTTTTATTTTAATGCAAAAGTATCAGTATAAAACTCCTTTTATTCTTAAAATTTACACAATAACATTTTAAGGGTCTTTCAGTGCATTTACTGTATTTGGTCCAAGCCTGAATCAGACCTGTGTTGTGTTTTCTGTAGTATAGTATCATTAAGAGATAGTGTATTAAAAATCCCACTTTTATAATAACTGCAACTACAGTGTAGGTGCATTTTCACAGCTACAGAAGTCCTTCAACAGTATGATCTGTTTTGCCAAGGCCCTTGAGAAAGCTACAGAGAAAAGAGTACTTATTGCTTGATAATCTGCATCCTAACTAAGCTTTTTTAATGTAATTGGGTTACTCTAACCAGGCACAGTATAAATGTAGTAGAAGATAGCATACTTGTCTTTAGAAGCACAAGTGTATCTACTCTAGAAAATTTATTGGCACCACTACACTGTCATAAATCAAATACGATCATTATGTTTACTACCAGGATTAAAACTATAGCAACTTGCAGAATAGGTCAAGCCTCGCTTTTATTTTGGAAAGATACAGTGGCCTAAGCTCATCTGTATCAGTAAACTGAGTCCATTTTATGCTTTTACCAGTAGAACGTTACTATTAACAAAAAAGAAATTTTTAGGTAGCACTGGTAATTAACACACATCTTTCCTTACAATAACTGTAAATTTGCTGCATTGCCTTACATAAGAACAGTGATACTGGAGAAAGGCAAAAGGTCTATTTTAGCCCAAAATAGCCACTCCAAAAGCAGATGAAAGATTTACCCCATATGTAAAAAAAATATGGATGAACCTATCTAATATTGTGAATTAATATATCTCTATTTATACTTTTGGCTTTCTCATTAACCTATGCCAGTTGGTTTCACAATTACGTTCACATGAAAAACAATCTCCTTGATTTCTCATCTGCAATATGACAATTATATTACATGTTCTCCATTTCTTGTTTTTAAAAACCGTGAATTATCATTCCCTATTTATTGTCTTCATATCACTTGTATAACAGCCATCTCCCTATAAAAAAAAAAATCCTGGACTACATCTCTCCTCCTGTCAAGGTAATTTTTATCTCCTACCTTCTTTGTCACCCTTGCTATCACCTAGGTAGTTCTGTCATCACCTCTGTGAGATGAAATGATCAGAACTGCATATAGTACATAAATGTGAATATGTGACTGATTCATACAATGGCTTAATAATAGCTTCCATTCTTCCTTCATTATTTTTTTAATTCCTAAAGTTTTGTTATTTTGTTTCTGATAAACCTTAAGTCTTACAGGAATATATGAATGATTCTTCAGGATCTGTGTAATCTAGTAAATCCAACATTTTTGCCTAAATGATACTTTTGGAAAGAAACATACTTCTTTTTACACATATGCATAAAAGATAGTTATATATGTGTAGGACCTCATCCTGACATATACACATATACCAGTATGGCGGCCTGGCATACTTAAAATAATAATCAGTGAATATATATCATCTACATTTAAGCAACACATATACATACACATGAATTTTTTAAAACATCAGTTTTAGTCTACTGAAACTATTTATATATGCTGTATTTGGGGACAGAAAGAGTTCAGTTTTAAATGTGTAGTTCCACTTTAATGTGATGCTTACAATCACATCTTACGCTTCAGGACTTCGCTACTCAGCTGTGAAATAATCTTTTTTTCCCTTAATCTGACTCCTTTGAAACACAGCTGCAAAAGGGATATCAAGCAGAATGAGTGAGTGCCCCTCAGTGATACGAAGAATTCACTTAAGCACCTGGCTATTGCCTCCTGGCTTGCCCATCGTTTGTACTTACAGCATAAATTTTCAGATTTTTGGAGGAGTGAAATATTTTTCACAATTGAAAACTTCAAGGCTTATTACAAGAGTTTTTCATGACATCTAGCAGCAAGGAGTCTTGGGCTCCGTAACACCCAAATTCTTAAGAAAAATATTTTTAAGCAGACGAGTACTTTGATGTCTTTCAGCTGCATTTTGTGCCACTGTATTCCACAGGAAGCAGTGTGGACCAAGAATTCTGTTTGGAGCTTCCACTTCCTCTGCATATAGCAGTACTATGCTTCTGTGCTGGAACTACATGGCTAACACAGGAGCAACTGCCACTTGCAATTTCCTCTCAATGTGCTTGAGCACAGAATGTTCTGTTTCTCCTAACTGGGGCAGAGACACGAATCCTTCGTAAAAAATCTCTCAAGACCCATCTTCAGGTGGGAGAGAGGAAAATGGGTTAGAACTATGCTTTGGCAGGGGGGTTGGACTAGATGACCCACAGAGGTCCCTTCCAACCCCGAACATTCTGTGATTCCGTAAATATGATACTGGTCAGCACTAATGCTACACATTGCTCTTGGATTTTACCAGAGGAATATTAAATAGGTGATACCAACTGTGATGTCAAAGAAAGAAGAATTTTAGGTCTTTTCCTTCATACTATTCAGCACTTTTTGGTGGTTTATAGAGACACTTATATCAGACATACAATGCTATCTCTTACTCCTCATAAAACTGGACTGCATTGCTAGTTGTCTTCTTTCTAAAGGACAGAACTATCCATGACACTTTCAATCAACTACCTTGCCACTGAAAAAACACTGTCCTCAAAACACGGCTCTTTATAGCTACTGCCCTTTTGAGGCATTCAATATCTGGAATAATGTAGAGCATCCCTCATCTCTGATCTTGAGGT
>Ga0181612_155453_pt1 | contig 12977 bp, 11 predicted proteins | sample HoacroProtozoa21_FD_119630 | JGI IMG/M metagenome (GOLD analysis project Ga0181612, IMG submission 119630) | Hoatzin crop microbial communities from Cojedes, Venezuel. Combined Assembly of Gp0051906, Gp0051904, Gp0051908 | reverse complement strand
CACATCCATGTCCTCCCTATGTTGGGGGTTCCAGAGCTGGACGCAGGACTCCAGGTGGGGTCTCACAAGAGTGGAGTAAAGGGGCAGAATCCCCTCCCTCAACCTGCTGGCCACACCTCTTGATGCAGCCCAGGATACAGTTGGCTTTCTGGGCTGCAAGCGCACATTGCCAGCTCATGTTGAGCTTCTCATCCACCAGTACCCCAAGTCCTTCTCCTCAGTTCTGCTCTCGAGCCACTGTCCACCCAGCCTGTACTTGTGTTTCAGATTGCCCCTACAAGCCGTTACTCTGCTGCTTAATCCCCCTGCTCCTGTGAGATGCTCTGCACCTCCTATGAATTGCTAGGACCCCTCACTGCCTGCTGCCATCCCTAGGAGTCATTGTGGCTTGACCACCTCAGACCTTGGTGGCCAGGAGGTCCTCCTTAAACATAAGGAGCTGCCCAACCCCTCCCTGGTTCGATTTCTTTTATTTTTAATTTTTATTTTTGGTGAGGAGAGAGTCTTTCCATAGGGATGCTTGCTTGCAAAGTTGAAAGGCAGCTTACAGAGGAGAGAGAGCACATTTGCAAAGATCCAGGACAGTGTCAGCACACCAGAGCCATTTGTTTCCCTGGGGTCCCCCCAGCTCACCCCGCCATCAGCCCACCCACCCCTTTCTCTGGTAGCTGCCATCACTTCCCCGTGCTGGAAATTTCATGCCATCCTGTCACAATCTGCCTGGCAGGAATTGGGGAGCAGGGGTGGCCTCGCTCAGCACCCTCCCGCAGGCTTCACCGCCTCGCAATGGGGTGGGCTTCAGCCAGACCCTAGGGCCCATCACCCTGGCCTCGCGGCAGCCAGTCCCACTCCCCTCTGCAGGGTGCAGCAAAGTTTTTCCCTTGTGCTCCTCCATATAGCACCTGAGACTGGTCTCAGGATCAGACACCACCTGAGTTTTGCAATCCCTTTCCAGCACTACCAGCAAAATGAGCGCCGAGGTGTCTGTATCTGCCCCGTGCCTGCCCAGGCTCTGGTGGCACACAGTAGCTCCATGCTCACTGGGCTGGGGCCGGACCCCAGCTGTGGCCAGCACTGCGCTGAGCTGCGGCCGAGCATCATCTCACTGCCTCCCACGCAGATCCGGGACCCAGCGGCGAGCCACATTAGCTCATCCCTGGGATGCTGCCAGCCTGACCGAGGAGGAAAGAGAAAGACAGAAAAGGCAGCACAAGAAAAAGGAGGACTAAAAAGAAAAAAGGAAGGAAAAAAAAAAGAAAAAAAAAGAAAAAAGAGAAAGGTAAAAAGAAAAAGTAAAAAGAAAATATATATGTATATAAAAAATAAATGAAAAAGAAAAAAGGTAAAAGAAAAAAGGAAAAAAAAAGAAAAGGAAAAAAGAAAAAATTTCAAGCCAAGTCCACATGAGTCTACAGCAGCTCACAGAGGTGACAAGGGGTGGGAAAGAGACCAGGGCAGGCCACTGAGCCAAGGGAGGCCCTTCTCTGCTGAAAACTGCGCTCCTGTCAAATCCAGAAATGAGGGAAAAATTCATATTAGCTTCAAAGTCTTTTGAGCTCATACAAAGTGCTCTGACCCCTGCATCTATTTAATACATGTACAATCAGGTAAACTGCCTCTTTGCCCAGGAGAGGGGCAAAGGAGCTGACTGTGAGGCTTGTGGCGGGGATAATACAGCAGCACGCACTCAGACAGTGAGGGATGCTAGTAAATAACTCACTGTTTGGAGAAGCAAGTGTTTTTAAAGACCCTGCTTGGCTGGTCTCCTCTCTGAGCTGGTTAAGACAGGAGGATGATTTGCGGCCATGAATCCTCGCATGACATTTGGATGACGTCCCTTGTTGATGATACGGCCGACGTCTCTTGCTCTAAGGGCCAGGCTGATGGAAAAAGAGGAGAATTTGGTCAACAACAGCAACAGCTTCAATATTTGTGTGATTGTCATCATCTCCTCTGGCTCCCACAAGACCAGGACCACCACGTGGAGACAGGATCCCACAGCACAGCGTAAGAAGTAGTTCATCCCCTACCTCTTCACATCACAGCAGGTCCATCCAGTGAAAAATATTGTTACATTTTTCCTGAAAAATTTCACATATACTGCAGAAATATGCTTCTGCCACAGATGAACTCTTTTACCAAACCCCCACGTACTCCTCATTGCTCTATTTGTGCACAACACCTATTCCTCTCATCTTCTTGTACTATGGCCATGTTTTGTGCCCCCACTGAAGATCTGCTTCCCCAGGTCAGCTATGACATGGCCTGACAGAAGAAGCATCTTTTATTTTGGTACGTCAGCTGTACTTTAGATATTCCAGTACTCTTCACCTCACTTTGTGATAAACCACTGATAAAGCCTCTAAACTATCCTCTGGGAATTGTAAAAGCATCTACAAGGCAGGATTTTATTTGTACTGTCCCTGTGGACCCTCAGAGAACCCCCCATGGGCTGTCTCGTCCTCAGCAGCAGGCAGAGCACAGTGGTGGAGGCAGGTTGTATGCCCACACCCAGCAAACCTTGCAAACCTTATCAACAACACCAGCATGGGGTGACTAAGAAAATCCAGCTCTGGCACAGCTACGGCCGTCCCACCTGAGCTGGGATTTTCTGGAAGTGATTTATTAGTGAGGCAAGGCAGATAAGGAGACTTTCTTCCCGACAGTAAACCCAGCCCCACTAATCTCTTGAAACTGTGCGAAAAGTGAGTGAGGTTCAAGCATGCTTTAAGCTGTTTCTCATTAGCGTGGGAACCAGAAGTGTGCCATGGGGAGCTCAGGGTGGAGCAGGGGTCTGCTTCCCCATGCATCGCCCACAGGGATGCTATCCTATTCTAAAATGGGGTGAAAAAATAGATTCACAGGCAGCTGTCATCACTGCCTGAAGCCACTCCGATGTGCCAGCGCCGGCGCCGGGAAAGTCAAACCCTGTGTGTGGCAAAGGGTCAGGGCAGGACACCCACGAGAAGAGATGGGAGGGTGGGGACACAGAGAAGGGAGTGGAGCGGAGATGTTTTGGAAGAGCAAACAGGAGGAATGAGAAGCATGATGTGAGAGCATCATCCAGCTACCGAGGGAAGGAGATGCAGGACTGAGCGCATCAGCCGCTTGCAGTCAGCCCAGAGGCAGTAGCAGCCCGGCCACTGGGGATGTGCACAGAGAGTTGGAAATCTGCTGGAAAAGGGCTGAAGGGGAAGTCTTGCACTGACACAGAAAAAAGATGCAATGACCTCACGCATCTCTTCCAGCCCTAAGTTTTACAGCATCAGCACACATTTCCTATTAAAAACGTGAACCTAATCCTCCTAACGATGAACACCAGGTACCACGGCCCTGGGAAGCATCGTGTTCACTCCTGCACTCATCCCATGCTTGTGGGAGTTTAAAAAATCACTTCTTCTGCCTCGAAACCAAGAACAAACCCCAAGGAGGAGCAGGGAAATGCCTTTCCCCCTGTGTATTCCCAGTCCGCATGTAAAACCAGTAAATTGCCCTCTGTATAGCAGTGGAGATAAATCAGACTGCAGTTAAATTGCAGCAGGGAGTTTAGGTTAGGTGTGAGCAGAGGCAGCAGCTTTGCTGCCGTGCACATGGTCCCATAGGACACCGTCGGGCTCCACGCATGCAGTGCTCCCTCCTCAGGACCACGTGTGGCACATACAGATATACAAGGGAAACCTAGGACTTGTCTGTCTGCTGAGCCACTTTCATAGACCATTTCCAGGCCTTCTACCAGCTTGCTGGAAATAAGCAGCGAGTCAAACCACATATTCAGGAGATGTCGAGGGCTGCACTAGCATCTCCTAAAACATCTGTAGCCCAGAGTGGGATGAAGTACATCCCCTGGGCTGTGGCTGTAGTGGAGGGTGTATGAGCTGGTCACCGTTTTATGCATCAAGCTTCAAGGTCCACCAGAATGAAACCAGCCTGTGAGCCTAAAGTAATTTGTTTCTCAATAGAGAATATCGAATAAGATAGCGAGCACTGGGACCAGAGCAACCTCCTGCACGGTCCACGGGGCTGCAGCAGACAGGGAACCCCCTGTTCTTGGGGAAGAGCCCTTTCCCTGACTATCCAGCTGTTGTTCAAAGCAATTAACAGTAATTAATCCTTCCTTTTCCCGATGCTGCGCGGCTTTGGGGACTTGCTGGCTCTTGTGTGCTGGCGGCAGGGTGTCTGCACGGCAAGTCACGGTGCCAGCTGCACTGCGTCGCCGACGGGGCCGGCTGCCCTTTCTCAGCTCCCCTCTGCTGCCCGTTTATTTTTGTGCTCAGATGTCCTGGGGTTGGGAGAGCTTTGAAAAATAATTATTTTACTATTTCGGATTATAAATTGGTGTTGAAAAGTTGGAAAGCAAAACTCATCCAACTCTTACTGACATTATCCTAGACCGAGGGTAAACTGTATCTTTATTTTTGTCTAATTTTAACAACCTTGCTAGGAATCAGAAGGCAGAAACAGTTCAACAGTTCAAGTTCCAGTGAGTGCAGCAGCTTCAGGGACCAAGATCTTCCCATCCCCAGATACCTTCCCTGCTCCGCGGCCAGAAATCCTACAGGTTTCCGCTCCCGTGCAGCCCTGTATATGCAGAGAGAGAGCAGTAGGAGTGCCACCTGCTGACACCAGAGATTATATAGCATCTATACATTAGTCCCTCCTCCACCGGGGTCACCTCGCCTGTCTCCAAGGCAGAGCCATTCACTGGGTCCCGTCAGCCCTCGCCTTAGGGAAACACTGCTGGTGATGGTGGTCCTCACCCTCCTGGCAGGAAAGAACAACACTGGCTGCTCTGATTTCGGACCCATCAGCAAGGCGAGGGGAAGAAGAGCTGTAAAATGGGGTTTTTTTGGAGGGGAACCACCATGACGCAAGCACCGCTTGCCAACACACCCGATTAGTGGTAAAGCATTTTCAGGGCCTTTTATTTGTAGCTGGTGGCTTTGTATTTTTTCTTGATGTAGAGAGGCTGAGCGACTCTCTGGAGAGGCTCGAGGGCTCACAAGGCAGCAATGAAACCCCATCAGCAGCTCCCCACAGAGCAGGGAGAGTGAAGACTGGGTGGGGTGGGAGCGAGAGGAAGAACTCTCTGTTTAAAATGGAAAATATTTTATGACCCCTTCTGGTAGGGTCAGTTTCTCCCAGAGGAAACCCTTACTGTGCAAACCCTTACTGCAGCCTTACAGCTTTTACAGACGGACTTTCGGAGGGAAAGGGCAGCAGCAAAGCTCTAGCCCATTTCAACACCAATCATGGTCTGGTCCTTGCAGGGCTCTTGGCAGCTGGGGAAGCTTTTGGGCATCCAAATGCTGGGAAAGGGATGAGCGCTCGGGAGGGAGGAAGCCTCCTCATGGCCCAGGTGTGGCCAACGCAGCCCCAGACGGATTCGGACCCCCAGAAATATGAGCGGCAAGACTCTCCCTGTCCAGCACCACAAGGACACCCAGGAGATGCACCTTTTCCAGGGCAGCCCCAAGCTGCTTCTCTTTGAAAAGAGTAAAACAGACTAGGTTGAACTCCGAGCGACTCAGATGGCTATCACCTATTTTATCCAGTAGTCTCATTTTCCTGGCCAAAAGCTGCTTTCTGGAAGCCATTTGCAAAAAGTGACACATGGTCTTTTTTTTTAACTCACAGTGACTCGTACCACCCCAGTCGTTAACCAAGCTGCTAAACGAGCTTTGACACAATCACACACTGGATGCCCACTGCAGCCCTACCAACGTGGCCAGTCCTCAGGAAACAGTAAAAATCAGCCAGTAACCCAGCCAGCAGCCTGAGCCCTTGGCTGTGCCATTTTCCAGAAACTCAGGGGTTGCTGCCGGCTGATCCAAGGCAGAATTTCTAGTAATTTCCTCCAATTAGTATCTTTTTCCTTTACTTCATTTACACTACTTTCTGCAGAAAGCTTTACCGTACCGCACAGTTTCTCATGTTTTACAGGGACGGCCAAACACCTTCTTGAAACAGCAACTGACTGCCCAAGCTGGGCTTAAAGAAACTCAGTGCTTTCTAGTAATACCTTAATCTAGTAATACCTTAATATGGGAAAAACTTCGAGCTTTACTTTAACTTTGCCCCCCTTGATTTTCTGGGGACTTCGCAGTATGAAAAGACATGGCAGAGCCCTTTGCTTGTCCAAAATCCCTCCTCCAGCGGCACAGGGTTGACTGCTGGGCTGAAAACGTGTCCTCAAAAGCTTCATTATTTGGCTGTTTGCCCTGTCATTTTTCAGAAGAAACATCCAGGCGATATTTCGCAGCAAATAAAAGCCAGGCATGAGAGCCTGACTTTCCTGGCAGCCACTCGGGGCGTGAAGCTGGCAGGTAACTGCATGCTGCTGGGCTGCGCTGGAAAAAACTTCCCTGTCCTGCTTCTGAACTGATTCAAGCTGAAAAACCTTTATCCTTCCTCCCTCCTCTAACCCTCCGGACAGGAGAAAACAAGTTTTTCTATGAAACAGTTTAAAAGGAAAAAAAAAAAAAAATAGTGAAAGCCTAAATACCCCACCTACTTCTCACAGGGGGCAGGAAAAAGCCCAAGCCCCGAGCAGAGGGGTGCGATGCCGAGCTGGCTGGCAGCAAGGTTTCCGAGTTCCTTCCCCACCATGGCCGCAGATAAGCAGCAGGTAAACCCCAGCTCCCAGTGTGCAGGGATGTGTCACCTAGGCCAAGCTGATGGATGAAGGAGCCAAAGACATTCCTGCTTGCTTTCTTAATTTTTAAAAAAGTTCAGACTTGCACAAAAACACCATTTCTGGAGGATCCATTCCCTTTTCTGGGGTCAGCAAATGCACAGCTCAGGCCAATCCGCTGAGAGCCTTTTTGCAAGGGCACGAGGAGAGAGATGGGTTTATTCATCCCTACAACGTGAAAACTCGACCACAGGCTGACTCCGATACCTCTCACAGAAGGAGAAAAAAATAGAGAGCTGGCACATGGGCAAAAGGCAATAAAATGAATGTGGCTGGGAAGTGGAGAGATCTGCACCCCTTGGAGCAGCCGGGTTTTCTACAGCTCTCACTGGGAGAAGGGAGATGCAGCTTCTTTGGGGAAGAGCATCTACAATAACGTACTGCACTGGGGGATGGTGGGGAACCATCTTCATAGGTCTAAACAGCACCCTAAATACACTCCTCCCTTCCCACCGATACAAAAGATCCTGTTTCATACCGTGTAAAGGTGGGTTTGCATTCTCTGGTTTTTGGGTCAGAGCCCAGCTTTAATGTTATCAGGTGTGTAACAGAGCACTATAGTCCTGCAAAATTATTTAAAATTCATTAAAATCCTCCTCCTTGGAGGAGCCATGTGGGTGCTGCGTGGTTCCAAGTTTGCTGAGCACCTGCTAAGCCAGAGCTGACAAGAGTCGCTGAAACATGTCAGGCTTTGACCCAAAATCCTACATGAGAACAGAAGCCTCTCTCCAGACTTCTCTTTTTATCATCCTACTTTCCCACATATCCAGCAGCTGACCCTTCATCTTCACTTGCACTATCATCAAATGGCAGCAATGATAAAAAGATAACTTATTTCTGTGGGCAAAAGCCCGATGTTATTTTGGCAAGGGGAAAATCAGTAGGATAAAAACCAAAGACCTCAGGGAGGTGGTGTAGATCACCAAGGAGGTTGGCTGGAGAAGGCTGCGTGTGCTTCCAGAGCAGGGGTGCATGGGCGCGATGCTGGGGCTCCCCACGCTGCCGGAGGGGACAGTGACATGGCACGGAATACCCACCTGCCACTACAGAGACGCCTTTGAACAAAGCACAGAGGAATCTCCTTTGTGCTCAGGAACAGCTCTGTTACGGGATGGAAATGCTACAGGGAATAAGAGGTCCATTAAAAAAAATTTAAATAAATGTCAGCTTGCTAGATGCTTTGAGGAATTTACTCCTTCCACAGGCACTCTGCACCCAGCCCACACACACTGTCCCGGTGACGCCGAAGCTTGCTTGGTGGTCCACATTCCTCTGCTGGGATCTGGGACCCCCAGAGCTGGGGTACATTCCCCTCAGGCACACAAACACTGAGGACATACGCACCGGTCGGCCAGGCAGATCACCGAGAAGCCAGCCCGCTGCTTGCGGTGTATTCTTGGTGCTGAAAGAAGCAGCTGGTCCCTATCCCGGTACGAACCTGGCAATGAGCCAGGGAACAAAGTTTGCAAAGGAAAAGATTCAATTATTTAAATCAGTGCTTTAATATTCTGAAAATGAACACGGGCTGCCAAATCAAACATAATTAAAACACTGGCACAAATGGGAGGGAAAAAGTTAGGTGAACTTTTTGATTTATCTGCTGGCTGAAAGCCTCTCCTTAGGGACGCCTGTCGTTTAAGGCTTTTAACAGTTTGTCTCGCCGAGTGAAGACAACAACGACGGTGCTCACGCGTTGGGATGGTCGTGTCTCCCTTTGCCTTCCTGCGGGCACAGGACGCCACAACCCCTGCTTACGCTGGTGGTGCAGGATCAGTCTCTTGTGCTCAGAGAGGAGACAAAAAGAGAAGGAAAAGAACAAATAGCAAGATTTCTAAGTACAGATTGATCTAAGCACACGGCATCTCCTCCACATGGCTCTGTACTTAGACCCACACAGGCAGCCTCTGCACTCTCGGCAGAAGATGATGCTCTTCTCACCTGTCATGAGGCTTTTGGAGAGGTGTAAAAATCCCTGCCTCGTCCTTTGCCACCCTCCACCACCCCAGCCGCAGCGCAGCAACGTCAAGTCCTTGTTTTAAAGCACTAGTGCCTTATGTACTAACTGCTTTTATAGCACCTTACGGTTCAACTGTGTTTTCCCCTTCTTTTTCTTTTGAGATTAATTATTTTATTAAGTGATTTTTTTGCCTGGTAGAAAATATTCACCCTCCAAAAAAAATAAAAAAGAAAAACATTTCTTCCACTTATATATTTACTTTTTGTCCAGATACTTCCAGTCTTGCAAAATAACAGTTTCGGACAACCGAAGTGGGGACTATTTGCTGTCATGGTGTTGTGCAGCCTCAAGAGCGCACAGGGACATCCAACCCGGCAGCTGGCCGGACCACAGAACCCACACAAATCCTGCCTTCCGTCAGCAAGGTGGAAGAGGTGACACAGCTCAGTCATGATGAGGACCAGGCAATATCAGACAACTACATAACTCCTTCAACTGAGGGACATCCAGACAGATACCGAACCAAGTGTAGGAGGTGGATGGTGGTGAGAGGCAGGATTTGCCCGTGCTGGTAGCAGAAGCAAGATGCTGCTAATGGTGCGATGATCATCTAAGCAAGGCCAGAAACCTTCCCCCAGTTCAGCCTCCACATCTAAGGGATTGGCAGCAGAGTAAGCTGTCCAGTGAGGAAGGGCATGAGCTAGGAGGGGGGTGACATAGATTTTCTGGGTCCTATTCAGGACTAGCTTGGTAAGATGAGAGGAGGTGTCGCTTGGCCCCTCACCACCCCGTTTTGCCGTCTCTTTCAGCAAAGCCAGGGAGATTTCTGCAACGTTTGCTGTGGCCCAAGCTGAGCTCAGCTGGAGCCAAGCCCCTGGAAGCAGCAGTGGTGTGCCCTGGTTTAACATGAAAGTCCTGGGACAGCATTTTTACAAGCCTTCCATTGGTTTGTAACAAAACATGAAGAAAAGGCAGAGAGGAGTGACAGCAGGTCCTGGGCTGGCGCCAAGGACTGCTAGCATGCACCACACGTTCCTCCAGCCGTCTCCAAGAGGACTCTGGAGGAGCTCAGGGAAACTCAGTCCTAGGAAGGCCGTTGGGGTGGTGCCTGTAGGAGAAGACACGCTTGTCTTAATGCCTTGGCATTCCCCAGCATCCCTCTCAGGCAACAGAAAGGACAACGGCTCTACTTCTCGCAGGCTAACCTAACCTGCATGCGTGCACCACCAAGGAAAACAGACAGCATGCCATTTTTAACTTTTTTGTTATTTTACAACTGGGTTAAGTATATCACAGGGGCACAAACACCAACTTAGACAGCAGATCTTTGGGGCAGGACTGTCTCTTTGCCCTGCAGGTAGGTTTCTGCCCTGGCTTTAGAGGGCTCCAGTACTGCCCACCAAACAGCAACTCCCCTTTTCTCTCCTGGGACAGAAAAGGAAACCACATACGGTGAGTGCAATTATTCCCAAGGCCAAAACCATCCTCATTAACAGAAACAGAAAGAAGCAACCAGCTTCACTAAAAGCTTTAAGACATGCTTCTCTTAACTACTGTACGGGAGAGTGACTACTGCCAGTGCTTCTAGCAGGCACTGTGGTTTTTGAAAAGACCATGTACAAGTGCTGCATATTTTAAAAATCTATCCATATATACATTGTCTTGGTCAGCTATCTCTGGAGTCACTAATTAATGCAAGAAGTAAGGTATCTACTCCGTTATCTCCACGATTTCACTATCAGTATCAGTCACTTCTTCATTTTCAGGTTGCTGCTGAAGTCTCCCAAGCCTGCACTGTGCTAGGCACCAGCTGGGAGTTCATGGACTAGCAGTTCCTGTTGGACCCAGCTCACAGAGTCTGTTGACCTAAGTGGCTCTGAAATAACACCCAACCGACCTGGACATCTTAACAATAACAGATGTTTCCCCAAGCTCACGTGGCCTCACTGTACCAGTCCTTAAACAACCGCCCATCTGCATCTCTCGGGGCTCCCACCCTCCAGTGACGGGCCAGTTGAGGCTGGTGGATCAGGGTAGAGGTTTCTGGGCCAGCCCAAAAGAAAGGCTGCAAATTCCCTTTGCGTTTACCCTTTGCACTTGTTGCCACTTCTGACCACGACTGGAAAGTGCTGGATGGTTTTTGACCTGCCAAAGAGAAACAGCTTTTGCCTGGATTTTGCCCGAGGTTGCTCATTTTCATCTGCAGCCTGACGTGCAAAAAGCTTTCTTATTTCAGATGTGATTCTTCAGCATTTTCTTTAGCCCCTGAACCTCTCACACGATTGCACTGGCACCAGAGCCAGAAAAGTTTAGTCATCGCTTAAGTCCTTCCTGTGCCAAGGAGAACAGAAACGAAAACAGCCACGTTTGAAGCCAGTCGATGGACTGAGTCCCAGCCCAGAAAGATATTTACCCTAGGAATTTACCCTAGGCAAGAGAGCATTAGCCACACAGCCACCTTCTCAGTTAAATAAAAGGAACCTCCGATTCAAAAAAACTTATGCTGTCAGGCCATTGAGTGAATAGGAAAAACCCACAAGGTGAGGACTTTGAAAAGAAGTTTGTGTTATCAAGTATTTCCCAAGCACACCAGAGCTGAGCTCTGCCTCAAGGAAAAGGAAATGATCCTCCTTCTCCTCAGCAGCCGATGCTGGAGATCTCATCTCCCTCTGCTCTCCCACCCCAGCCCTGGCACTGCCCCTGGGGAAGCTGCGCTTCCATGTCTGGCTGCAGCCCTTTCCAAAAAAAAAAAACAAAAAACTCAAACCTCAGGAAAATCCTGATGTTACCTTAAAAGTTGGGATTTTTAAAGAAAAACTGGTGTCATCTTTGTTTCACATATTCCCGTGGTTTTTAGGGGTTTCATACCAAAGCTTACCTGTGAATCCTTCCCCATGAAGACTGGAGATTCCCTGTGAGATGGAATTTCAGGGCAGACCATAGACCTGTAAGCTGTATATTAAAAGTGTGCAGCTCCACAATCCTAGTGACCCCTATGGCTTTCACTCTCATTTCTCCTATTTCTGAAAGTAAAAAAATAAAGCAAAAGAAAAAAATCCATTAAATGCTTCTCTTGTTTTTAAAGCAGAAATTCCGAGTTTGACTGCAGACACCTTCTAAACCAGCCAGTTAGTGCTCAGGGGGTGCTGAAGTGAAGTCTGCCATGGAGCAAGAGCAGCCGAAATTCAGGCCTCCCAACACTAAACCTCACTCCTCTGCCCTCCGGCTCCATGCCCAGCTGGGCAGGGCCAATGCGCCGGAAGACACGGCTGAAAATGTTCATTGCATGAATCAGGGCAAGACTTTGCCCCTTTTTTCTGCTGAAGAACGACTCTGAATTTATATAACGTGTGCATATGTAACTACACCTTGAGACACACAATGTCTTAATCCATAGACCAACTTCAGTAACCAGGGTCAGATGTGCATGAATGACTCCACTGATGTTTTTCTGGAACAAATACCCCTGTTCCTCATCCCTGATCTTAAAATAAGTGGAGCAATAACATGAAAGCAGCCATGTGCTCCGTATTGATCCTAACAACCCTGTCGCTGTTTGCTTGCACCCTGCTAACAGCAGCCTGACCTGTATTAGATCTGCATCTCTTTTGGTTTGCTTGTATTTTGCTCAAACATTCAGGACAGGAGTAAATGAGGACCGTGCTAGAGAATCATGAACATGGGCACCTTGCTAACTAGCTCTGGTTTAGCGGCACAGCCATATGCCTGACACTTAAGCAGGAACATCTGTGTGGAAGTCTAACACATGGCTTTGGCTGTGCTGGTGCCAGATTTGGTCCTGACACTAAGCTATGGAAGGAAGCTGTGGACTGGATGCAATTTTCATGGATTCTTCAGAAAAACTGATTTTTGCAGACCTTCTTTGAAGGTCTCGAAGATCTCCACTGAGCCATGTGGAGGGTGAGACTCTAGAGATGCAAGAGGTGCGTAATACAAATCAGGCCACAGTGGGGCTGAGAGCTGGAGTGACAAACATGTATGAAATGCCATGCTGAGCTAGACTGCAGGGCCAACCAGTGAAACTCCACATGAAGCATCGCAAAAGAGACGGGTTTTGCCAAAGGGCTCCAGAAAGCCAAGGTAACAGGTCTGCAGATAGCATCAAGGAGCTTTTTGGGAAGAAAACTTGTGGGAGAGACAAAATTCTAGAGAGATGAGGGGCTGGGCAAAGCCACAATGGAGGAGTGAATGTGGAGAGAAGTTAACTACAACCAAGCGCTTGCATGGGTCAGATGGCTAAATTATGAGGAGCTTCATATGGAAGGACATGCAATTCAAGTTCCTAGTCCTTAAATGGATAAAAATGCT
>Ga0181612_148513_pt1 | contig 12977 bp, 1 predicted proteins | sample HoacroProtozoa21_FD_119630 | JGI IMG/M metagenome (GOLD analysis project Ga0181612, IMG submission 119630) | Hoatzin crop microbial communities from Cojedes, Venezuel. Combined Assembly of Gp0051906, Gp0051904, Gp0051908 | reverse complement strand
GAAGATAATGTACTAAATTTCTCAGAAACCTCTTTTTCACCTTGTTTTTCATAATTATATTATCCTAATTCTGAATAAGGAACTCTTCCAATATGGAGGGTTTTCCCATTGTTCCTCATAGCAGAACTGCTGCCCCATGTATGCCATGAATGTGTTCGCTTAGCTGCATGCTACAAAGTGGAAGAATTCCTGCACATACTCTTGCAAGATCAATTCCTCTTTTTTTTTTTTTCATTTTCTATAAAACAGAGAAAAATATTTTTAAAATATATCATATAGCAATAAAATTACTTTCTCCTAATTGTTAGCCTGGGTAAGTTAGATTCTTGCCAACTGTAATTTTACAACTTACACCTTTAGAGAGGGAGCAGGACTTAAGCATAAAGAGACAATGTAGAGAGAGAATTGAGGGCTTCCTTGGTGATTGTTTTAACTTTGTTTATATGACAGGTCAGTTATGCAATTCCTAATTAAATTCTCTTGGTTTGCGTCAGAGATTTTTTCTGGGACCTCAGTCTTCCACTGAAAAAACTTGCTCTAATGGAAGAAGTACCACTTTAAAGCACTTAAACTTTTAAACCTCGAGTCAGCTAATATGTAGTGCCTCTGTGAGGTAAATAACTATTACTACTATACTGACTTTAAAGAAAAGCAAACTGAAAAAAAAGTCAAAAGATTTGCCAAACTTGACAAAATAAATCTATACATAACAGAATTCTGAAAAATGTGGTTGCATTTCTGAACATATTTCATGAAATCTCCCTATGCTCTGTAAAACAGATACATTCATAGCGTGTTCAAGGTATTCCTATGTTCCATTTTTTTGTGTTAATGAAATAGTTTATATTAGATTACCCTTTGACGTTGTAAGACTGCAAAACATTGGATTCTAGAAAGTCTATAGATTGCATCAGACAAAGGAAACCTATTGCTATTTAAGGAAAATTGTACAAAAGAGTGTATTTAAGCAGTGTTTCTTACCCTAATGTGTTGGCCACATCTTCCAGCAGTCAGCTGAGTCTATGTTGTCTGGCAGTGAGTGGCACAAGGTATTTCTGTCTTCAGTGAAGAATCGCGGTCCCTGATTAAGCTGTTTTCCTGAGCTTCCCATAGCTGTTAGAATATTTAAAAAAAAGAAGAGTAACAACTCTAATTTATTCTCATTTTCTTTGTGTATTTCTGCTTTGTGGATTGTAAGAAAGATTCCAGAGGATATAATTTTCTACGCGGGCATCTAGTCTTCGCAGCTTTTAGGATCCATTGCTTTTCTGTTCAATATTATAGAACTGTGATTTCACTGGATTACTGCTATGAGATCAGTCCTTCTTCAGCATTATTCTCAAGTTAAAATTATGCTAACACATTTTTAAGCAGAATGATCATTTTATTTATTGAGGGATAACATGTAGAAGGAAGTTCAGACTGAATTTTCAGACGAGTTTTCTTTGAGGGCTATTTTATAACAGCTATAGCAAACAGTTATAGTTTCAGAGGTTTTCTTTTTTTGTTTTGCCAAACTGGAGAAGAAACGGTTTGAGTCTTTTCCTGTTGGGGAGGAGAATAGCTTGTTAGGTGTATTTTTTTGTTGTAATATTGCTAAAAATTAGAATAGACATGTAAGACAAAAAAATTGTGAAGGACCTGAGTTTTTCACTTTTCTTTGGTTTGGTTTGTTCCTGCTGCACAAATAGCACTGCTGATTTAGTATAAGAATGTGTAAAGAGTAAGGCAACTTACTGGTTCAAGAGTGAGTTAGTGTTTTGTATCTTAACCTGAAGAAGAAGGCTATTAAGAGAAAAGGTGAGTGATATCAGCCCAAATTTTTCCAGCCTCCTTGCTGAAACAAGCAAATGAAGAGAAGAAACAATTATCGCCACCCAAAAGAACTCATAATCCAAATTTTGCATAGGCAGCCAGTTCCTGGGAAGATATGTGAATTCAGATACATACCTGTCTTCACAGTTCCTTTTGGGTTAGTATGGACATGTTGGTATTTGTGGCATTCAAATTGTGCCCAGCTTCCACTGCTAAATTCCATTCTTCAGCTGAAGCACATAAAACACTTGAGTGTCATTGTGTCTACGTTCCTTTGTAGTTTCATCTCTAAAACATTATGTTTTGAATAGTAGTCATTCAGACATAACTGAATGCAGTTGATGTACAGTAGAAAACATTAATGTAATCCATCAAAACTTCTGGCATTCCAAATTTTTTTTTTTTAGGTAGTCATTATGTGTGTGAAAGAACTGTGCATTTTTCCCCCCCCCAATATCTGTACTTTTCAAAACATGCAGTCTACCACTTGCTTTGGAAAAGGCCAAAAAAAATGACATAAGCTACCTCAACAAGTACTTCTCTTTGCTTTCTTAATTTTGTTTTGTTCCATTGTACTTCATGGTATGACAATGGTTCTTAGCTAGCATGCTGTTCTTGATTTTCTTTCTTCATTTCCCTCTGGAGTGTTTTGCGTCATTTACTTTTTGTAACTATTTAACTAAAAGTACTATATACAAAATGTACTGATTGCTTTATGAAGTGTAGCACATGTTAAGTGTCCCGTCATTGCAGCATCTAGATGCTTTATGGCTGTACGAAAACAATAAGTGCAAATAAGAACTTTCATTTATCTGCTATGATTGGATTATGTTTTGTTAGTGATTTGTTTTATCTCCTCATAATGAGTGCCATTGCTCATTTTGTTCCTACAGGAACTTTTGGAATGTACATTAGAACATGTTAGAAACTTAATAATACATTGATGATGTATGGGTAATTTTCCACGCAGTTTCAAATAGCAGTGTCAAATTGATTATGCAGTATGGGAATAAAGTGGTGAAAGCAGTGCTGAGAATGGGACTGTTTGTAGTGCAATGCCCTACAAGCACTCCTTAAAATTTCAAATGGCAGGTTTCAATCCAAATAACAGAACGGTTTTTATCCCAGGACTTATATTGCCACCGACATACTGAAACCAAATTAAAACCTCAGTAGCCTACTTATGAACCACAAACAGCTTGTTATTAAGTAGCAACACTTGGTTGCTTTTTGTTCCACGCAGACTTCTGTTGAAGTGAATAATTACTCTTTCTCCATTTCTATGGTCTAAATGACCATTAAATAAACCAGTCACTAAGAAAGATGTGTGGAAAGAAAGTAAAATATGTTGGATTTTCTAATAATCTCTGTAAAAAGATGCATATTTTTTAGTATTTTTTCAATATATGCAGAAATTAATCAAGCACTGATTCTGATAAAGGAAATTCTTCTATTTTCCTCGTTAATTTTTTAAGGACCTTGTGTCTTTATAGGCAAGCCTACATTTGGAATCCTCTTTTCTGTATGTTTTTTCCTCCCAAATATTTTTTTCATTGATTTTCCCCTCTTTATGTACTTGTATAGTGTCTGTCCTTATGTTGTTTTCTTCTTTTTAATTTAATATTTTCTCCTATTTCTTTATTTTTGGACTTGCTAAATTGATTTCTTTCTCCTCCTAAATGTCTTTTGCTTTGTCTTTTCCTCTTTCTCTTTCATAATCTTTAGTACTTATTTTTTAGCTTGCCGTCTGTCACAGTTTAAAGCAGGACGTCAATAAACTGAGCGGCAGACGCTCTCTATCAACCCACCCTCTCCCACCAGAGGAAAGGAAAAGGAGGAAAAGGGAGAGAGACTTACAAATTGAATATAAATACAACTATACTAATAACATGAATAATACTAATAATAAGAGAAATAATGTAAAATATACAAAACCGATACTGAGATTCCCATAGTTGGGTGCTGGGCATCATGAAAATGACAGTAATGCAGCTCTAAACCCACTGAGCTCACCATTTAATTTCCAGTAGCAATCCTTCTTTAGCTACCTAATCTGACTGTTTCTTCTTCCCCAAAAAAGTATCTCATTCAGCCTTTCATATTTGGCAATCCATATTTAAGTCGACTCAACCTTTGCTTTTTTCCTAAATGTACAAAAATTCTAAAACAAATGAACAAACAAAAAGCTCGTGTGTCTTCTAGCCTTGCTATATTTCTCTTCCTAAATACATATATGTAGTGAGACTTCAGCCAGTACTCTGCAGGGATACTCTTCTCCAAATTTTAAATTTATCTACAAATGTGCTACTTGTTGAATTTTTTCACATCTTCATTAAAAAAAAAAATGGAAGGAGTTGATGCACGCATTCATTTTGTTAGATGTCTTTTAGAAAGTTCAGGAATAGCTGCAACTTTTTATTTACTAGCACCTTTAATACTTAGGTAAGTGTTTCATGATGCTAATACACAAACTATAATCTTGGGATTTAAAAGACTTTTGGAAAGGTTTTTACTATTTTTATTTCAATGACTTTGAACTGTTATATACCAACTAGTTTTTCCAGATAAGTTTTTAATTTCTTTTGTAAGATATAAATCAACAGACCCTTTTTTGTTATTTCTGCTGTGAGGTATATAATTGTTTCCTTGCTCCACAAATTATGTTGACAATGCAAAGCTAAGTAATGGTTTTAAAGAAAATGAAAATTGAAAAACTTTTAATCAGTTTCTGGTATCTCTTGGGAATTGTAATCAAATTGAGAAACAAAAAGGATCTCTTTATATTTTTTAATGGTTCTAAGACTTTCTCTTTGCCTTGATAATCTATCATTTGTTTTTTTTTCTGATGGAAGTTATTTTTTCCTGGAGTTGGAGGTTTTGTTAGTCATTTCAATCAAGCAGAGTAATATTCAGTGCAATGTGTTCAAAATGTAACTGAAGTGTTGCTGTTCAGTTTTGTGTAGACTTTGATGAAGTGGGATGAATAGGTGACCTTATCACAATCCATATAGATTAAGAGTGATATTACAATGTTGTAAAAATTCAGTGATTAGAAAGACCATTCTCCCAAAATCTAGTCCAGTGAATGTGGTTTTGTATCATTCTTTTTTTTTTTTCTGAGGTTCAAAGAGATTTAAGCATACGGAACAGCTTAACATTGAGTTTATAGCTGCTAATAATTATAAAAATCTGTTTGTCGTGTGGAGAAGGGTATACTTCAAACCACGTCTCTTGATTCTGATCTACCACAGGTAGACTGGTCCCGGTATGGTGTGAGTGCAATAAAAATAATAATACAGTTCCATTTCAGTAAAACACTTAGAACATGTGCCCAAAATATATGTCTGCTGCTAATTAGAAAATGCAGTCTTTGGTTTGTATCTAAATATGTACTTGAGAGAATTATCCAGAAGTTTAATTGCTACATTAAATTGAGGCTGTAACATCTGGCGCTCCTATCGCATCTTAGAGCCATAAGTAAGAACAGAACAGTGACAGGGCCTTCACATGAATTCCACGAAGTAAGCGAAGGAAATTATTCCCATGTCACAGATGGAAAAATTTGACGTGAAGCACATTTTGACTGAAAAACAAATCTCGTTTTATTTTGGTTAGAGAAATTCAGTGCCCTTTTTCTAAATTCAGAATTTTGTTCAAAGAAAGTTTGGTTGTCTTTTGCACTACTGTTGGTACTTAGGACCAGTGCTTACAGGGCAACTTGTGGTTTCTGTCAACTAGATAAATGAGGTGTATTCTGTCAATCACAGGAAATCACATGTGTATTTTGAGGTGAGAACACAATCTTGACAAGTACAATTCCAGTCTTCTGATACCATCCTGCCCTGAGTTTCAACTAAGAACTTCATGTTTTCCTTCTTTTAATATATTAAATGAACATCTTTGGTCTGCAACAAGAAATGTAGTTATATTTCTTGGAATGTGTCACGTTTGCTTTAATATATGGTGTTTGATAAATGACCTAGGCAAGCTGCAGACTTTGTCTGTGACTTAGTTTTGCCATTTGACATTGTGGATAATTCCAAAATTATTTGGTGAGTGCTGCTGTAAGAATAAATGGTGATGATAATGATGATGAGTGAAAAACATAATAGAGAACCATATCCTTTACTTATCAATTTATCAATTGAATCAATAAATTGCTTTTTTAGTATAGATTTTAATAGTGTTACAGGTTAATAAATGATGTCTGTTTGCAAGTCAGCAGACTTTAAAAATGTGAAGAGAATATTGTATTGTTTGTCCCCTGGATGTGGTTTGGACAATATTCTTTTTATCTGTATTATTTGGTATTATATTACCTCACTGATAAATTCAATATATAATATAGTTGTTAGTAGATTATCAACAATCCTGTAGTATAGTTTGTTAAAGTAACGAAGGGTCTGAACATCCTGTTTCTAAACCTTTGCTGCCTACTATAGAATCAATGTTTTGGTGAGAATTATTAAATTTACACAATAGCAAAGTGAGAATTAGAAAGGCTACTGTATTTATTGTGCAGTTTCTTAGATCTCCTTAAAATCTATATGCTGAAGCTCGGTGAATAGAGAAGGATTGTCTGGCTCAACATATTGATTTATTATTTATTTCTGCATAAGTTAATTGTTAAGAGACCCAATTTATACATTAAATAACAAAATTAGAAAACAATGTGTGAGATTTTCGTGATACAAGAGTATGAGCATGCAACTATACTATTAGCTACTACTCCCTGTCTGCTCTTTCCACCCGTGTGCTCTGTTGGTAATAACTACAGGTAAGCATGCTGGGCTTTCAATAGAAAAGTGTTCCTAAATCATCACATTTCTCCTGAATCTATCCATAGAACAAATGCTGAACTTTTCGTGCAATTTAATGAATGCCTTCTTCAGGCTGTTTCCACTGACTTCCAGCAAAGCTCTGTGGGCTCAGTGTAGTCACAAGTGCTGTGACATTTCTACCCCTCTGTAACCCAATTTTAAGTGCAGCCTTAACAGAAAATGAGCAACCTTATCAGCAATAGGTGTATATTCAGATTGGTGAATCTGTCTAGATTCAAGTACCTGTTTCAAGGGTGATATGTTCCTCTTAATGTAGGTAAAATGAAGCCTAAAATGTTTACATTTGTTATGTTTGGTGGGTAACTACATTCATGACATTTCACTACCACACTATGGCATTATTTTTTTATACATTTGCATTTACCTTAAAAAGGAAGCATGCAGTCTTACTTAATTTTATTTTTTCTCAAAATTAATTTATCTGAAATATAAATAGATGTATTGTAATACTATTAGAGCAAAGTTGTGTAACAACTGAATTTGACATTTATTTCTATGAGAACATAAATCACTGTCATAAGATAAAGTGTATATTAAAAAAGTATATAAGCTCTGAAGGACAATCAGTGTAACAAAGACATTTTGTTAACAGTGGCAAACATCAGCATACAGAAAGCTGTTTGATTTCAGATAAATCTAGTGTTTTGTTCAGATGTGTTTCTTTAGAGCTACATCTAACAAATTTCAGTATGTCCAAGTCTTGACTTTGCTATAGATAATGTAGGATCATGTTTTTTATAAACTGCTGGCTGAGCTATTTGAGTACACCTAGGTTTTCTGCTGGCTTAGATGAGAGTCTGCTGAGACATGTGTAGGTGGCTTTTAAAATGATGATTATTTCAGGCAAGATTCAACCTGTACTGTAAGTTTAAGTCTCTTCAAGGACTTCTGGCACACTGGCACAATACTGTACACTTCAAGAGTATGGTAGTGGTGGGAAGGCAAACATGAAGAAAGAGATGATGCATCCTGTTCTAACATGACCACTCTTCCTTGTGGAAAGACTTGACCTATTCAGATATATCTTATGCTCCAGTGAAAAGTGGAGCTTTAGTTTTCAAATACTTTCTTTTACAGGTCATACACATGGGATGGGTAAATGAGAGACTTGAAGGAACTGATTCCTCTCAGCTCTACAGATTCAAATTTCTGGCACTGAAGGGTTCATCCTTCTACATTTTCAGCACTCCACCGGTAAAAATAATGTTTTTGTGACAGTTTCGTTGTAAATGGAAACCTGTTTGTTATGTCTGTGTTGTTTGTTTTACCTTACCAAGTGAAGTTGTCAGCTGAAATTTGAAAAGAAGTTAGAGCCATAAATGCCACTGAATTTCAATAAGCTCTAAATATTTAACTTCTTTCAATGTCCTCTGATAATCTTATCATACCTGGACAGTTCAAAGAATTCCTAACAGGGAGTAAGTTTTTTACTTTTTAAAGTTCTTAAGTTCAGATTTTTCTTTGGTTGGTTAGGCCCAATGTTTCTTATCTTATTTATTCTAAGGTATTTTGTAGATGTAATGAGTTGGTAGTTAGTCTGTTTTCTTAAAGACAAGATATGTCATAAAATACGCCATCCATACTATTAGGAGATTCTTGTGGATTTTGCACACAGGCAAGGGATTGAACTGTTACAGAGAATCCAGTGCTAGTTGTACAGTTTGGACAAATGACATCATCTTGCTTTGATAATTTACATAGCTAGTAAGGAGATTTTTATTTCACAACAGATGACTTATGTAATACTTCTCAAAAAAAACCTAGTAAAAATCAATTTAAAGGAATGAAACAGAAATGAGCTGTAGAATTCTAAACTTTGAAGAAGAGATGTGGACTTACCACATGGTATTGTTTTATCCTTTCTTTTTTCTCTGGAGAGCTTTTGCTTTAAATAAATCAAAAAGAATAAAATGTGGAATTAGAATGCAGTTTCAATTATACAGCTTCCTTATGGTTTTGCTCAGAAGGTGATCAGTCTCCCAATTTCTTCAGCTGATCCAAAGAAAATCTGATCCTTTACATGTGTATCATCTGCAGTGACTTTGGGAAGTACATACTCTTCGAACCTTATTTATGAACCTCAATGAGAGGCAATCAGTAACATTTTCTCTCTGCTTAGATTATTCCTATTAACTTCCAGCATTTTTAAGTGGCTGGTAGTCTTCTTTTTAAAATGAAACAACACATCTAGGAAAAGATTTTTTCCTTCTAAATAATTACTTGTTTGTATGTTAAGTCAAGGAACTAAACTCTGATTTAATTACTACAATCCAATTAAAATGCAAATCCAGTATAAAAATATTAAACTAATAAATAACACCACATGAATGCTTTGTTTCAGACCTGTTTTTGAAGAAAGATTTTTGATATAATTAAAACTATCCATCTACATGATCCTAATTGGGGATAAACTACTTCATTTATCATGTTCAGGACTCTACTAAGAACAGACAAGTGAGGATGAATGTTCATGCCATGTTACTTAGCAGTGTCTGCTACACTCTGTTGTGTTTCTGCACAAATTTTTTGTAGAAACAATGGCTTTTCAAAAAAATGAACAAAGGAAACCCCTTTGGTCAACGTGTTATGTCATCCCAGTACTCAGATACGCCAGTAAGTGTGACAGAGCCTATAAATCATAAAACCTGTTGACCAGTTTTCTTGCTGTTTAGTCATTCCACAGATGTTTTATATCAAGCAAAAAAATAAAATGGGAAATTGGCAGTGTCCAGCAACCACCCACCCAGAGATTTCAAACCTGGATCTAAAGCCACACTTTGAAGACGATTATCAGTGCCCTGAGGGCACCTCCAGCCATGACTGTCCCTGACCTTCTTCCCTGGGCCTCCCCCGACCCTTCCCGCAGCCAGGACCCTATTGCAGCTCCCCTGTGGCTGTCAACCCCTGCCCCAGCAGCGCAGCAGAGCCAGTCTCCAGCTTCCCACTGTGTGACTAAAACAGCGCTAACACACCAGTGATCTGGCTGTTGCTGAGCTTTGCTTGCCCAGCGTTTCTCTGTTTCTCACACTGCTCACCCTGGGTGTGGGCAAGAGGTTGGGAGGGGACACTGCCAGGAAAGCTAGCCCAGATAGCCCAAAAGGGATATTACGTACCATGAAACATCATGCCCAGCAATAAAAAACAGGCATGTGGTCTTCAGAAGTAGCCATTGCTTGAAAGCTGGCTGGGCATCAGTCTGCTTGGAGCAGGCAGGGTGGAATCACCTTTGCATCACTTGTTTTTTTCCTCTTTCCACCACTTATTAAACTGTCTTTATTTTGACCCACAAGTTTTCTTGATTTTGCTCTTCCTGTTCTCTCCCCCATCCTACTGCAGGCAGATGGGGAGAGAGCAAGCGGCTGTGTGGGTGCTTAGGTGTTGGATGGGGTCACCCCACTACTGGGTGATGGGATGGACCCAGGCTGGCGAGGACACTGCCCGGACAGACCCCATGGCACCCAGGGAGCCACCAAGCCATGCTGTGCCCTGGTGCTGGTTCAGTGTCACATGTCCCAGCTCTGTATTTGGAAACGCAGGCATTTACATAAAGCCATGCTTAGAGCTGTTTCACTATTTTTAGAGGTGTTTAATGGTGCTGCCATTAATCCTATTGACTTTTTTTTACTGTGTTAAGTGAAACATTAAAAGATGGATTGTTCTATTATAAAAATACAGGTTTTAACTTGCTTGGTTTTTAGAAGATAAGCATTTAACATTATGTTTTATTTCGGAGATGTTTCTATGACAGTATTGCTATTTGCATACTGAATCAATGTAGTGTATCAGTATATCAATGTAGTGTGCACAGAGTAGATGACCTATACGTCATACAGTTATATTTGGTTGTAATGACCTTACCCAAAACTTTGCAACTGCTTGTTAAAGGATTTATTTCAATTTCTGCCCTTTTTCTATTTCTGTGTGTAAAAGGCGATATGTATGTAAATACAGCTGCTAATTTTCCTAAGAATGGAAAATGTAGTTACCCATTGGCAAAAATAAAGAAAATTGTGGGGAAAATATGGATATTATAATATGAAAGAAATTACTATGGCAAGTAATATTCTATTTATACTCGATTTCAACAATATCTCAGATGGTGTTTCCAAAAATGTAGAAGCTTCACCATAGAAGTAAATGCCATAAGGTTGTGATTAACAGAGAATGGTCCTTCTGCATCCGTAAAGTGGCTTATCTGACTGTATTTAAGAAATTTAGAGAGTTCATTTACAGATTGCTGTCGTAGAATCATGACACATTTCTGAAAGTTGCACATGAAAAACATCACTGCACAAACAGAAATTATGCTTGTGTCAATGTTAATATACAAGCAGTATTTTATTACCTTCTACAAGCATCTACTAAATTTTTGTCAATTTTCATATCTTAAAGTGGTTCCAAATTCCTATCCTAGAAGAAATTGGAGAGACATTATTCAAAATGGTCATTCAAAACAAAACTATATTTTATGTCATTGAAAATTTCCAGAAAAATTAAATGTTTTGGTATTATGGAGTGTGTGCTCCATGTAGGGGAGAACTGTACTGTTTGATTTTTTATCTTCCTTATAGTTCAAGATGGTTTTTAAATTCAAGTCTTAAAGTAGCCGTATCTTTGGAGGTGTTGTCTTAACTTTAATTACAAACTATCTTTTTCAGTATGATTGCATAAATATCACTGAAATGGTTTACGTGAATTCAACTACACAATCACTGCATGTGCTCCTTATAGTTTTAAGAAAAGGGATAAATACAATAATAATGTGAAAGTAACAGAAATAGTTCCAGTTTGAAAAACATTACAGAGAAGAAAAGCTTGCATACACGAGTAGTGCTTTGAATTAAATGTTAGAGAGTACTGCCGTGTAAGTTCTAAATACTTGCATCTGTAATTTACATTACACATAATGTAACGTATTAGGAAAGAGGTGGCAATGAGTTGGAGGGCATAGACTTGACTGAATGCTTTTGGTGAACTTTCTGACTCTGCACACAAGTCTATTTATTTTGTTCACGTATTTGCTGGGATTTGACTGCTCTTTAGTGTGTGTTTTGTACCATCAAATTTGAGTTGTTTTGGACGTCTTTAGGCTTCTTATACTGCTATATCATAGTTCATCTCAAGAACTTTTCTTCATTTTTCTTTTTCTTTCAAATATCTTTTAATAGTCTTTTACACTTATACTTGGCTCATTCTGTTCATTAACTAGTGAAGTGACCAGTGAAATGAGTTACTCTTGGTCTAAAAGTATTTCGTCTTTTGTCTAGACGTTACTACTTCTAGGTGGGTTGGATGCTTCTGCTTAATTGTCAGATAATGCAGCATTCTCTTTATTCCAGTAATAAGTATTACAGCCAATTTGAACTTTTTTTTCTTAAGTTTTACTCTTTAAATGTATTTACTTTTTTTTTTTAATATTTTGGGGAGCACTCATGATTTCTAAAAACAGATTCAGTGTTCATAGAAATTCAAAGAGTATATTATGTTCCCTTTGACTTTAGTGAGTTTTGAAGTGTGATTCTCTTTTACATGCACCCTATATTTATTTCTCATGTCTAATCAATGCTTTAGTCCTGATCTCTCAATAGGCATGAAAGTCTTTTATGCCTATTTTATGCTTTCAGAATTCTCTTATAGGGAGTAACTGTTTTGTAGTTTGTTGTTTACTACATGTATGTGTCAAAATTAATTTAACTTTATTGTTTTCTCTTTGTGTTAAATTATAACTTTGAAAAAAACCACAATTATTAATACACACATTTAAAGCTAAGTAAATTTGGAATATGAGCCTGAACTGATGCTGAGATCGCTTGGTCTAATTAAAACTAGATTTTAGTAATTTATGTATTTTCAGAAATCCATTGTAATGCTTGTTTATAAAAGACGAGGAGCTTACAGAAACTCATGCGGAAATAAAAAGTACTTGTGCAGCACTTACCACTTTTGTAACCCTACATACTCATTTCAGTTTCTTATTGTGGGCTTAAAATTGTAACTTCAGGTTCCTATTTTTCTATCTTCATTCATTTTTATTATCTCTGATCAGCTCAGTGTTATATGTGAGTTTACAAATGTGTTACTTTACAGTCTTTCTGAAAGGGTCACTATAGCCAAATATATTCAAACCCAGTTATTCAATACATCACATAACACATTGAGTTGGCTAAGGGTCTTCCAATAATAATAATAGCATATGGCTACTGTTAATCATAGAATGATAGATTGTAGAATCATAGAATGGTTTGAGTTGGAAGGGACCTTAAAGATCACCTAGTCCCAACCCCCCCTGCCATGGACAGGAACAGCTTCCACTAGACCAGG
>Ga0181612_147506_pt1 | contig 12977 bp, 13 predicted proteins | sample HoacroProtozoa21_FD_119630 | JGI IMG/M metagenome (GOLD analysis project Ga0181612, IMG submission 119630) | Hoatzin crop microbial communities from Cojedes, Venezuel. Combined Assembly of Gp0051906, Gp0051904, Gp0051908 | reverse complement strand
GGGGGGGGTGGGGGGGGTGGAGAGATACATAGTCTACAAGCAGGGTATTGGGAATCAGAACTTAAGAGATGTGAAATGGCTTCTCCAAAAATGCATTAGAAATCTATGCCACAGCAAGGGACTCTCCTGAGATCCCATCTAGTAACCTGACACCACATGACTTTTCTTCACTGAAATTCCCTATGCTTACATAGCCAGCAAAATCATTTCATCAACAAATACCTGGGTTTCAAGATAGTGCGCTGCCCACAAAACAGCACAAAAACCTAAACTAAGAAATTTTAAAAGGCTGGCTAATTTTAATGACTTATAAAATCAGTCGCAATGCTTCATGCTAAAAATTGGCACAAACAACCTAAGCTTCAGGGAATAATCAGATTGCATTACAGGTAAGCAAGGATTTTCGTACCCAAATCCCATTGACAGAGCTTTGGCTTGGCAGAACATTTGAAGTAAGCACACACACGTATATGTGGGTATCTATAATCTTTTCTCCACTTTCATACACAGTGATGTCAGTAATATGTAACACTATAGATTCAGGGTCTGAATTAGGAACACAGAATTTGCTATGTCATAAATGTAGTAACTGAAGATTCAAAATACTATCCCCACACACATTTGCCTCAGATATGCATTCTGCACGCAATCCATTTGTCAATAATTAACCAAAAAGTAAATTTTAAATAAAAAAGAAATGAAAAGAGAAAAGGAGGAGAAGGGAAGAGGAAGGGGCAGGAAGAGAATAGGAAGGGAGGGAAAGGCAAATGCAAAAGGAGAAACTCTTGTCTCTGCTCCTTAACACCGGTCTCAAAAAGTCCTGCAAGCTTGAGCTACCTTGATGAAATTAGAGGAGTCAAGACATATATGTTTAATCACTAAGGCAGATATGACTTCTTGAAAACCATATATTTTATTTAAATTATTTCCTTTTCACAATAAAAAATGTATTAATATGTACTTTCTGACTAATCTCAGCAATATCAGGTGATTTTCCCATATCTTTAAATATTTCTTAGAACAAATGGTCTTAGGTCTTAGCATATAACTTGTGCATGGGTGTATGAGTGTGAAGAAGGTCCTGTTCCTCCTTTGAGAATCCAAATTTGCTTTCTCAGGATCTGTTCATTTTATGCCCCTCTTTATAATGTATAGAAAATCAAAAGCTGAGCAGGCAAGATCTTTCTTCAGACATTAATCAAAGATTCTCTAATTCTTAAGGCAAAATGAGACACAGGCAGACATTTTCACCAGATTCGTGTATTGGTTTTGTACCTTACTGAGCTCTTCTAAAATTCCAGCATGCCAAAACAGTTGTGGAGTCCTATCATAATTTGTACCTCACCTGACACACTGCTAATACCATAACTTATATGCACCACTAAGCATGGACACAGCCCCTCTTTTCTGAATGGTCTGCTTGCTAGATGCACAAAGGGACATACATAATGCAGGAGTCTACTGCATCAAAAGTGGAGTATCAAGAGTATTTCTGATCTTTATAGGGTGTATAGAACAAAACATCATCCTGGTTGCAAGGCCAAAAAAACTGGCTTCTGTAAAAGGTTTACATCAGCAGTTGCTGAAGTATTTCTTTCAAAAAACATCTGCTCTTTTAATTAAAAGTCTAAACCAGCTTATGGCATAGCATGCAAATCCTGGAAGTTCTGGGGTGCAAACTGTGGCTGCCTAAATACAGCTAATTGAACAAAACCTTTCCGTTATAACCAAATTTTACATATTCTCTTGACTTTTCAAAAAAATTACATAACCTAAAAACATTTCCGAAAAGTTTGGCCTAAGTCACACCCATAAATGCAGAGGTGTGGGGCATACAAGATTACCACTTTCCAAGAAAATGAAACAAAATGAATACCATATTTTTCTGGCTCATTCCATCTATCCTGCTACACTTGTACCAGGATACCTACCTTCTGCTACTTTCAGAAGTTTTATATACACACCATGTGAATAAAAAAGAGCACTATATATAAAGAAGCAGGCAATGAGAGGAAAAATGCATATAACTAACACAAGAATAGAAGTCCATATTGCCTTGAGATAACTGCACATTTAAGCTATGATTCCCCCCACCCCAAGTGAATATGGAAATCCACCTCTGGACTGGAAAGTGTAAAGACCAGGGACAATTTACAAATGTGTCGTAAGCATAGAGAAAAAACTGGAAGCCAGAGGACAAATACCAAGACCATGTGCTTCCCAAGCCTGCAGACTTGCAATTAAAGTAAGTTCTAATAATTGTGAATACATTAGCAAATATCAAAGAGTGAAATCAGAATACAAACTGAAAGGAGGAGAATATTTTCAACAGATCTGTTATTTGCAAAGCATAGTCAACTGTCTATACAACAGCCATGACTATTCAGTTGAAGTTTCACAAATGCTAATCAGGGATAAGATTTACAATGATTTTCAGATCAAATAAATTGAGAACTTTGGAGAAGTCTCCTACATTCTTAAGGTTTTTTGGCTGAAGGGAATTTGTCACACCAGTCTAAAGGGTTTGGGTTTTTTTTTGGTCTGGGTATTTCCACACACACATGTACAGTCAGAAAATTGGGCTTACCACCCAGGAAGGACCCAGCAAGCACAAAACTCAAGCACAGATGAGAGCTGCACAATGCTGATGCCATCTTCTTTGAGTAATTAGGAAAGGCAAATAAGGCCTGACAAAACTGATCAGAAAGAGCATTTGGCCTTGGGAACTGTGGATAAGGCAAAAACTGTAAATGTTGCAATCGGAGAGTCTGGGACAGACAAACAGTGCATGCACAGGTCTAAGTTTACAAGGACCAACATGCTGAAATTGCTGATTCTGCAATGAAGTTGCTCTGCATGCATGCTATAAACCTATAGCATTGAACTTGCCACACATAGGTAGACCAAATGCAGGGAACTTGTCCTTTACCAGGTAGTGCACAATAGATGCAAAAAAAATCAGGAACAATTACATGGCATATGGATTTTGCATATGGTGAGGCACTTGCTCATGTACACAACATAAAGAATAACCCCTACCCCTAAGTTCAAGACACTTTGTTTCAGAGCACACTCTTTCCTAGCAAGTCTCATCCCAAAGCTGAAGATGCCTCCTCCCCCGTGGACAGAAAGTCCAGGACACAGCAGAAGTGGCAACAAAATCTGAGGTTTGTTTAACGAACGCCAAGTCTGCCACATGGCAACTGGCCAGCACTTAAGAGTACTTTACAGGATGGCCAAAATTCTCCAGAAACAAGGAGGCGAGTCCATACACTGTACTCGTAACCTAAAAGCTACCTGCAGTCTCTCAAATGGGTTGCAGTATTTTTTCCACGGTTCTCTCTATCCAGCAACATCCCTTATCCCTGAAAACACCTCTGTTGGATACCTCACCAACAATAAAGAACTCTCACAAAGACAATATACTCCCTTGTGAGTTTCAGAGTTCATGCAGAAAACCAAAGTTAATAGTTTTTCAATACTATTTTCATTTCCTGCCCATGACCCCAGTGCAAAGTATTTAAGCATGTGTTTTAAACTTTTGTCCTAAAAATGCATTTATGCGCATGCTCAAGGTACACTCCTATGTGGTGCTGACTCCAAAAAGAAGTGCAGAAGATGGGTAACGGGATAATTAACATTTGCAGTATACATTCCATTCATTTGAATTTCGCTTTCAGCTCAAAAAATATACTTGTAATTTCCACACTGCTATCTAGAGTAACTTTCAATCAATACAACAGTTTAAAAAAATTATTTAACATGATATGTAAGAAGCTTGAAGCAAAGGCATCCAACAAAAATAAAATATTTGCAAATAGAAACACCAAAGTTGTTCATTTCACTCTGGAAAGTGAAAGAAACCTGCTTAAAAACAAGTTGAAAGAGCAATGTATTTTTCCAAGAAAAGTTTTTTTGGTTTTGTTTTTTTTAAGATGAGTTGACATATGTTTTACTAAAATAATTAAGACGAGATGGCAATAATTTCTAGGTATAGTAACTGAACTATTGCTATCTGGATCACATGATGCACGACAACACAGTTTTCACACTAGGTGCGGAATCAGTTTAACAGTTTGAAAGTCAGTCATGTGAGTATCCTACACACTAGCTTCCATATACTTAATCTAGAATACCATCAATAAATGGACAGATATAAATATACTGGCATGTAACTTTAGCAATAGATTTAAGGTAGGTGCTTATTAATATCATGAAGATATGATTCTTAATGATCTGAGAGCACAGCCTTATATAGGTTTGAATAATGACATTGTCTCATTGCATGCATAGTTTGTGCTTTTGTCTCAGACAGGTTCATTTTTCACTGGAGGGGAAAGGTTCATATCGCACGAGGGGGGTAACCAGTTGATGTTACAAGGCTGACGATTAGCCCCCTCGCTGTTCCACATGACACTGGGAAGGACTCCAGCAGGCATCCTTAATGCCTGCTTCAGCATCTTGAAGAAATTAATGAACACAGCTTCGATGGCAAAACATTTCAATCAACCCCAACCAGCTGTGCCTACCATTTAAAAAAAAAATAAAAAATTACCTATTTATTTTAAAACAGTCTTATCAAAAGTTTGTTCGAAGGCTACAAGTTATTTTGGGAGTGAGAGACGGAGGAATAAAAAGGAAGAAGGACAATGGTGGTTTTGCCAAAAGATGTGTGATGGCCCCTGTGTTTGTTGAACAAATTAAGCACGTTCTGGTTTTTCACCTGCTGAAGTAGCAGCAGTGCATATGGCCCAGAAGTTAAAAATAAGGAAATATGCATACATTACCATACTTAATGGACGACCCTCTCCATTTAATATGCAAATTTCCTGAAATATTACTGAATGCCGTCTGTTCTAAATGAATAAATTTGAATTGCAATTAGAATAATCCTTTATAATTAATGAAAACTGTCAATTTTGGTTCATAAGTAATTTGATTAACAGGATGATGGGACACTTATCAAGTTCACTGGACTGCTAGGGTATGAGAAAGCTGACAGGGAAAATAAGGTGGTCCAGGCACTTAGGCACCACTGGAATATTATCCTAAATTATTGATAACACAAGCTAATGAACTTCAGAAAGTGAACTCTGCATGCTTTATTTAAAGGGACAGTGCTGTGGGGTGACAAGTACGAGTTTGGTCGTGATAGCCTTCTCCAAAATACAGTCATCCCATTATCCACTCTCAGAGAGAGAGGGGGAAAAAAAAAAAAAAAAAGAGAGAAAAAAAAGAGATCCACAGGCAACAACACACACCCACTTAAACCTGAAATTTACACTTTCCAGTTGCTTCCAGAGAGGGAAAAAATGTTCACACCATAAATGTAAGAAAGGGACAATGCAAGCCAGGTGGAATACAGTTTGTATAATGTACCACAGACGCTATTTTATGTTGTATTTCCATTGGTTTAAAAAATGGCACTCCCTACACCTGGTTTTCCATCCTTCTTCTTCCCATTATTTACCATGCAATTTGCCAGCAATATTTTTTTTTCAAATGTGCTTTTGCTAATTGAAAGCAGGAGAATGTTAATGTATCAGTTTCAGTTTTATAAGAAAAGCAATTTAAAAAGCCAGCCATTACACACCCAAGAAAAACCCCAACTCTGAGGCCATCATTTCCCTCAACCCACGTGTTCACTGACATCAATGCCATTCTGCCACAAATGGGAAAGATGACTGTAGGCCAAACTCTGGGCTGATACACCACTCCATCTGTAATTCCATTAACTTCAGGGGTCAGGGAGGATGTAATCCAATGCAAAAGTTGCCCATAATGGCATTTTAAATCAGTACACCCATCAGCACACACAGGCTGCAATTCTGATAATCTACATAATGAGCCCAAATGTGAGTAATATAGGTGAACCTTAGTAAAAATATCGAATCTGTGGCAATGTCTGATGATGTTAAGTTTCCCAAATCAGCTTAGTTTTTGAATGAAAATTTCAGCTGGATATGCTATCCTGCCACAAAATGGATATGGTGAAATCAGAAGGATATTTTTTTCTTTTGCTCTCAGTCTGTCTTCTTACAGAGAGATTCTTCTAAAAACATGCTTGACTCCAACCGTATCATTCACCTCTCTTATGGAACTATGTCATATTTTATATATTGCATATGGCATTTATTGTATGCAATTATTTCATATTGCCGTCATGCAGCCAATGGAACAATTCTGAATGCAACTTCAGAGTATGATCGCTTTCCAAACATCCTGATAAAGCACATCCTGGATACACCCACAAAGCATAAATGGAATCCAGTGCAATCCAGCTTTTTATATCTTGCAAACAACACAAGTTGAAAATGGTGAAATTGCATGCTGAATGAGACTACCCCTCGTCTGAGCGCAGGCACAGTGCCAGCGGATTCTGGGAGATCATTTGTAAAAGCCTGCTATTGTATAACAAAATCCAGTGTGCATGAGCAAGGTATGTTTTTAAACCATTACAGCACTGAGAATTCAAAACAGATTTGTTGAAAATCTGTTTTGACTGAAAGTCACTTCTGAGACCTAGGGACTCAATCTCTGCTAAATTTCAGATTCATACTCTCTAGTCACCAAGCCACCAGCACACCTACAGGAAGGCCACAACTTTGAGTAAAATGTATGCAATCGCATACTCAAGAACAATACCTCATTTTTTAATCAAACTTTCTGATAATGTTCAGATCTTGCCTAAAGCAGAACATTTCAACACAGGAAGTAACATTTGACAAAAGTACAAGCATCTAGAAAAGGCTTTTTGGAACTGAAACACTTCAAACCACAGGTGTTGTTACAGGTAGGCATTATTAGAATTTGCAAAGCCAGAAATTAGTTCATTTTACTAAGCCTGACCTATATTGCTATGTAGCCATTTCAGCCTGTTTCAACAACAAGAGATAGTTACTACAGCATTGAGCTGAATCAGACATACCCGAACACTTTTGTGCTCAGACCTTGGTACAGTGCTCATCGGTATGGCAAATAAACCACATTATGAAGAAAACAATGCCATAATTGGCCAGTGGGTCAGTTTCCTGTCTTCTTCCCCTGAGGCAATCAGGTCTTTTTTTTTTAGTCACATTTCCTAAGGAAATGAGGATCTCTGAGATCACCTTGTCTGCTCCTGAGTCCCTCCCCCTAATAGTTTTAACCCCTTGTCCATTCTCTACATAAGTCTCACAAAAAGTAAAGTTTTGATATTTTCATGAAAATGCATGCCTTAGCAGAAAAAGCAGCAAGTTCTCCCACAGAAGCCAAGACAGGTACAACTCAATTAGACAAGCAGCAAGTGCATCCTTGCAGAGCCCAACTGGAAGGGAACACAGGATACGAGGAGCACAGTTAACAGACAGTTATAAAGGAAGGCAGGAGAGGACTGGATGTTTGCAGCGGAACTTAGGTTCATAGGAAAGTAGTGAGAATACTGGAGTGAGGGCTATAAAGGTTATGTCAGTGATCAAAGAGCATTACGGTGACAAGCGGACATGATGAATGGAGTTATTGTGATAAAAGAGCACAGGAAACAATACAAATCTGTAGAAAAACAGGGTTTAGTTTCATTAGTTCCACTGCTCATGGAACAAACTCTTATTTCAACAAAGCTATACTCTATTTTTATGTCTCTGTTTCTACCCTCCCTTCATGGGCCTTTTAAACTTTTTTATTTTCCTTGTTGGTTTCACTGTAGCTATCGAAAAGCATCCTTTGCAAGCAGTAAGACACCAGCAGACTTGCATAAGAAAACACTAAATTATCAGTCACGCATGTAAACATAAGAAAGGTTACATTTATGTCACTGACTTCACTCCTTAATGGGAAATTATGCGCAACTCCAGCATGCTCCTTTTCACTGTCTTCCAACATTCACAAACATTTCCCCCAATCTTCTTAAGAAGAGATGTCCTTTAAGAATCCAGCAATCATTTTAGGAACTCTAAGGGAGCATTATTATCCCAATTTAGGGACAGGATAAACGAGGCAGTAAGATGCCTCCATGTGACTACAGCCAGACTAATAATACAATGCAAACAGTGAAGTTAAGAAGTCCTGTGACTAGACCACAAGACCTTACTTCCCCTTGCCCTAAAAATCTACCATTCTAAAAGCAGGAGATCAACTAGCATTAACCATTTGGATCTGTGAAGGCTGAACCAGGACAACCTGGATAAGTAAATACTAGCCTAAACAAAACCACGCAAAATAATTGGAAAAATCTTCCATTCTGAGTTTGTGGTATCTTTTACTACAGACAATGAAGGTGAGTTCTTTATGATTTCATAAGAGCAATAAAGACCCATCTTAATGAGGAAATGCTTCAGCTAAAGCACAGCTAAAAGTTCCTAGAGCAACCTCGTATTTCGTTCACTGACACAACATTGAAGAGTTTCATTGAATACAGTTCTAGGTTCAGTAGTGCGGTAAGACTGAACCATCCACTAAACAATTAGCAACAACACCAGAGATGTAGCTGAAGGTCCTACCAACCTGTTGGACAGAAAAATGCCTCTATTTAATTCTCTGTCACACGAATGCGAAGCATAAATATAATATTCACCTGGTAAAGCTTCAGAATTATGATGTCAAAGAGCAATCCCCACCAGGTGAGAAATAATACCTGTTTGGAAAACAACTGAATTTTGGAATTTTTTGCCTTCGGTGATATCAGTAACCATTCTATCAAATAGGACCAATCTATTCCTATTTTATTCCTATCATCATGACATCCAAGAACGATTGTCATTTGCTCTTCCCAGTGACTAATGCTGAAACAACCATGGCAAGAGGAAACAGAAAATACATTAAAAAAAAATAACTCCAATGAAGATTTTAGTGGCATAAACCCTTCTGGATATGGACGTAAATAACAAACTTATTTATTCATGCTCCTTAAATATACTGGGGTTTTTTCATCATTGTTTGCTGAGCTAAGAAAATGAATCATTTTCAAACTGTTGAGGTTAGAAAGGGAAGGCTGAAATAGGGCAAGTGTTATACAAGGCTTTGCCCTAAACAAATGCAAGTCTTTGAGTGAATTATGGTCTGACTAGTTTCTTTTTTAAGACACATCAAGGCATTTCAGTATGTGTCAATAAAAGCCCACCTGGAGGAAGAAATTACAAAGCACTGGAAAGAACGCCAAGATTACTCAAGTCTTTGTGTTTTCATTTGTTTTAAATCTGTGTGTTGTTAAAACAAATGTAGAAATTAGCCATATGGGAACTTAGTTTTGGTGCAATATCTTCATCTGTCACCGCATTTGGAAAAAAGCGCACACACAACAAGATCAGTGGCCAGGGAGGGAGGGTGAGAACAGCACACAAGGAAACAATGCTGAACATATGCACAGGATTTCGACCTCGCAGCATGGTGACTAATGATTATTTCATAAATATTGAAGTTGTGATGGACTATTATTACTGAAGGGGTACATTTGTAAAGATCATCTAACAGTTATTGTATAGAAAAGTAGCTCGTATCTCTCACTGGAACAATCTGCCCTTATACATAGGGTATCCTACCCAAATGAAAACCACACACTATTTTCAGTTCAAACCTTAGACCCAATCCATGTAAGACAGGGGCTTAATAGCTTTCCAAACTCTCATTTGGCCTCAGTTATACAACCAGCTGACACTGAAAATAATTAATGCCCTTTAGGACTCGCATCTGCTCCTATGGTTCCATGTCAAGGTTTTTAATTGGGCTATTTTGGCATTTGGAGACAATGGCAAGGTGAAATAACCTTTCTTTAATATTTCTGAGGTCAGAAGTTAGTCCTGCCAAAGGTCATCCTTCAGGTTCACAAATGAGTCATTTGTATCACCTAATGCAATCTGTGACTTGCAAATTGCACTGGGAGATGTTATAGTGCATTAATTAGTCCATGTGGTGAATACTGAATTCATCATTACCAGTGAAGCCTGTGCAGGCGTGCCAATACTCGTTTTGGTGGGTTGCAGCAGCTGATTATATTACATGTTCTCCTTCAAACTGTGGCCTTTAATATCAGGCCTTGTTTGCTGCTAAAAGCAAAGACAAGGACAAACTGGTACTCTCTCCCACTGAACAGTGCAACATAGAAAACTTACATGTCAAGAGTTCCCTGAGTGTGCAAGAAGCCACTTCAGTCCATTCATTTGGCTTCTACTTCACAGATACTGTCATCCAGTACTCCCACAACTGACACCATTGCTGGATTGCACTCAAGTCAGAAGACCAGTTGAAACTTCAAAAACCGGACTGTCTTAGTTGTCCTCTGCTCTTTTGAGCCTAAAGAGTAGTTCTGGTTTGGGTTTGGGGTTTTTTGGTTTGTTTTTTTTTTTTGGGGGGGGGGGGGTTTTTTTTTTTGGTTTTTTAGGTTGCCTGGTTGGTTTTCTCCATAGCTGTGGGGGTTACAAGCTTTAAAACCAGACAGGCATAAACAGTAATTAACTGCAATCCTCAAGTGACTGCATGTCTACAAAGGCAGGGCTTTTTTGAAAATCATGATAAAATTGCAATAGCAACACTAGCATCTTCCAGTGAGGATCTGGTTATGGGACAAATGTCACAAGTTTCCCAGATTTTATTTCCAAAAGCCATGTGTTGCTATCATCCTGTACAGGACATTGAAAACGAGCTAATGTCTCCAGCAGCTTAGCACAGGGCAGAGCCACTCTCCTCAGTCCCAAGAATCTCTGCAGGGGCAGAGATGAGGCTGCTCTGTCACCTCACAGGTCTCCATGCTCCAATTCTCACCCTGCACTGATGATCTGTGGCTGGTGCTGTGTTCCCTACATTCCTCACAGCTGCCTACCCTGTGGCCCTTCTACATTTAGGGTCCTTCTGTGCCCAAAGATAGGTCAATACCAATGCCAAGCCCACTTTTTAAAATCAGCATTCAGTCAAACTTCCTTGCTGCAAAGAAATCCTGCAGAGAATTTCACCCTAAGTCACAGTCTGATCTTTCAGCTGGTTGGCAGCTACTGCCTATAATGAAGGGATTATTAATTTCTGTTTCAAAGGAATAGGAGATCAGGATATGGACACGGCATGACTGTACCATCTGTGCAGTTGACATATATTGATTCATACCATCTTCCCATCTGTCCTTGACACTACAGAGCATCAGAGGTCACCAACAACTCTTTGCTGGAATTCCCCCAAAAAGCAAGTTTTCATCCAGTTTCCTGTAAAAAACGTTTCAAACCACTTTTACAAAAAAAGTATCACCTCTTCAGTGCATTATGGAAACCTATACAAAGCCCACAGTTTGGCCTCCTAAGTATATACCACACAACAGGTATAATAATGACCAACATTATCAGACAATGACAAACAGAAGCTTCATAGTCGCTTTATGAAAGGCTCAGGCTAAAATACTGCTCTTGAAACAATAAGGGGTTGAAGAAGATATGAAAATTACTAAAGCTCTACAAAGACTTACATACATACATTGCACTAGGTACAACAACCAATCAGAGCAGAAGGTTAAGAAATGTGTTGCATGTGCCTATGGAAAGTGGTGGGGGAAAAATGAAAACCTGCAGCTGAGTAAATCATGAAATGTATCAAAGTCTCTGGAGACGACCTAGTTTTGTTTTCATGATAGGTATCATTTTTTTTCCTGTCATCCTATGCAAATTGCTAATAGCTAAGAAATGAAAACTTTTGAAATGGCCATTTCTGGCTTTTGTCAGTTTAAATATTTCATCTGACATAGCCCACAATCTAACTGGAAGCACTGTGTGTAAGCTAGGCTTAAACAGCGCTCACGCGAAACTGTGTTTTCAGTGAGTTACAACTGTCCCAAAACAGCCTTGGGTTAAAACATGTCTTGCTTTTTTTCTCACTCCAAAGTACTGGCTGAAGAAAACCCACCCAGATTTGAGCAAGCCTGGAATTTTAAAAAGTCTGTGGCAGAAAGAAACGCAATTACACAATGATTTTTTTTGTTGTTGTTGCTGTTGTCACAGCAATGACTGCACAAGTTAATCCTCAAACTTACACTTCATAATAAAATGTAGTTCTCATGCACTACTTTCCTCTCTGGGCTATGCTACCAAGCCAAACCAAGTGAAATCACAAAAATCCCCAAACCACCTTTTTTACATTGAAAAAATAGGAAGGCAAGAGGCCAACATGGTCTGCCTGTGGATCAAACCTCAAGTTGTAAGCCCTGTTTTGATTTATGGCCATGGCTAACACTACTAAACTCTACTAGTACCAATTTCTCTACCCAAAGTGTTAGCATAATCTGAAATCTCTACTGTTGTTCGAGGGCAATAGCGAGTAGAAGTCACAGTGAAAGAGCTGGTGCTGGATCCAACTTGCAGTGCCAACATGGCAACTCCATATGCTCGGCCAACAAAAACATGCCCAAAAAGCCATGGATCTGGCCAGCTGGGAACTCCCAGATGACAACAGCACCTTGGCAGGTCCATCTCTACCTGGTTACCCATCCCCATTTGCCAGGACAGCCCATAGCAGCCAAGGACAACTTGACATATTTCACAGCAGCTGCTTAAGCTCTCCAGATTTTTTTTTTTTTAAATAACCCAGCCAGCTCCTGAAACTCAATGATAGCAATGCACCACTGTTGTGGTTTATACCTGATACCTCCCATTCGCATCAGCTGTGCTCACCCAGCTGATGGATTTTGTGAATTAACTTTTGAACACATCCATCCCAAACAGGTGACAGCGCACTGGGGTGTGCTGGCTGCCCGCCCGCACTTTCATCTGTGCCAGACATCTTCCTTCACCCCTGCCTTGCGTGTGCACAGGCTAAGCCTAGCGTTTCTGCGCACCTCTTCCCCTTCATAGTAGCACTGCACACCGTCCCCACAGCTCCGCCATGACGCAGCCACCTCCTGCATGGAGCTCAGGGATTTGCAAGGCGCCAGCAGCTGCCCTGAAAATGCACAAGGCCCCCTCGCCTAGGGGTAGGGGGCATTTCTGCTTTGACTAGACTAAACACCAGAACAAAAAAAAGGGGGGGGG
>Ga0181612_109149_pt1 | contig 12977 bp, 11 predicted proteins | sample HoacroProtozoa21_FD_119630 | JGI IMG/M metagenome (GOLD analysis project Ga0181612, IMG submission 119630) | Hoatzin crop microbial communities from Cojedes, Venezuel. Combined Assembly of Gp0051906, Gp0051904, Gp0051908 | reverse complement strand
TTTTTTGTCCCCCCCCCCCCCCCCCCCCGTTGGTTTTGTTGCTTTGTCCCCATAGCGGCCCTGCTGGGGGGACAAAGGGGGAATGACCCCGTTCCTAAGGCCAGCCAGGCGGTCCCCCCGGTGGAGAGCGGAGCAGGGTTTCGGCGTGGGTGATGCCCGCCAGGCTGCGGAAAGCCGGCTCGGCCAAGCGAGCCGGGAGCCGTGGGGCTTTGGCCGTGGAGGGGGGGGGGGGGGGGGGGGGGGGGGGGGGGGGTGGTGATTCTCCCAGGCGTCTCGTGGGCCCCCGCATCGCCGGGGAGGGGACTTCCCCTTGTTCCCCAGGGTGCCTGAGGGCATCTGTCACTCCAGCACGGGGGTGACGAAGATGAAGAGCAGATAGTTGTTGGATTATGTGTCACTGCAGCTTCTGAATTCATAGGAAGTGGTTGTCAGTTGTGCTTAAAAAGAAGATATGGGCTTCTTTCTATGGGCTTCTTTTCCTTTAGCGTTGGGTAGCTGCTGCCATGTGGCTGGTATGGCCCTGGGACTGAGCACTGCCACAAGGAAACGCGTGCAGAGCACAGGACAAATAAAAACATGGCAGTTAGGTCCCGGCTGAGCATATTGCAGAGCTGTAGGAAGCAGAGAGCCTGGGGCTAGAGACGTGGGGACACAAATTGGAGAAATAATTGCAAATATTACCGAGCCCTGTCACAGAGCCGGGCTGACGTCAGGAAGCGGAGGCTTCCCCTGTGCCACCTCCTCTGGGGGTGCTGTGTGACCCACCTAGGCGAACATTTCCCAAATATTTTGGGGAAGCCTCGGCGACAGTGTTAGCGGGGCTGATTTGTAGTGGGCTCAGCGCTTGTCCCAGCGGGAGGAGAGCACCTCCTCCCTTTGGGCTTCCGGCTGTGCCCGGGGAGACCTCAGGCCCTGTGTGTGGATGACCCATACTGCCCTGCTCAACACACGCTCACCCGTGCCCACTCCTCTGCTGGATAAAACCCGAGACAGCATCCCATATTTTCCACATCTCTGTCCGTGGTTTAGGTCTTTTGCTTTTCTGCCCAGTGGTTCTCGCGAGGAGCTGAAGGCTGCACAGAGCCTGCAGCTCTCTGCATCTTGTGGACCCATGTACATGGCTCTCCCTTTTCCCCAGGCCCCCTATTTTCCTTTTCCCCAAGGATCTGTAAGTGCTGCCGCTGGCACCAGGCATGCATGCCTGTGTAAGGCCTTCTCTGTCTTGCTGTGCCTGTTATATTTAGAAACCGAAGATAAGCCCACGGGTGCGCACCAGCTGAGGAGCAGCAGAAGGGCTGCAGGGGGAAGGCGCGACGGGAGCATGCAGGCACAGGGGAAGCTGTGGTGTTCCTGGGGGTTATTTATTGCAGGCTGGTTTGGCACCATGAGGCTGCTATTGTTTGACGGCACGGGAAATCATTTGGCCAGGGATCTGTAAAGCATTCTTATGGATCAATCTGGTTCTGTCTGAAAAGCAAAATTAAAAAAAAAAAGCAGGCAACTGGTTTTGGAGGTTGTAAGACATCTTTTCCTGTTTATATCCTGTTGGAACGGATACTGAGCCCCCTCACTTTCGGCTGTCCTGTAGGGAGGGTTTCTGTGGCAGTCGGAGGCTCTGCCCCACGGCTCTGCTGCCCTGCAGCTGGTGGGTTCTGCTCTGTAGTTCCCCGCGGGGCTAAGGGGTTTGTGCTCCATCTCGGCGTGCCGCTTACGTGGGAATACGTGTCTGCATGGCTTCATTTCAGGTCCCTCCCTCTCCTCTCTGCTTCCGGAAGAGCAGCACTTGCTGGTGGTACGTGCTTGCGGCAGGGGGCTGCTGGCCAAGGTGTTGCCCCCAACTCACTACGCTGCCCTGCAGGGCTCCTGGCCGCCGGGGCTGCTCCTCTGCCTCGCCGGTCCATGGCAGCCATCGGCTCAGCAGCCATCGGCTCGGCGTTTGGCGGCAGAGGTGGCAGGTCACCTTGAGGATGCTGCTGTGGATCACAGGAGGGGTGTGAAAGGGTTAAAAGTACCGACGAGGTAAATCTGGGAATGGCTTTGTTACAGGGGTCTCCACTGCCCCGAGGCTGAACATCCTTCTTCCCTTGTGACCCTGTTTCCTTCTTTTATTTTGGATTCCCATCCCTGCACAGCACTAACGCTCAGCGCTGCCTTTCTGTGGTGGGAAACCTGCTGAGGGCACAGATGGGGCTGGTGGTTTCAGGCCCTCGGGATAACCTGGGTCTAAGAACTAGTGCTTCTGTACTGGTTTTGCTGGATTTTATACACCCCCTCAAGTATGAGAGTATTTTTTTTTTAAATCTGCAGTTTCTGGAACATTTTTCAAGAGCAGCTGTGGCAAACAGGAAAACTAGGCAGAGTGGATGTGCAGTGGCAAAGGTGTGGGTTGTTCATCCCGTGCTGGCAGCTCTGTGGCTCTGCAGCCCCCTGCAAGGGGGCATTTTCTCATGAAACTGTGTGTACGGGCACTTGCACGTGACCCTACTGTGCAGAAGCAAGCTGGCAATGCACGATGCCCTGTACCACATAAATACACACGTGGTTTTACTCCCAGCAAGATAAATTATCCGGATGTTTTTGAAAACATCTGTTCCTTGAGTGTTTGTGATCCTCCAGCAGCAGCAGCAGGAGCTCAGCATCCCCGCTGTGACAGAGGGCTTTGCACAACCCGAGCCGAGGCCCCAATTTCTCTAGAAGGTTGACTCCCATCCTCAGGGATACTGGTGTCCTGGGAGCGTCCCTGGCATCTGTGCCACTGCCCTCTGTGCGGGAGAGCTTTGTAAAGCTGCCTTTGAGTACGTTTTGTTTCCAACAGGTTTGTACCTGCAGTAGCTGGCCCCAGCAAAGGGAGCCTCTAGGTACTGCCTGGTTTCTGTCTGTCTGGGGAACAACACCTGACAAGAGAAGAAAAAAAATCTTGCAGTGCAAGAACGACATTTAAATATCATTTAACCTTGAAAAGAATGTGACGGAATGGGGTGTAAAATGTAGCAACTGGCATCAGAAAAAGCCTTGTAGTGGTGACCTGCTAAAAGGCTTTTTAGGAACCGATCGGATAAATTGTAAGTAAGCACAAACAGTTTCAGGATCTCTAAACTACTTGTTGTAACACGCCTTGGCTCCTGAGGAATATTCCTGATGCTGAGAGGAATATGGAGTATGATTAGGTCTGCAGAAAGATGTTTACATGGTGAAGGGGTTTTGTGCAAAGGCAGTGTCAGTAAAATACGTGCTAATGGTTTCTGAGATTGTTGTGGGAGTGCTGTCTTCTTGGATACCATTGACTGTTGTCAGTGTCCAGGGGATGAGGCACTCATTTAAGGAATTGCCCTTAGTGCTGCCCGTTTCATCATGCATTTATACTTATTCACAACTTCCCGTGGAGACCGCTGCGATGGCTGGATTTTCAGAGACTTCTTCTCCCCAACTACAAAAAGTATTTTCCCTATGTGACTAAGAAAAATTATGTGCATATGGTTCAGATTATGAAATCTTATTAAAAAAAAAAAATTGCTCCCAGATTCTGTCTGGGTTTTTTTAAGAAAAAGAAAAAAAAGTGATTGGGCTCTCGGAGGGCTCCCGTAGGGAAGGTGCCCTTCCTGGGAGGGCACCTCTGAGGTGGCAGCTAAATCAAGGAGCTTTTTCTGCTCCTTGCCCACACAACAGCCTGCCTGAAATTGCTCCTGCTTTCCACTGTCCCCCCGGAAGGGCTGGCACCTGTCTCCCTCCCATGGGGCCACAGCTGCAGGAGCCTCAGTGGGGCTCTGTGTCTGCTCCTGTCTCTGTCCCTGCCGGCCCCTCTGCTGCTTCCCTTTCGATGAGGCTGAGATTTGGTTTCTGATCGGCTTTTATTGCAGGCGGAGCAGGGAGTTATTAAATCTCCATCCCATAATCCAGCCTCCAGCTCCCTCCCGAGTTATATATGGTTATTTGCTGAGGGTTTTTCCCTTGCTGCCAGTGCAGGAGAGTAGCACTTTTTCCCTTGTAGCTGCATCGCCAGAATGACTAAACCTTTTCCGGCCTGGGGAAAAAACTCTGCTTTTTTTTTCCCCCTGGTTTTGGAAATTGTAATGTAGAGGAGTGGTTTTGTTTCAAACTGAGGTTTAGTCCCCATCTCCCCCTCCTCTGCCCTGAGAATCTCAGCGGTGAAGATGGCCTCGATGCAATGCAGCGTGATGCAACGCGAGGTGATGCTCCCTGCGTGCAGGAGGGTCCAGCCCAATTATGTAAAGGGTGCTGATGGTGCTCATTGGTTTTTCATAGGAGGAAAAAGAGCCCTCCCTCCCATTTTCCCTCACTGCTGAGAGCAGCACAGGGGCAGAGGTGGGGAAAACGGGCTTGTCCAGTCCTGACTGTGCAAATGCCAAAACCTGTGTTCACAACAGGGCTTTTGGTGGTGGTGGGAAATCCTTCAGCCCTGTTTTTGGGAGCAGGATGCAGCAGTGGGGCTTTGTAGAGGGGTATTTTAATTGCACAATGAAGCCTGACAGTGTGAGTGGTGTGTTAGTGTAGCTTTCACTGGGAGATTTGGGGAATTGAGCTTCTGAGCGGCAGCATGGGCTGCTGAAAGCTCAGCCTTAATAAGAGGGTTTCCCCCTCCTTCAAAAGGGAATAACCTCATGCTCTGACATCATGGCTTGATATTCTCTGCTCAGAAAATGGAGGAGTTTGCTGCGAAGGAGAGACCTTCCTGCTCAGCCCAACACCAGCCTCTGCATCCACCCCCACAGCGTTTGGGGCTGCAGGGAGGGTGCATCGTGTCCAGGTTTTTGTTCTTGGAGTGAAATGACACCAGTGGCTGGCTGCAGCTGTCGCTGTGAGGGGCTGTCAGCCCATCAGGGTGGCACAGGACGCAGCCGGGGTGTGGGGATGCTGCCCTGGGGGCTTGCGTTTGGCCTCTGTTGCAGAGAACCTGGGCTCTGTTCTTCTGCCATTTAGCTATACACCTGCACTGTCACTTCACTGGTTTGTGGACAAAATGCGTGGCATCGTGTCGTATGGTTGCACTGAAACTTCCACTTAGCGTCTGTTTGGTGACTGTTTTGCTCTTCCTCTGCAAGCAACGGTACTGAACACTTCAGAGTTGTGCAGCGTCTGGCTGTGGCCCCCGTGCTTCAGGCTTGCCTGTCCCCAGCCCTGTGGTTCAGGATCAGGCCGGGTAGCTGTGCCCTGCAGCATCGTCCGTGCCTTCCTCCCTTGTCCGCACAAATGCGTGGTCACGGTGGGAGGGCGTCTGGCTTGGGGAGATACGCTGTCTTTGGTGCAAACCTTGACTACATGTGGCAGAAGTACTTTCTGCAGGATCAACTAAATTGGTACTGATTTTATGGTCAGTTTTGGGTTTAATTACATTTTGATTGTCTGCATTTCCTTTGCGAACGGAGTTATTCATCGCTTCCTGTCTCAAAGTCCCCTGTACGTGGAGTGCTCGCATAGATACATTTCACATGAGGTGTTTTATTGTGGCATTGGTCCTGTAAGGCGTAATGCCAGTTGAGAGATGAGATGAGTTGCTCTCGAGGCTTCCAGAGCAGTGAAGGAGACACAGACATCTTTGGCACAGAGATGGCCTGGGGTTTAAAGTGAGGTGTCTTTTCCAGTTTTGCCAAGGACAGAAAACATGGGCAGGGTTTTGTTTTCTTGGTCCTGCCAAGCTGCAAGGAAAAGTGATCCTAAAGGTGTGGCTTTGGTCTGAGCTGTTTGCGGAACCAAATTTCCAAGGCAGATAATGAAGCAAGGCAAGAATGGACTGGCAGCTGAGGTAAAAGGGGTGGGACACGTGCGTTTAGCAAGAACCCCCCAAGGCCAAGTTGTATTTTTGAGGCATCAAAGCATCTCTCACTCTTCCTGATGCTGAAGGTGGGTGTAATATTATGGAAAGCAATATTACTGCAAAACTGGAACCGCCTCCTTTTTCCAGGGAGGTGAAGAAAGTTCCTGTCTTGGGAAGCCACAAGGGAGAAGTCAACAACTTTTAATTTGATGTTTTATCTTGAGGAGGAAGATGCTACCTGCCCACAGCCAAGTTCTGTTTCTCCTGACCCTCTGGCTGTGACAGCTTTGGAGTGGGATAGGGACAATGGCCCACTACATGGAAATCATTTCTTAGCCTGGGATGTAGCCCCAAAGCTGCCGCTGTGGCAAGTCCTTTGCAATGAAAGACTTTAAATACAAGGCACCTCTGTGGACTGCAGCAACCCACAACATGCCAGCTGGGACAAGGTGCCCAAAGAGGAATTTTTAGCTTCAGCTGTTCAGCTCACGGACAGTCAGGAGAGCTGAGAAGCGGAGTGAGGGCTGGAGATGGTGGTGCCAGGCTGTGGGTGAACTGTTTTTTGTGGAAAAGAGGAGGCAGAGTGATGTGGGACTGGGTCTTTCCTTGGGAAGGCAGTAGGATGGGGTGGGCCGCAGCTCACGTAGGTCCTCACACTTGCACATTTTCTTTGATTTTGAGTTAAAAGACAAGGCATGAAGCATGTGGCTGTGTTGTCAGCTTGGCCAGAGCCCTGGGGCCAAGCCCAGGGCTAAACACTATTCTTGCAACCAAAGAGAGGTATAGCCCCACTCAGGCACCTCAGGGCAGTCTTTACCTCTGTGGTGATGTTTGTCTTTTTCCCCAGATTGACAAATACCTTTATGCCATGCGGCTCTCGGACGAAACGCTGATAGACATTATGGCTCGCTTCAGGAGAGAGATGAAGAATGGCCTCTCCAGAGATTTTAACCCAACGGCTACGGTGAAGATGCTTCCTACATTTGTGAGGTCCATTCCTGATGGTTCAGGTAAGGAGCTGAGTGTTTGCTTTCTGTAGTAAACATGGTGTGCTTCGTGGGAAGCTTGTTAGAAATACACCAATGCGCTACCAAGAACAAGAGCAGTTTGCCTTCTGGCAAGGCCAGAAAACATTTTGAAGACAGCCTCCCCTCTTTGTGCAGGTCTTTTCCCACAGATGCTGGAGGATTTTGCGATTCCTGTGTCAAACCCGCTTTGATGCCAATGGAAGAGCCCTTCCTAGCAATCAGTGCGTTAACAGGCAATACATTAGGCTGAGATTTGTCTGCCAACAATCAATACGTCATGTAGGAATATTTTTGATATGTGCAATTCACACTCATGTGATCTAGAGTCTTAACAAATACAGCGGCTTTTAGTCATTTGCTGTTTGACTCAATGTCTCCTCTCTATTTTTTCCCCAGTGGAAGTGTGAACCCTTATATGCTGAATTTGAGTTTCCTAGCGTTCGTCTGGCTTTTCGTAGTGACCTCTTGCAGAGTGTCTCAGGGCAAATTCACAGAACTGAAGGAGGATGCAGTGTTTAGCTTGACAGCTGCTGCTTTGGTGTACTGAGCTTTTTCCACCCAGATGTAGGACTTGTTTTTTCTGTGCTCACTGTACCTCATAAAAGTGGCATAAAGAGCTATCAGAAACCAAAAAGATGTTGTGTTTCTATTTGAGACCAAGATTGTCCCTGTTACTTATTTTAGTGTTTATAAAAAAACCCCTCACCTATATATGGAGTATATAAATGTATTTATAAACAGTGTATAATAGTGTTTCTTATTTAGTGATAACACTAGATTTCCTTCTCATGTAGCATGAGTTGGTTAACTGTAGTTTGATGCCTACCACAAATTATGTCCCTGTGTGCAGAAATTGCACGGTTGCAAGAACTACATTGCACAGTTACCTGTTTTGAGGCTTTGTTTGAGGTAAAATCAAGAATTTATTGGGTGAAAGAACATGAAGCCTGGTGCTTTGTGTTACTTGGTGCTGTCTGGCAGGTGGAAATCTTTGATAGTTCTGCTTTACTGCTGCATTCTGCTACCTTAAGCTTTTTAATTGAAACATGATTCTCTGTCTAAAAAAACTCAGAGGAAGAATGAGTTTGAATCCTGTGTTTCCCTTCATTTAGCACTGCAGGCTGTTATGTTGAAATGTTGTGTTGAAATGTGCAGCCTCTTGAGAAAGCCAGAAGCTGCCACACACAGCTGGGTCACGGGCAGGGGTTGCTCCAAGGGGTTGCAGACGAGGTGACTTGAGGGCTTTTGCGTGGAATCCTAGCATTTGTACTGACTCTGAAATCCCTGGTTTTTCCTTCCTGCGTGTTTGAGTTCACTTGAGTACAGATGTGTCCCCAGTACCCTGCTTTGTTAGGCACTGCAGGTTAGCGAATCTGAGCTGCTTACAGTGAGTCAAATAATTTTGCAAATTGTTCCATGGCACAAACTGGGGAGACTGAGATGCAGTATGGCACGGGGAAAAGGGGATCTGCACCTGGCCAGGAGAGGTGGGAGAGATTGCTGAATGCTGCTGGGACCAAGCATTCAGCTTGAAGCAGAGCAGTGGGTAGCCCTGGTCCGAGCATGTGCATGTCCATACATCAAGGCATTAATTTCAGATCACATATCACACACCTACTTAACAAAGCAACCTTGTGTGTTGTGCACGGGGTGCTCAGTTCTTGATCCTCTGCCTATTTGGCTCCTGATGGCCTCTCCAGGACAGGCTCGCTGTGGGCAGCGAATTTGCAGCTTGGATTAGAGCAAGGCAGTTCTTTGCCCCAGACAATTTCTGTATAACATGGTGATAATAATCTGTATATGTGTGTTGCGAGTGTCTCTGTGGAGAGCTGTTAGAAATGCAGGCAAAACCATTCCATTACTTGCCTAGAAAAGGCATGTTCTGGCCCCAGGTATGAGCAATATTTGCTGTTGGTGAGTGTCATGGTATTTCTTTCCCTGACTCGCCTGCCTGTGCCTGCCATGTCTGGCTTAGCCGCCATGCAGATGCAGCCAGGGCAGACACAGAGCCCCCTTCCCTCCTCCTCCAAAAGAAAAGGCTCTGGGGGGCCCTCGCGGCTCTGTCCGTGTTGCTGCGCCCAGAGTTGTGTGGGTTCCGCTCCCGGCCAACGGCAATTTCTGCCTTCAGCTGTCCCTCTGTAAAAGCTAGAGGCTGAAAGCTTGCCCTTTTCTCTGGCCCATCTCTAATTACTGCCTGGTAAGCTCTTTGAGTCTGATTATTATTATGACAGCTGACTACTCAGAAAAATACTGTTGTTTAGTTTCAGATCTGTGCTTGTGTACTCTATTAACAAGGAGCTTTGGAGTAATAATTTTGGAGACTCCAGAGGCGTTGGTATTACCAAGGTTTTTTGCTTCATTCAGAGTTGCTTAATTTACAAAAGCCACAAGCTTTTTTGTCCAGAGTGCCCAGAACATTATTTCAAGCCAATTCATAATGCTTTCAAAGGATCTTCCTAAATTAATTTACAGCAGGTTTGATTGCACCTTGGTGTTAGAAAGTGTAGATTAAATGCTGCTTCTTGGGTTTAATTCCTGAAGTACACTGAAAGGAAACTGCTACTTTGCATACAGAAAGCTTGACGCTCTAGTTCAGAGTTCTTTTTCCTTTTAACTGAAAAGGATAAATCTTAATAAATTTTAAGTTGCAATGAGCTTGATAGTGCTGGAAGTCGAACATGCTAATTTGTTACTTTACTGCCAGGGAAGATACTTCTGAAGTGCAGTATTTGTTTGAAGTAAGTACTACGGTGCATTTAGGCTTGAAAAACGGCCATCTGGTCCAGTGTTGATTTTTCCATTATTTATTGGAGGTAATGGCTTGCATTCAGCAAATGATACTCATATGATAATGCTTATTTGGGTATTTGGCTTAATGAGGCACTTGTGGGAAATGTTTGACTTCCAGTCTTGTTGCGGTGAAGGGGGTTATGAGTTACTGAATTTGTTTTGCTGAACCCAGTAAAGGGAACTGCATCTGCAGTTTGGATATGTTCACATTTAAAATGACATTTGTACTGGAGCAAAGCAATGTTTAAAGCCATGCTGTTCGGAAACCGGTAGGGAAGCACTGCAAGATCTGCATTTTGAAGCAGCAAGAGGAAAAATTGCATTGCAATGCAGTAAAATGAGGAACATTTTTAGGAGCTGTGGGTTCCCACTGTCATTTTGCTGTGTTTTTCTGTACAGAGCTTGTTGTTCTTTGGGGTTTCTCACATGACAGTGTTTTGTTTGCTGTATTACACTGCAACCTTGGAAAACTGTAAGGGCTTTTGCAGTGACTTTGCCTCTCTAAGGCTGTTCCTGCTAAACGTCCCACCCCAAGGGATGCCCCATCCAGCTCATCAGCTTTGCTGAGCGGGAGGGGGCTCCTGGAGGTGCATGGGGCGATGAGGAGGAGCAGCTCACCAAGCCAGACTTTAGGAATTTTGGTCTGAGATTGGGCAAGGTAATCCGAGGCAAGTCTGGGTCTGGAAATCCTGGTGGATAAATTGCTTACGTGATATTTTGGTGACTGTGGGGTCAGAAGGCTCTGAGAGCTGAGTCGAAGTTTGAGGTGACATGTCAAAAGGTACCAGTCTTCCTAACTGCTAGAGGTCTTTCCACATTTAGTTTAGGTAGAAATGGAAAAAAGGTGTTGTTGGGAATGGCCTCCCCAAAGTCGTAGTTTAAAGTTGGAAGGAAGAATGAAAAGAGGCCGAAGAGCGCTGCTGGGTGGGGCTGGCAACAGGCGTCAGTGGTGCAGGATGCGAGGGAGGCAGCTCAGCCCGCCATGGCGTGGGGCACTTCTGGCACCGCAGAGAGGTACAAATCGATGAGGAAACCGGGACGAGAGAGCGTCGTGCGCCTCTGCTTCACCACCCTCCGAGCAGCCTCGATGCGCCCGGGGATGCCGTGCACAGATGCAAATGCTTGTGAAGAGCCTCGGTGATTAACTGCAGCCTGGACACGCACTCCTGTGTGATAAGTAGTGTGCACTGCTTCCCTAAATACTGTCTTTTTTGCAGACTTTAACGATCGCTGCCTTTGTTTGCTCCCTCTTTGATAAGGTGAGATAGCACAAGTGGTTCAGTCAAACATATTTGCCTTGCTCTCCAGGGGGTGCTGAAAGTGTGGTTCCTCAGATAGCCAGACCATGCGCCTCTGTTGCCTGAATTACACCCTGAAGTCTGTGGAGGCGGGCGGGCAGTGGGTTTGGCTTCAGATCTTTGAAATCCAAATCCGTCTCCACCACAGAGGGAAATGAAGGTATTCTAACTCTTCCCCTGGCTCCTGGGGAGATATTTAGGAGCTCTGTGCAAGGGATCACAACTTCTGAGTAACTCCTGGGGCAGTGTAGGGCTGCCCTGCGATTTTTCAGACTGTCACTTCTCTGACTTGTGTTATCTGTATGCAGTTTGCAGTGAATCTCAGCTTCCAAGTGTGAAACAAGTGGTCCTACTTTAAGTACATCTGTGTGTAGTTTGTTGATTTTGGAGTAGTGCATAATCTATTCACTGTTATTTGCCAAAATGACAGAGGTTCATTTACAGCAAAAGACTGCTCATCAGTGGTCTGGCATCTCTTCATTTTACTGTCTCTGTTTTCAACATCTTTTTGGCTTTCTTCTGAGATCTTTGCTTTGCCAGCTTCAGCACGAGATCTAGGTACAGACTGTCCACTGTTTGTCCATTCTTGTTGGATAAACCCTCATTGCAGTTGCCTATGTATCTGTGGTGGTTGGCGTTGCCAGGGAATCAGATTGATGCTTCACGTGGACGCCCTTCCTTGCCATAGGCACTGGACATTTGCCAATGTGCTATACTTTGTACACCTTGATGTTTCCCAGATTTGTGCTGCATACAATTTTTAATCACTTGTGTCTTGTTTTCCACATAGAGAAAGGAGATTTCATTGCACTGGATCTTGGTGGTTCTTATTTCCGAATTCTGCGGGTGAAGGTATCGCATGAAAAAAAGCAGACAGTACAAATGGAAAGTGAAATTTATAATACGCCTGAAGATATCATGCATGGCAGTGGAACACGGGTAAGCACCTCTTCCTTAGGACGTCTCTCTAAAGATTAGCTGCTTTCATGCTGCCATTTTAGAAAAACGCAGGAATGACATGAACACCTTAGCAGTTGCACCTGCAGTGTGCATGGGCTCGACACTCAGCTCTTTGTCTGAAAATCAATAAGCAGTTGTTAGTGTAATAGAGCATGCATGGGTGCTGAAAATCCGCTGTCATTTTGTGTGAGACTTTTTGGCTGAGTTAGCAAAAAAATGGCCTAGAAGTAAAAATTCTGACTTTTATTCCACAGGTAGGAATGGAGAGCAGGAAAACAACTTAGTCTTTGTAAGCAGTGAGCAGGACCAGCCCTGCAATTGTAATGTTAAGTGAGGGATAGAAATACCCATGACAGCCACATATCTGTCCTGGTGGTCTGAGCAACACAGCATTTGTGAAAAGTACGTTAGAAAAATTACAGGAAGCTGATAGAATGTTTTGGCACAACTTCAACTTAATTTTTGCTGAATAAATGATAGGGATTTTTTTAATCTCCCATGTTCCAAGAGTGGAAGTTGTTTAAATCCATTTACTTGGATTTCAAATTGGGTTCTTTGGAAGAATTTTTTTTCTTTTTATGACCAGGAAGTGGATTACAATTAATATTTTACTGACAGATTTGTCTCCGTGTCAGTGTAAGACGAAACAGGTAATTTTACTTGTTGGAAACAGCAAGGTTTTTTACACTTTTTACTAGAGTGAGGTACTCTTTTGGAGTATGAGACCTGCAGGAAACTTACAGCTTGTTTCAGAAGAATAAACAAAAGAGCAAAAAAGAAAAATTAGGCAAACAGCTTTTCTACCCTTAATGTATTTTCTGTAGTTACCTTAATCCCCTTAATATATGTGTCTGATAACTGCTGCCTCATTCTTATGCGCTAGCGAGTGTAAGATGGCAATTGTAGCTTGTAAGTAGCACTGATATAAGCATTGCTGTGATATCTGAATCACAGCAATAAAATACCTTTGTTGTTAAGACTTTTCCTAACATTATTAATTTATCTGGCCTGGCCATGCAGTGGCTTTCGCACAGGATGGTTTTGGAGGGGAGCTGAGCGGACCTGCCTGTTGTGGAAGAGGCAGGAAAGTTGGGTGGGCTGCCTGGAGACGGGTTTGGAGCGCAGGGT
>Ga0181612_152164_pt1 | contig 12978 bp, 7 predicted proteins | sample HoacroProtozoa21_FD_119630 | JGI IMG/M metagenome (GOLD analysis project Ga0181612, IMG submission 119630) | Hoatzin crop microbial communities from Cojedes, Venezuel. Combined Assembly of Gp0051906, Gp0051904, Gp0051908 | reverse complement strand
GGGAGCAACTTGCCTCACCATGGTCTTCATCATGAGCTGCAAGAGAAAACTCTCTACTCCAGTGTCTCAAGCACCTCCTCCCCCTCCTGTTTCACTGACCTTGGTGTCTGCAGAGTTGTTTCTCCCACGTCGTCTCACTCATCTCTGTCGGCTGCTGTCTCAGTGCAGTTTTTTTTTTCTTCTCCTTGTTAAATATGTTTATCACAGAGTCACTACCACAGTCACTGATTGGCTTGGCCTTGGCCAGCGCTGGGTCCTGCTTGGAGCCAGCTGGCATTCGCTTTATTGTAGAGTGGGGAAGCTTATAGTAACTTCTCACAGAAACCACCCCTGTAGCCCTCCCACTACAAAATCTTTGCTACAGAAACCCAGTACAAGGTGCCTGCATATTTTATAGCCTCTGCAAATGATGCTTGGTTCTCCAACACTGTTTTTCCATTGCTGGCAAACTTGCAGCTTTGTTTAAGAAGTCCTTCAACTTTCACTGAACGGCCATTTTCAAGTCATCATTCTTAAACATCACAAATTCCTTAGAGTTAAAACAATTTAACAGAAATTCCTCAGAGTTAAAACAATTTAACAAAGCAATTCATTTTCTCATCTTTGCTAACAATCACCTACCCTTGCCTTTTATTTCTATTTCCAGTTTACTTATTAAGTCTCTCAGGTGTACCTAGCTTCTCTGTCAAATGGAACACCGTAGTTTTTTTATGCATAATGCTGTGGAAGAATATGTCTTACAAAACCCAGTTAAAATGTGTATAGGTATAGCTATAACTATAGGAGTATGTGTATGTATGACCACAAAAGGTATATATTTATCTGTGTTACATTTTATGCTATATATTTGTGTATATGAGTTTGAAACATCAGGAAGCCACTCCAGAAACATTGCTTATGATTTGCATTACGGGGGGTTTTCTCTGGTGTCATTCAAGAACTCACCATACAGATTAGACTACTGTAAGTAGCAGTAAATTTTCGGCTAATCTTTAACATGCAATTGTTTGGCATTTATACAGCAGTCATGTTTTGAATAAAAAAAATTGACAATCTGTCCTTGGCATCCTGGAACTTACAAAGCAGTCATCGTTTTCACAAAATGAGCTTCTTATAAAAGCTCTCCTCTTCAGAGGAAATTATGAAGTTTATAGTAGGATACCTCTCAGGATTTGGAGTATTCTGTAGAAAAAAAATGTTAGAAGTGTAGAAGCAGGGTATACTCTGCACAGCAGGACCTAATTCAAATTACTGATTCTCCTTTCTAAGTTTCACTTTTCCCTGCAAATCTAATCTGAAATAGTAAGTAAAATTAACTCTTTGGAGAGACATTTTTTAGACTTCACCAAAATTTGTGTCTCAGAAAGTAGTTGTGAAAAAATTAGCTGAAAGAGGAATTTCACAACAAAAAAGTGTTATAAATGCTCTGTGTTATCTAATAATATCTAAAAAAAACCCATGGAGTTGACAAAAAGTCAGTCAAAAGGAATTCTGGGAAACTGAACATAAGAGGAGGAAAAAATGAGTGGAACCACCCCCAAAGTAAGATCATTATCTAAAGGCTTAGATGCTTTGAAGCTTCTGATTTTGTTGTTGCATTCCTTGGGACTCCCCAGTGAAGGAAAGAAATTAACAAACCAGAGGGGCTCAGGGGATACCACTGGACAGCAGGACTGGAGCACTTGTCCTGTGAGGAGAAGATGTGCTACTAGGACTGGTTCTGCCTGGAACAGAGACAACTTCAAGCACCTAACAGCAACCCAGTGCCTATTGAGAGGCGACTGAGGGGACAGGGATGGGCTTTTCACAGTGGTACAGTGTGGGAGATACGGGGAATAGGGTCATCAGTTAGAATGAGGTTAAGATTAAAAAAGAAGAACTTCACCTTGAGGATAATAAAGCACTGAGGTAGGTGGTGGACCCTCTGTCCTTGGATGTTTTCAAGACATGGTCAAAGATCCATGCTTCCTCGTCTAAATTACGTGGTCTCTGTGCAGGAGTTGGTCCAGAGACCTCCTGAAGCCCTTTCAACCACAAAAACTTGATTACTGTCTTATCATCTATAGGCTTATCTCTCTGGTGAGTGTTTCTGACTCTGCCGCTGTTATATTGTGCTTGGTGCTGTCCCTACAGGCAAAGGGACACTTTCATGACCACTGCTTCACATGCGCAATGCAATGCCTGCAGGGTTCTGTGACAGCTGTACAGTGTGACAGCTACTTGAGGTGGACACTGCTTGTTTTAGGAATTAAATAAAATGATGACAGGCATTTCAGATTAAATTTACTATAAATAATTTCTAAATAACACATAGAATTATGCTTAAATTTATAAATAAATCAGTTATTTTAAAAAATAATTCAGCTGGGATAAGTACATAAAAGTTAGGAAATCAAGAATTGCATCTGTGGGCTAGCTATGACAAATGTTACAGTACTGGAGAAAAAATTCCATTTTCTAAAAGTTTTGTGGTGCTATATATAGTTTTGTACTCTTCTTATGTTTGAAAATATTGCTGTAGAAACCAAAACACATATTTGGAGAAAAATTGCTATTAATTTATATTTTTTAATGAGGAAGCTTGTCTTCTATGCCATGTCCTCCATCATATACCAGAAAAAAAGTGATATTAAAAAGAGTTTTGTCATTTTTCCCGTTTCAGTTTCAATTTGGTATGATTCCAATGTTCTTGGAAGTATTTGTTGATCAGAAAGACTGTTATCTAAGGAGAAATATGTAAGAGTCACCAAAAGGGATTTTAAACTGTTAAAGTTTCATTCCAACTTAAAGCTAAGAAATGTCTTTCCTTAATACTCTGTCCAGTCTTCCACTTTAAATTCAAATTATGTGAGACTTTACACCCATCCACACAAATTCTGTTTATGCATCATGATCGTGAGTGCCCTTTCAGAGTAGATGCTATCAGGACAAAACACATTTTTTATAAGTATCACCAATTTGGATATTTTCAATAATTCTGTCTTTATGATAGAGGCTACCTGTAGTAATTGAAAAGCATTTAGATTCTTGATTTGTGTAGTCTTGTTTAACATCCCTATTCACTATTTTTTCTGTAATAGTAGAAATACAGATATTCTGTAGTCCTCAGAAAAAGTTGAGCAAAGACATCAAAAGAAAGTTCTGTATTTTCCTGTAAAAATAGTTGGAAGTGATTTGAGGATTTTGAAAATAGGTGTCTTAATTCAAAATTCAATTTTTTTCCTTTTCATTTTATTCCTGTCTTTCTTTTGAAACTTGTGAAAAATTATCCATAAGATAGATACTGTATTGGTATCTGATGAGCCAAAATTGCTGCATTCTACTAAAATGTTAATTACCTTTCCAAAACACTGGCAGAGATGGTGGGATGAATTAGAGACACGTACTGAAGTAAGAGTAACTATACCAAATGCATTTTTTTTGAAGTGTTTTCCTTACCGTTTAATTAGTATCATTGCTATTGCATACAGGAGAAAAAACTAAAAAGGAACTAACAAAAGGATCTAAGGAAATAAGTACATGAGTGCATGTGCATGTACACACATACATAAAATAACAAGGAATTACTGTTGCGTAGCCACAGAATAATTTTAAATGGTGGGAACCACTGGTAGGCGCTGGTATGACAGTCTATAAGGCCATCTTAAACCAGGTTGCTCTGGGACAGTCAAGTTTCCAGTGTCTCTGAGGATGGAGCTCCTATAGCCTCTCTGAGAAACCTATTTACTACTTCCTACTCAATGTTTTTCCTCACTAAAAAGGTGATTTAAACTGTCAGTATTTCCTCTCTTTATAGCTCATTCTCTTCGACACACAGTGCACGTCTTCAGTGCCTGGACATGGACATCAATTACTCTTTAAATATGGGAGAAGTAATGGGAAAGAGTTTTGTCATCTTTTCTCTGAAGGCAAATACTGTGGTTTCTACTTGTGAGTTTTGCATTGTGACAGAAGCCCCAGAACTACCATTACAGGCCACAACCCCTGAAATAATTAAGGACTTTTTCCATGATTCAGACATTCATTCAAAATATACACAGACCTTATATAATCTGAAGTTCAAAGAAGCACTTATATATTTCCTTAGAAAGACCTGACCTTATGCAAAAAAAAAAGTTAATGCTACTTTAAATAGTGAGTAAGTCAGTCTGGTCTGATGAGCTATATTCCACTGTTACTGACATGCTGAAAGAAAATAATTCTCCTGTGCACTTTAGTTGTCTGCTGGAGGAGCACGTAGTCAGCTCAGGATAGGACCTTCTGTATTTGAGATGTATGCCATTGCTTTTGTGCATCTGATAGTAGCTTATTTTACAACACCACCTCTGATTTGTTTCTTCATCTAACCTTGCCTCCCCACCACCCTGAAGAAAGCTAAATAAAATGCTCCCTCCTCATTTTTTAAGTATATGTAATTTTTGGTACTTTGTAAGACTCCCTCCCCCATTTAAATCTTCATATTCAAATATCACTGGCATTTTTTTTCCACCTTGCTACCCAGCACCATAATCCTTTTCCACATCAAGATTTGACTACATTATTTTAAATTTGTTTCTTCCATATTTCTTTGCTTTGCCTTAAAAAAATTTATTCATAATGTTGCTCTTAAGGTGATCTTGGTTTTTTTGCTAGTCTAGTCACTTCAGTTGTATGATGAATCCATCACTTGTTTCTTGACTTACAGCATCAAACATTATTTTGATCTCAGAGCTCTACATGTACTTTCGAAGACAAATGTCATAGATTTTCTTTTATCCCACTTTCCTCCAATTTAATTTTTCAGGTACTTTTTCTCTAGCTTTCCTCATTTGTTTGCCTTGTATTGTCTATTTTCGTTTTGGCTAGCGTCCACTGTTTTTGCTTTTGAAAATTGTCTATTCAAAGTTGTTCAGAGTTGTTTGGTTTATGATAATTTTGTTTTCCTTTTCAAAATAAGATTTTGATAACGTGTTTAAGTGGCTTGTTCATCCTTTATTTTGAGATGTCTTTTTTTAACCTAAGGTTGTATGGAGTGAGTTAGATTTTAGAACTCTAATAAGATTTAAATTTACCACCATATGGTAGACCAGGTATATATCTCTTTGATGAGGATGCTTTCAAAAGTACAGTGTTAACATTTCCCCTTTATATGTCCTCTCAGACAGTTTTGAACTCATTTGTAAAAAGACGTAATTTACAGCTTTAGGATTTGCTACATAAACAGCAGCTACAATTTTATCTGTTCCTCCATTTTATTTTGATATATAATAACCCACAAAACCCATCAATTGCCTTGTATAGATGGATGCAACAATCATCTAGTATTTTACCTTTAGAGTATCTCTTGGAACCAAGAAAATCTTTCAAATTTTATGTGGAAAAGTAATTTCCTTTCAGACAGCAACACTTCTTTGTTATCCAAAAATACATGAAAAAACATTATGCAAACAGAAGGGTGGAATAAAAAATGATAGAAGAGGTTCCATAAAATTGGACACAGAACCTGCAGTTGAAGCAGCATGAGGAAGAGGAAAAATTACTATTGAAAATTTGGAGTCCCTGGCAACGGCCAGCCGAAAAGAATCATGTTAAATAACAACAGTGGTAACATCAAGAGATCTTACTGAATATAAATAGTCTGTCACCAAAACCTTTGACAGAGCCATCTTCATAATACCTGGATGGAAATTCTCTTTCTTCTTAGAGGCTTATGGATTTTTAAAAAGTATTTTGATTCCAAATGCAAACAGAAATTCAATGCCTTTTTTGTGTTCATAAGTAAACTATAAAACATGCAAACTCTGCATTTCATCATTCATGAAACTAAATATTTCTAAAGTTTGAAAGAAAAACAGATATCTCAGTTTTTCTTTAAGATAGTGATTTCCACAGGTTTAAATATCATTAAATCCTCCCCTTCAGAGTCAGAAGACATAAAGTGGAAATGAGAGAGAGAAGACTATGAAATTTTACAAATGAACTATTATATTTAAACTTCTCAGTAGTGTTTAAAAAGGTGAAAGAGTTTAATATCCTGTATGACCTGGCGGAACCTTCAAATCTGTGACCACAAAGGTTTTAGCATATGTGTGTTTTGTATGTATGTTTATGATGAAATCATCAGTATATTCTTCCAAACCTAAGCAGAAAAGAAGTCCCTTCTAAGTATTAGAAAAACTGGTAAGCACACATGTGCATGCCCAAGCACAAGCACTTTATACATATATTTTATACAAACATGTTCACGTTTCAAGGTATAAGTCTGTTTTTCCTCATTTGGATGAGAAACTTTCACCAAGGATAGAATGGCAGGACCTTAGAATAATTCACAACATCTGGATACCAACTCATCAATCCTCCTGCCCAAAGCAGGGACAGCTATGAAGTCAGACCCGGTTGTCCAGTCTTGTACTCCATGGTAATCATTTGTGTTTTCTTCTATCTTGTCTGAAGCCACTTCATAGCTAAGTCTAGGTGTGACAGTTATTTAATTTGTGTAATTTTATGTTCTTATGAATGATGGTCTTCTTACCTAAGAAGTCAGATACAATCTCAAACCTTGCAGATTTTAGAGTTACTGTTTGAGTCTATGAAACTAATCCTGTATTTATTATGATATTTTGGAAAGAGTTGTACTGTAGAAATGTTTTTCAGCTGATGACCTTGGTGTGCATCTGGAAGTATAAAATAACACTACTTAAATGAATATATTGTTTTAGTTTTAGAAAGAATTTATTATTATGTACCAGTGGCCATGCTTTGTGGCATGAAGCCTCAAGTCACATGTGAAGATGAAGCAAATAACAACAGGTATTTGAAGAAGAAGATTAAGAACTAAGATGGAGAACCAGGTTGTGAGAAAAGAAGAAGATGAGGATGAAGAGACTCAAAGATGTGGAGAAACAGGGGTTTTGATACCAGTATTGACAAGTAAGTGTTTGGGAACAGGGGCAAGAGGAATGATTTTAGTGACAACTTCTGGAGTTTCCTAAAAGAAGAAGGCATAAATGGCACATGGAGGTGCAATAAAAAAGATATGATGGATAAAGCTGTATTTAACACAGATTTGAGAAGTGTAGCTGTCAGTGTTGAGATGCCTTGCACTGTTGTTAATTGGTGTTGTGATGTGAAGAAGAGTTGGACTGAAAAATTAAATGGATTTGATGTCTGAAAGGGTTTTTCAGCTGTAGCAAAATTTAGAAATGTTTTATTTTTACACAGAAAGATGGTGAGATTTATTTTTGCATTGTTTGATGCATTTTTTTTTTCAGCCCGTCCCTGCCAGTCATTTTTAAGAACATATGCAACAATGGAAACTATAAAATCACCTGTGGAATGCTAGTGCTAGGGTGGAAAGTAACAAGACCATTTATTGAAAATAAAATGATGTTACTGTGGAACAATTTAAGTTACAGTTTTATGATATGTCTTGCTTATTAGTAACTAGGAGGTAAGTATTAGTAAATGAAAGAGTTTCAGAGCTAAAATTTCTTGTGCATTTACAGCAAAAAAACGAACACTGTCTTTCCCCATATTCTGGAGAGAATGGAAATTTGATGTTATGTAAGCATTAGTAGAAACAATTTTGTAACTATCTTTGGAAAATTATGCTTAGAAAATAGAAAGCACAATCAGAGAACTCTTTCAGTTGAGTGGCTGTGTATTTCAGTGTGATGTCTGTATAAACAGGTATTTTTGCATATAGGGCTTGTCTGTCATTCTGAAAAGCTCTTCTGTCATCCTAATGGGCTTTGGTAAGGCTCTGTATTGCATTGATCATGACAGCAAATTAATTCTTTTATAAAGTAACTGCATCAGATTTTACTTTTGTGTGTGTTACCCTAACTTTTGACAGGCATCTGCATTCAGGGCCTCCTGTTGTCTACTGTGGTGTTACATTTTGACATATAACCTAGAACCACGTAACATCATGAAAGCAAAAATTATCATCAAGAGAATTTCGTGAAAGAAGAAAAAGAGAGATGTATCTTTAACATGTCTTTTTTCCTCCATTAACCTTGCCATAGACTCATTTGAACCTAAAGAAACCTTTTTTTTTTCTTTCCCACAGCAATTGTAGTGAGACTGTATTTAATATTCTTATGAAAATTTAAATGTAATATACTTCCTTTGCTATTTATAGGAAACTGGAAAAATATCGTTTCCAGCTAGCTGGATTATGTTCGATGCAAATTAAATTTGCACAGCTGACAAAATATCCTTGGAGAGCTCAGAAACTTGCCAATAGGATTAAAGGAAATCAGCTTTCCTCAGAAACTTAGCGAAGGAGATAGTACAAAACTAAAAGTCTGAAAATCAAATATAGATTCTGTTGTGGGAAAAAATGTCTGTTAGTGTCCATTACTGCTTCCACTGATTACAATAATTGTGATTTATTTCCAGAAATTAATTAAGCTATTAGTCTTATATTATGAAAGTGAGGAACTATTCAAAATGTCATGAGTCTAAGTCAAAAAGGTTCAGACTACACTTCAGAACCTAAACTATCTCCAGTCTAGAGACAGTCTGCTTTGAAGTGTAGATCCTGGCTGCACATATACTGAGTTATTAAAAGGTGACTTTTCTTCCTTCCCTCTGCGGTGCTTGAAATCAGTGGTTAAACTGCACACTTTTTCCCTTTCTTTGAAGTAGTTGGGAATTAGTCAGCTTGAGCTCTGTTATTTTTGAATCCTATTACCTTACGTAGATGGACTAACCTTAGTAACATTATTGTTGCCAGCATTACTTTAGAGTAAAAAGTGACAAGCATCCCAGTCACATATTGTGAACAGACCATTCTATTTCTGTGTGTATGGAGAACATTGGCCTGCTCTTTTTTCTCATTTTTATGCTACTGCTGGGAACCCCATATGCTTGAATGGCTGAATGAAATAAAATGAGGACAAAAGTCTTCTGGATAGAACCCTTCTCTGTTTTGTCTCCATGCATTGCGTCTTCCTGAGAACAAGTGATAAATCTGCTACTTACATTTTCATTGAGGTGTCTACAAAGTTTGAAGACGGATGCGTATAGTAGATGTTTCAAAATGTGCCATGAACACAGAGGAAATCAAGAGTGCTGTTAGAGACCGGATTCTGTTCCTCAGGTTTAGCAGATTGCACAGCAAGCACTTCAAAAGAGCAGAGGGAAAATCTTGTCTGTTCCTTTACACAGAATGAAAAAAAGGATGATTCCTCCCCTCAACACTCTCCCCTGACATCTGCCTGTGAAGGGAGGGTGTTACACACTTTATTCCCCAGATACCCGTAACTTCTAGATTTACTCAGAACACACACAATACGGTTTGGATTATTTTTAAAATTAAAAGAAATTCTGCATCATTAGCAGGTGTAACTAAAAAGTCAGTTGCTTCACAAGAAATCAGGCAAAGTTATGATTTTTGTTTCATAAATTTTTACTTTTCATTACTGTAATTCTTGAGATATTGGTGGGGCTTTTTTTAGAGCGAATGCAGGACAATTACTGGTGAGCTTAAGATCAGTGTGACAAACTTTCTTTGATTGTTTTTTTCTTCTGGGAAAAGAATATGTATAAAAATAAATGACTTAAAATACAAGCTTGATATTTTTCCCATCTTTGGGAAAGACAGAAAAACTTTCGGCTTGGCTGTTCGATTTTATCTTTTTTTTTCCTTTTACGTAGTTGATGGTGATGCTCTAAATAAAATAGGAACTGCCAAGTCATATTCTGGAATTATATTTGTCATACTTCAGTGACTTTTGATTTTATGTAGAGGAAACTGATATGTAGAAAATTGTCTCTTGTGAAAATTTATGATTTCACTTTCAACTATGCAAATTATAAATGACCTCCTTAAGTGTATGGGAGTGCAGGTGCCTGAGATGAAAATAAAGCTGGAAAGAACTTCTTATTTAGTTTGTTAACACTTACATGGATAACAACTTACAAGTCAGTAGAAAAAACTAAGATTTGAAAGGTTAAATATTATAAATAATTTTTAGCACTATCATTCTCTTCGTCTAGTCATAGTTCCATGTGAGACAAACTCTTGTCTGGTTCCCTTCACCAGAGACAGTGGTAATGGTTATGTTCATAGCCTGAGTGAAAGCCGCAGGGAACAGACATGTTAAAGAGAAGAAACATAAATTTCATTGGCTGTTTATAAAATAATTTCTCTTATTTCATCACTGTTAAAGAGAGATTATAGTGAAGGTATGGAACAGTTATTTCCATACTAAGTATATAAGAAGAAGTATTCAGCGTCAGAAAAGGTCCATTGAGCTCTCCTGAGTCCCTCCTTTCTCTAGAAACTTATACAATGAAAAGTGTAAGATCAAGGGAAATATGTATAATACTTGTTCACAGTACTCTCCAAACTGTTAGTGGCAAATTTTTAAGGTTTTTCTAAGGCAGAGTCACTTATTGCAGGCCTTTTTCTCCAAAAGCTCCTCCAGCTGCTTTCTTAACCCGTGAGACCTTCCTGTGCCCCAAACATTACAGAGATAAATTCCACAGATTAAAATATCCTTGCTACAAGAACCTTTTTCTTAGGGTTTTTTTTGGACATTCCACCTCTGAACCTTACTAAATGCACATTTAGTTCTTGCATGGAAAGAGGTGATGATCGATCCTTTCCTGATTATCTTCTGAATGCTCTGGTGGATTTGGTAGACCAGTATATTAACCTCTGGTCATTTTTTTCAAGGTTGAAGAGATTTAGTCTGTTTAATTGTTTCTTTGCCCGGATGTTCTTCTGTACTTTGATTGTTCTTTCCATTTTTCTTCTGTTCTTTTTCCAAATGCATTTTATCCTTTTAAAATGAGATATTTAATATAGAACTATGTGAATCAGTCTAAATTAATTTACACTGCAATTCAGCTGCTTTTTTACTGGAGTGTCACAATTTTTAAGATCCTTCTCTTGTTCTTCACAAAAAATTTTAATCTTCATTTATCTGAATACCAAATTGAAGTCAACAAACCTTTACATCCTTAACCTCTTTTCAAAATAATTTACGAATATCTCCAATACTTAGATAGATGTACAGATTTCTGTAAGATTCAACTTTTCCTTGTTCCTTTTTCTACACGATACAAAGCATAAAAAAGAAGGATGAATAGGAAAGGAATGTTGTTTAAAATGAGAAGGCAGGTAGTCAAAGAAATGTCTTTGCTCCAGCATACAACAAAATTATACAGCCATTTTTTGCTGATGGATGTAAGAATGTACAAAGTAATAGACTTAGGCTTTTATAAGTAATTTATTTTATTACAGTAAAATATTCTATTTGTAAACATTAGTATTTTACACTGTAAATGTATTAAAACAGAAAAAATAAAATATATATGTCAGTATAGAGTATTTATTCCTGTGTAACACTGCAGGGACCAGTGCTTAGTTTTGGTATGGTTTAGTTTCTTTATCAGTGGTTTAGGAGCAAATGCGAGTCTAAAAATAAAATGATGCAATAATTTGACAGAATCATAAATATTTAACTGAGTCATATAATGCAGTCTATATAGCAAACGAGCAACAGAGAGGATCAAGAGGGTCCTTTGCAAGCATGATTAGGGATGATCAGAGTGGAAGTACAGAGATGACTGTGCCATGTGTTCAAAAAACTTTTAGATTTGATGCTTCAAGACAAGGTTTAACAGGCATGGTGGTGTTGGGCTGATGAATGGACTCAATGGTCTTAGAGGTCTTTTCCAACCTTAATGATTCTACAGTTCTATGACTCTATGATAGGTCCAGTTATGGAAGTGAGCACCCACCTCTGGCACCCACAGCTTCAAAAGGATGGTGGAAAATTAGAGATTGCAACGGAAAGCTGCAAATTCATTTGAATGTCAGAAAAAAAATAGTCTAAAATAAGATGCTTGGAGTTCATCTGCAGACTGGCAGTGCTCAAGACAGACAGAGATTTTTTTGCTTTGTCAGTACTCCAAACCCGGTAACAGCAGTTGGCCTGATGATTAGCCAAGCTAATAAGCCCTGCTGAGAAAAACAAAATATTACCTAGCACTCAGTACCATATTAATGCAGCCTTATGTTTGTGGGCATTTAGTTTGATCTCCTTATCTTTTATTTATAATACTATGAATAGTTAGTAAAAGAGAAGCTTAGAAATCAGGTGTACTTAAAATGCCTGAAGATGTGCATCCTACATTCTGCTTGCTCTCTGAAATAGTGGTGCGAAGGTTGGTAGGCAGCCCAGTTTACTAGTAGCTGCAGTAAACTTTGTAGACAATGTTTTTCTCCAAATAGGAAGGCCAGATTTTACTAAAGTACAATCTAAATACATTAGAGAGAATGAGAGATCACCTTTCTGTAAGAGTCTTGTTTAGTAGCATGATCCAGACTCAGTTCTTCCAATTTCAGATAGATTTGTTTTAAGCTGTACACTTCTGCATTTTGGATTTCACAACAGATTTTAAACCAGTCTGTATGTTCTTATAAGTCTAGAAAACTCAAATGAGTGTTAGCGATTAAAGGATTATGGTTTCATCATGTTAATTAACTTGATTCCCAATATATCATTGCTTTCTGTACTCACTTTTTTATTGTTGGCTATGTTCATTAAAAATTTATTAATAAAAAGATTATCTTTAAATCCATGCATACTTTTCTGAGATTCAAAGAAGGTCCCTAAAGGTACATGGATTATACAATCAGGGAGAGAAATTCTGAAATGAGTAGCCCATATGGCATGAAAATTCAGCTGCTATGAGTCACTACATGTCCCTGAACCTTTTCAAAGCAATTCTTTAACTGACAGATTAGAGTGATTATTCCATTAAACATTTTTCAGAAGATTTCCCAGTTCCATAACTTGGAGTTTAAGGACCTGCAACAGGCATTCTGGGTTTTACATTCTGAGGATTCTTTACTAAATTTACTCTGTAAGACAGGATTTGTTAAAGATAAGAGAAAAACAGAGGATCATAAAGAGAGCAAATCTTTCACATTGATCCGCTACTTTAGACATATAAGAGTAGGTGGAAACATAAACTTCG
>Ga0181612_134419_pt1 | contig 12978 bp, 8 predicted proteins | sample HoacroProtozoa21_FD_119630 | JGI IMG/M metagenome (GOLD analysis project Ga0181612, IMG submission 119630) | Hoatzin crop microbial communities from Cojedes, Venezuel. Combined Assembly of Gp0051906, Gp0051904, Gp0051908 | reverse complement strand
GCTGCCCAGAGAAGTGGTGGAGTCACCATCCCTGGAGGTGTTCAAAAAATGTGTAGATGTGGCACTTTGGGATATGGTTTAGTAGACATGGTGGTGTTGGGTTGACGGTTGGACTTGATCATCCTGGAGGTCTTTTCCAACCTATGATTCTATGCTTCTATACTTACCCATCGAAACACCTATTTATGAATAATTCATGAAACAGCTGCAGTTTTTATTGTAAGGATGTTATAATGGGCCTAGTAAAACTACATCATTAGCAGTGTTGCTAAATGTAGTGATGGTTTTGTTGCACATCCCTTGATATTCTTGTTAACTCCCTTGAAGATAAGTTTAGGAATACATACGTACACTGTTTTGTAACCTCTCTCATAGTAAGAAAAGCAAGTGAAATTCATAAAAAGCCCCATAATATTTAAAGGTCTGTCCCCAGGTTGTCAGGAAGGGTGGAAAAAAAGACAAAACAAAAAAACCCTGATCTAGTGGAAAGTATCCCTGCCCATGGTGGGGCATTGGAACTAGATGTTCTCTTCCAACCCAACCCAGTCTATGATTCCATGAAATGACTAGACAAGATTTTTCGCAGCAAAACTCCACTTTAAACATGAGACATGCTTAGGCCCTAAAACCACCATATATTCAAATAAAATATTAAAAAACATACTGCAAGATTTGCATATTTCTCTAAAGATTGTCAATCTGAAAGTTGCCATCTTTCTTCCAACTACCTGTTGTGCAGAGGATCCAGAGTTCATTTCTTCTGATAATGTAGTACACAAAACTAAAACAGCTATGGTTGTGAACAAAGACTTCATATGTGGACTTATCACAGAAATAATTTCCTTTCTGATAATGAATAATGTCAATTGCTCCATTTGTCCTATTTATAGTAGCAAGCTGAAAGGAAGTCTTCCAACTTACTGTGTAATTAGTACGTATTTTCTTTTTTTTTTCTGACCTGCTATCCAATTCTTGGAGGAAGAAAGAAAATGAGTGAGAGACTTAACAGCACAAATTCCAAATCCGCAACAGGAAAGTAAAATAAATATGAAAAATTAATCCCTTTGGGCCCTGGAGTCCAATTTTCCACACACAAACTCCACTGGAATCCACTGGTACCACTGCCAAGGAGTTAAGTTCCCTTGATAGATTTTGTTTACTTACCCAACTCACTTTGACTTTTTTGTCTAGTGTGTTTGATTACCCACCTCTTGAAAACATATCATCCTATTTAATTTCTGAAGACAAACCAAAATTAGCACTCTAGCTGCATGGGCAGGAAACAATCAACTTCAAGCACTACCCTCTGCTTCTCTTTTATGCTTTTATTTTTGGCAACAGTAATTCAGACAGCCAGGTAAAATGCTATGGGAGCTGGCTGATGCATGACCTCAGTTGTCATCAGTCTCTGTGTCTGCTCAGAAGTGCAGTGCTATGAAAAATCTTCATACCCTCTCAAACACTTGCTGAAGTTTTCTTGGGGCAGGGATGTGGTGGATGTGAAAGGTTGTCTTAGTAGCTATCAAAAAATGAGACAAGGACTGTGGTTCCTAGTATCTACAACTCCTTATGGTGATGCAACTGTTTCTTTCTTGACTTTTGAAAACATTGTTCCCCATACCAAAAAAAACCCCCGCAAACAAACAAACCAAACCCAGAACAACCAACAAGCCAACAACAAGCAAAAAAAGAATACTTAGGAAGTATTTCTGAAAGATTCATACTTGACTGCACAGCTGCAAACTGCTGACCTCTTTCTTGAAGGGAGAGATTTCCACTGTCAGGAGAGTGCATGTATTTTCAGCTTTACCTTCTCAATAAGGAAAAAAAGTTATGGTGCAGAAATCAGACATAAAGAGGGAAAGCTATCCTCTAATTCCACCTGAGCAATGCAACAATACCTGTATTTGTAATAGATAGTTGAATAATGATGTTCACTTTCAGCAGATGTATTATCTGAATCAATTTTTTTCAAATGCTTGGAGAAGAAAATTCTGTGTGTTTTCCTAGTGAGCTAAATAGTAATACTTCTAGCAAACTAACTTTATGGTGTTCAGGGGCTAATATTTGCCCTTAGGGAAAAGAAATCATCAGTTGTTAAAAGGAGATGTGACATGTATTTGACATCATAGCGGCCTTCTGTTGGAAGGAGCAATGTTTTTGTTTGAATAAACGAAAAGCAGTGATAGATAGGATAATTGTTTGAATAATCAAATTGGATTTATTTACAGTAAAAGATGCTGTACCTTTTCAAGTCAATTTTCAAAAAGTTAGTGTATCACACCTTAAATTTAAAATGTCAAGAGATTTTAATATGCCACTTTTGAATGCTGATGAGGGTTCATTTTAGATGTTTATGTAACACTGAATTCATATGTAGTCACATGTAAGAGAAGCTGGAAGCTGCAGACAGTGATCTAAATAGTTATGATTTTCAGCAAGCTGCACATGAATGGTTCTATGAAGAACCCATAGACTCCAGCATCAAAAGTAGGAAGCAATTTTGTTTTATAAGAACAATTCTTAGAGACAAGAGAGTCAGACTGCTTCTGAGCTCACTGCAAGATTGCTAGTTCCAGTGCAGACTGGGACTGGTTTTCGTCCCAGTGAACACTCACTCTGAAAAACAGCCTGGTATCTGCCAGCAAGATGAAGCCCTTTCTTCAGCATTTTATTCCTCTAATACACCAAGTAGCTCGAAGTTCATCCACAGGTAGTGTAGCATGAATTAATTTTGTCTGGAATAGATTGCCCGAACAATCAATACAGTAAAAGACATAAAGTAAAAATAGTTGTAAAATGGCAACTGACATATGGTACAAATAAATTCAATAATGAAAGTAGACACTGCTAAGGCTTGGGGCACTGCTAAATGAGCGGTGTTGTCTTGTCTAGATTTCACTTCTTTATTGAGCTGGATTGACTGACATAAAATTAGTTAGCAGTTGGTATTGTGCTGTTCTCTTTATTGACACAGTTTATTGTGATGAAATATACTTTTGATTAGTTGAAAGATATGTATGTGGTATGTGACATGAGGTCAGCAGAGAATTCCTCATACTATAACTGGCTAGTCACTTGGTCCAAAGAAATATTCTCCCACTGAACTAACAATGGAATTCTTAGCTTTGTGGTTCATTGGAAGATGGAATCCAGCTGCTTGAAATTTGAATAGTCAAATATTTCTTAAACTACAGCTTGTGGAGTCTTTGTGGGTCAGTGGGATAATTCCTGGGATCTGTGATACACTAACAGTGATGCTTTTTCCTGGGAAGCCACCAGTCCCCTGCTGTCAAGTACTGGCTGCAGGTCTGGCTTTACAGAGGAGGCAGTCTGGCCAGGAGGCAGTAATGGGGCTCTGGGGAATGACAGTTGTTGGGAGGTGGCCAAGTTTAATTGCCCTGGCTCTTGCAGTGCATTTCCAGCCTCTGTCACAGTTGGGCCAAAGACTTTTGAGTGTGGGCTGAAAGCAGACTCTGGGCAGATCTGTTGCATACTGATTGCACTGCCCACAGACCAGCATGTGTCACGCACACTAGCGTCATACTAGGGTTATAGTCCACGTAATAATGAGTGTGTCCTGCTTGCCCTATCAGAAAGATGAATTACCACTGTTGAAATGCAAAGTCTATAGCTTTGATTTAGTTATTTATCTCAGTTGTATTTTTTCCAATTAGTCTATTTTTCTCCAAGAAAATACAGTATGATAATAACATAATTGGTAATTTGTGATTCAGTGGACACTCAGTGCTGTAAGACTGAATCAGAAGCCATCTAATTAACCCCTTGGATATTTTGGAGTGTGTTTGTGCATAGAAATTTAAGTATGGGTGGAGTAATAAAAATTCCTGCTGCCCTTTATTCTGTGATGAAAGGCAGCTCAGATGTTATGTCACCACATATCTTTGCCTTGCAACCTTTTGTTCTTTATTAGCAGAGAATACAGTTTTTATCCCAGAGTATAATTGTGTTCCCCAAGGTTCAGGTCATTCAGATCAGTCCAAATAGAAGAAGAAAGGTGGCCAAGAGTACATCTGGAAACAATGTTAAAAGCAGACAATTTCTGTATGCTGAGCTGTTATGAAGATCTGAAAGTTGAACAGGAAAGGCTCACGCCTCTGATGTTGCAGTAGAGTAGCAAAATGTTTGAGTTACTCCTGTAATAATACCTACCTTTTGGAATGCTCTCAACAGCTGGATATTTGTTCTTTTTTGTAATTAAACTTTTAATCACCCTTCTAATTAGAAAATTGGTCTCTTATATGTCTGTATGACCCTACCCTGTTCATTTTGGGAGATACAAATGTAGTGAGCCAACTTATGAAAATACCCATAACAAAAGGTGATTTCTTGATATGCCCTTACAGCAACCAATTGAACCAATTCCATCCTTAGCTGTAGTGTAATGAGAGAGTATTTTTCTAGCACACTTCTAGGCTCAAAAATCCCAAGCACTTTAGTTACATTGTTACAAGATCTCAGCTTTCATACACAGTTATATATAGCTTTTTTGTTGCTTTTGTTTTCCAAGCTTTTCTAAAAGTTAATCTGGCAGGCTGCCCTCTTGCTACCTCTGCTACCTTTTTTTCTCCTGGACCTCACAGCAGAATATGCTGATCTAGGGTAGCAGAGCTGTCTAAACCCTGAGTATGGCAATTTTATTGTGTGTTTAGCCAGTGCCACTCTGGTGCCCAAAACCTGACGTTGGTCTCCGACTTTGGGCCTAGTTTCAATAACTACAGATTTTTCAATGTATCCATCGAATGCATCAAATATTTTTGTGCTTATCAAGAACCCGGTTAATATCTTAGAGCTGGGGGAAGGGTAATAAAGGTAGAAAAAGATGGCTGCCTTTTCTTTAGTTGACTGCAGAGTAAGACTGTAGATCTAAATCTTATATTTTTCTCTCCATACTGCACCCATTTACCTTTGGGATCTTGATTTCCTTCCTGTTTCCTTTGCTTTCAGTTCTACATCAGGGCTTCATTCAGTTCAGTATTATATTTCTAACAGGAAGAAAGGAAATAATTCCACAGATTAAGTGATCCAAAGAAGAATATTTTCATACCCCTTCTGTTGCTATGTTTGTTATTGAAAACAGTTTTTCATTCTTTTAAGTATCCTATAATGGATCTGCATAATTATTATTATAGATGCTTGAATAATTTTAGGTCATTAGTTTTTTTCAGGATATAAATGACTTTTATGCAGTTTTATAGAGCATACGTTGTATTTTATTGTTTGGTTTTTTGTGGGGTTTTTTTTTGTTTTTTTGTTGTTATTGTACTGCCATTGTTAAAAGTTCTCTGTGGGATATCCACAGCTCCACAATGTCATTTTCTTTTCCAGATCGCTTCAGAGTTCAATCCAGCGAACAGGATTTGTTAGCTTGGCTTTACTGAAGTCTAACCTGAAATCAGATTTCGAAATACTAATAAATGATTGGCTACTGTCCTGGCTGAAGGCCTGGCTAGCCTCCTCTGACACAACTACTGCAGGTGCCTTTCTCTCTTGACTACTCCTTTTTCTGGCAGACAGATTGTTCTGCATCAGCCCTTCCCATTTTGCTTTTTTTTGTCTGTTTAAATCCTTAACCTACATTCCCTATTGGGCTGTAATACTTCATTATTTCTGCTTTGTCCCAACACTGCACACTTGGGTCTTCTGCTTTGCCTAGATCAGACTGCTGAGAGAAGTGCAAAAGTAACAGTTCAACAGTCTATACCAAAAATTACACATTTGGCTGCTGTACTTAGCACAGCTTATTTCCAGCTCTTCTGTTTTGACGTATTTTACTTGTCTTAATTGATATTTCATAAAGGAAGAGACAGAAGGGTTTTAAAATTCTTCTACCTGAGAGGTTGTCTGATTTCACCTAATGCCTGAGTCTGAGCTGGCCACTATTTTTCAAATGAAAACTTTCTCCAGAAAGTCAGATTCTCTGCTGGCAGAAAACATTCCCCCCCAGTCCCCAGTTTTCTCATTAAAAAAAAAAAAAAAATAATTACCAACATGAAACATTTCATGTAAATTGTCACACACTTCCAACAGTTGTTGGATTGCATTATGGCAAAATAGTTGAAGGAGCTGTTAACAGCAGAGAGAAAAAGAAACCAGTAAAAGTAGATAAGACGACAGGAATAATGAGGTTCAAAAACTCTGGAGGGATCGCTCTGAGGAAAAGTGGACTGCCAGGAAGATACTTGCTTGTGATGTTTGATTCCTTTTTAACTTTTTCTCATATTCTGAACTCTATCTCAGCTGAGCTTTCCCCCTAAGTTTGTGGTATCTTTTAAGTGCCTTTATTGGCTACCTTCTGAGTTTTGTTTTTCTGTAGCAAACTTTCTGCCTGGAGATCCTAGCTTTTTGCATTCCAATTACAGTGTAGATGAAGCCCTAGCAAGTTCAGTTTGGCAGATGACCAGTATTTGTTATTACGTCAGGAGAGTGTTCATCCAGAGTCTGGACTAGTCATGCTGGAGACATCATACAGTCTATGAGAGTAAATTGATTGTAGAGAGTCCAAGAAACATTAGGATGTAACTAAATAACAACACTGAACTTGGTTCCTTTTGTTATTTAGAAGGACTCTAGCAGAAAGAATCATTAAATGCTTTTCAGTATTTTATGTCAGTTATAGTGAAATTCTGTTGGATTTCACAATTAATCTAACAGGTAAATGAGTAGAACAAGTATGGATAAATATCATTGTTTTTTTCCCTACTTAGAAAGGGAAAATCATGGTAAATTATTATATTCAGTTAGCTAATGTGACTAGTTCAGGTAAGATTTTAAAAGCCCATGGAATACAACAGTACTGTATTAGAAAATTCTGCTTTTTAACCATGCTACTTTGACTGCCTTCATGCTGGCAGATTTGTTGTTATAATTAATGTGTTTTTTTATGTGTCTGGTACAAAATAGTATTCCTTGGTTAAATGGCAAAATACAGCTGTTTAAATTTCCCTCAACTTCTAATTGGTCCCCCTGAGCTTTGCAAAACTAAGGACTGTGACTGAACGGATCTCATTTCCTTTTTAAAAAGGTATCAGCCAACAGGATACAAAATAAAAGTAGCTCAATAAAGAAGTCTTCTTTTATTAACAGAGATTAAATCCTTCCTACTAAAGTCAAGAATGAAACTCCCCTTAACTTCCAGAGGGAACAGGATGTCAGCTCAAATGAAAGTAGGATGTGAGACTTAGATTTCTCATTGGCTTTTGTCCAGTCTCTGTCTCACTGGAGGTAGACACCTTAACCAAATACAATGATATTGCCAGCCAAAAATTAGACAGTATCCAGGCTAAAATTAAATTATACTGAAATTTTAACTGTCTTGAGACACACTTCTTGACACTCAGATGCTTTGATTAGTGCAGAGTCTGAGGGACATATAGCTTGGTAGGGTCATTCTCAGGTTCTATCAGAGCTCATTCTCTAAAATATACCAGCTTTGAGGTACAACATAAAGTGTTTATCACTGCCTAATAAAATGGATATATTGTTAATTGTAATCAGGGTAAATCACATTTTTCTTTGTTAGATTCACTCATATTAACTATGTAAATGAGTCACAAACATTTTAATGGTCTGTTTTTATGTGGTTTAAAGACTAATTTTAGTATAATCGAGCAATTTCTGATAGAGGCAATGCTTCAGATGTAACTGAAATAAGTAGCAGTCAGCGGTTTTGATAGTTAATGCACAGACAGACTCAGACATGGAACTCTTGCACTGAAGCAGAATTCAGTATTTTGCCTTCACAGGCCTTATCTGCCGTCCCATGTTGATCCTGGTGAGAAATAAAATCTACGTAGACACATAGCACACTGACTAAATATTTCTGATCTGTGAAAATAATTTCTAATTTATCTGCTGCAGGATGTTTCCTACATCCAAATGCAGTGTTTTACGTGTTAAGGTAATTGCTTTAGCACAAAATATCAATCCGTGGAATGACTACTGATACTGGGTGTTTCCTTTCCAGTTTCTAGAGTGTCATGAGAGACCCAGACATGTTCATTTTGTTGTCAGACCTAACAGTTTATTACAAGTGTATTTATCTCCCTAAGCAAAACTGTACTCATTGTATAACCTATTTGTCAATAAGAAAGTATCTCACTTTTCCCCTTCTGCTAGAACTTTCATTATTATAAAACTTTTAATAGTTCTTTTCTGTGAAGTTCATGTATATTTAATTAGTGTATACCAATCAAGAAATATGAAAGAAGAAGAGTCTGTGTTGTGGTCAAGCAGCACTGATCTATGCAAAACTCATCTACAGACTGGAATCTTGCAAGGAGCTAAAACAAGGCAGGTTCCATCTAAGCACCTTCTAAAGGCCAACTAATATCTACCAGCAACTTTAAGGTTTCGAGCCAAATAAATGTGTAACATTAATTAAAAAAAAAATCCCATTTGCCTTTCCTGATGTTAGGCCTCTCAAAATAGACCTCACTGCACATGGTCTTAATTTTTAAGTCCCTGCCTGAAACAGAGTTTTTACCTCCAAATACCCCTCAACCTGTCTTGAAGAGTAAATATTGCATTCGTAAAATGGTTGATAATTATAACCCAGACATAAAATGTGTGTAAAAGGTAGAGCAAAACTGAATGACAAATGTTGTTTTTTTCATTATATCCATGCCTGTGTGTTGTCTCCTTTAACTGCAAATACATGGTGGCAGGATCCCTACCATTCCCATGAGCCACTCAATTGCTTAAAATACTTTCACGACTGCTGAAGGGTATGACATGGTCATTACCATCAGAGTAAATGCTCAATAATAATCTTAAGTGAAGTGGGTGAACAAGAAATAGTTTTTTAAAGCGAAGAAGAAAAAAAGAATCCTAGGCAGAGCAATACAGTCTTGTTTCTCCTTCCTTTTGTTTGGGAATGGATAGTAGGAGGCTTAAAGGACAAAATATACAGAATCCAATTTTGAGGACCAACGCATGGTGTTGATGGATGTCCTGCTGAATCTATTGACTTTATTTGCTGACACTAGTATTTCATGTGCCTTTCAAGCTGAATTTACTTGTCACCTTAGACATTAAGGCAAAGATATGCGAGCCAAAATCTGGACATATTTAATACTGGTAACATCCAAGAAGATTATTCAATGATTATTCACTTCTGTAGATGGAAAGTGCTTGCTCCATCATCTTTAAAATAATTCATTGTGGCAAGCTAGCTGAATCTAGCTGAGTGTGAATGCAAACATGTATCTGTATGTAATAACAGGATTCCATCAGTATTACAAGAATATCTTCTCCAATTTTTTTTTTCTGAAAGAATTTATAGCTTTTAAAAGTTATTTTCTCTTGTTGGATTGTAAAATAGAGAATTTTCAGGTGGTGCAATTGGTATCTCTCAATGAATTTCTAGTAATGAAGACACCATTTTATGTATCCAAGAACAAGTTGAAGAGCAATATTCAATTACAGAAATGGAAGCCTTTTTTGGTGGGCAAAATAGGAAGACTGAAACTGGACTTACACAGCATATTGTGACTAGCTGGCCCAGAACATCAATTACATCTAGAGCGTTTTTCTCTTTTTTCCCCTCCCTCAGAGATGTTTAATTTGAGTATGTTAAAAGGACAATAGAAAGAGGAAAAAGCTTTTTTTTCTTCTTCAGGTAAATGTATTTTCATGTCTGAGAAGCTATTTATCGATTATGTTGATACTGGCAACAGCAAAGTCACTTTTTTTAAATCTTCGGTATGTAAATATATCATCGTTAGTACATGAACTGAGTCCAATCCATTTCTAGAATTATTTATGTCTCCTCTTGTGGGAAACTGAGTAAATAAATGGAGGCATGGGAAAAACTATTGTGGTAATGCACTCCTTATGAATGCACACTGGCTTTAAAATAATGAAATAAAGCTATCAAGGCAAACAGGAAAAGTAGAAAAGAACATAAAGAAATTCTTGTGCTTGTGTTCCTGTATAGACACAAACATCTGAAAACCTGAGGCCATACCAATGTTCTTGGCAGCAGCAAGTCAACAGCAGTAGCTGCATGGCAGAAGTAGTGCCCTCACACTTTATTTCCAGCCCTCTTCAAATAAACACTTAAAATTATTCATCACACTTTTTAACAGGAATATGTTGCTTTTGGAGACTAAGTGTTTTGTCTCTGCAAATTTGGAGGCAATAGTTGTCTAAGTGATGTGGATGGCTGTTTTGTCCTTTCTGTAGCCAGCTTTTGGTATGGACAGGCATCAGTGCAACCTGCTTCAGCATACCTGAGCACTAGGGTAGGAGTGGTAGGGACAAGGAAGAACAGGCTTTCTCTTAATTGCTACATATTTCTTGCATGCCATGGAAATTGTACTGGTGAGTTACTGACTCAGGAATAAGGCCACTGGATGAGTTGCAGTTTGCATATTGAGAAGAACCAGCAAAAATTCTTCTAGTTTGCAGTCATGCTTAAATCACAATTGGCCCCACACTATTCTTTCTCTTTGTTTCCTTCACAGTTCCATGTGTGTTTTTAAATGAACACAGGTCTACTTACTTTGTTTGTGGCAGAAAGCTAGGGCTGTAAACTCTGAGCTAAGACCAACTTTTTGTTCTGTGTTTTCACAGTGACAAACCCTGTGGGGTCCTTCTTGTTCATGACTTTATACATAAAGTCTGATCCTGAAAAACAAAAGGATAACTAAAATGTTTTTTCACTTTTACTCACAAAAGCAACCTTTAACAGTGAAGGTTCTCTCCACAAAAGGCAGCAGAGTCCTATACATGATAAAGAAGATTCGTAAAATGAGTCCCTTCAAGGTAACACAAACTTCTGCAGTTTTCCTGGACAGCTGATGAATGAAGGAAATTACCAGCACATGTTTTCCATGGCCTGCACTCAATATGTATTTAGATGCTTGGAACAGGTCCAGATTTGCGACCTTTACTGTATGTCGAGTTGTACTTCATTTCTGAAATACTGTCACTAGTTTCAATGGCAGGAAATGAGACACTGATGAGCTCTTTAATTATTATTTTGTCACACAATAACCCTGGAATAACTAGACTTAATTCTTAAAAGCTGCTGATAGCTATCTTGTGGAGAATTAGGCAGAGATTTTTCTCCTGGAGCTGTCAAGTAGCCCAGCTCTGTCAGGCATGTTGGAAATTGTTGTCATAACTATGGAATATAACAAGAGGAAATCAATCTACTATTGATTTCTTTTTCAAGCTACTATTGATTTTTTTTTTCTTCAGACTAATCCAAAATCTATATTCATTCAGAATAGAGCTCAACAAATATTGAAACATGGAAAAAAAGTATCATTCCTGCCTAATGATAATTCAGAATTGAATACTCATCCCTTTTCCCCTATTCCTCCAGCCTTTCTATTGAGACTAGGAAACACTTTATTAACAGCTGAGTAAACTTGTGAAATGTTTCACTGTTTTAGCTCTCAACACTATAGTGAGAGGTATTGATTCAGAATCCTTAGCTGTAGCACAATTTATGTATTTTGAACTGTTCAGGAGCTTTTCATAATTTTTTTTTAATTGAAAAATCCTGTTTATTGAGATCACATCTTATGAAGATTTCATTAAAAAAAGACACTGGTATGACTTTATCTCATTTTGGAAAAAAAGATGATTTTTTTTTTTTTCCTTAGTTCAAAAGTTCAAACTTTCATAGTTTAATCTATTCTTAGGGAGCAGACCTTTTTCTGAATCAGAAACAAAACATACTCTTTCATCATGTAGAAGAGCACCTAGATTGTTGCAGAAGTCACCTCATTTTCTGAATAATTGGCTATTTCAAAGCAACCATTTTAAGAGCTTTTTGGCCAGGGAATCCTTGTTTGCTGTTCAAACCACACTTACATGTGGAAAAGGAAGTACTAAGAATAAAAGAATTCTGAAGTAGTTCTGGAGGAAGGTTGTAACTTCCTTGCATAAGTCCCTGTGATTCAGATGAGCTAATCTTTGTTCACATCTGTAGACCTGGGTGTGCAGTATTCCCTGAGCCTGGCCTGGCTTCCTTTCAGAGGCAGTAGAGGAGGACAGGCAGTAGAGATCTGCAGCATAGTTTGGTAGATACAGACTGGAAATAAGGGCTGTCCTCCACTGCTGGGATAAACCATGGTGCACCCCTGGAGAACTATATCTAAGGTCCAGCATAGAATATTTTTCCAGAGTAAAGGCTAAGTTAAGAGCCTTGTCTGTGTTTATTGCTCCACAGTCTGCCCCAAAGTCATTCTTTAATTAGTGATACTTAATCATGGATCTGATATTGAGAGAATACTGAGATGGGAGAAAGAATAGATAGATAAAGAATATTCTTTAGGCAGAGTTTAAAGGTAAAGGAATGATTTAACATGAGCAAGAGTACAATAAATTGTCTTGAAGGCACTCACGCAAATGCCTAACTTCAAATATCTCTGCAATTTCTTGTGTGATTAGTAATACTTTTTTCAGAATCACAGTTAAAAAGCCCATTATTAGGTTCTATCAAATAACATGGTCTAAAAACCTATTAATTTTCTTATTTATTTAATTTATATGGTAGCTACACTTAGGATCTGAGGGTCTGTTCTCGCTGTTTTTTGCTCTGCCCCAAATCTCAAATGTTCCTTCCCTCAGGAATCTGATTTAGATATGGGTTCTGGAGGCAGGTGTTGACTCTAAATGCACCACTCAAAATTTCTAGTGGTAGCAGCATCTGGATGAATAGCCTTACTGATGTCAGTGGTATTTTTCACTAGAGTTAGAATCATAGCCTCAGACTTCTTTAATATTTTACATATATTTATATATAGTGCCTCCCACTGTAAGGGAAGATCAGGTTTGTGACCACCTGAGGAACCTGAACGTACATAAATCTATGGGTCCTGATGAGATCCATCCCAGAGTCCTGAGGGGACTGGCTCATGTAGTTGCCAAGCCACTCTCCATAATAGTTGAAAGGTCATGGCAGTCAGGCGAAGTCCCTGGTGACTGGAAGAAGGGAAACAT
>Ga0181612_154917_pt1 | contig 12979 bp, 8 predicted proteins | sample HoacroProtozoa21_FD_119630 | JGI IMG/M metagenome (GOLD analysis project Ga0181612, IMG submission 119630) | Hoatzin crop microbial communities from Cojedes, Venezuel. Combined Assembly of Gp0051906, Gp0051904, Gp0051908 | reverse complement strand
TTTCCCTCTGCTTTTCTTCTTTCTGAGTAAGTGTGTGATTGATCTGTTCAAAAGGAAGCTCACAGGAACCAGCAAAATGCATACATATGCTATTTCACAGGGGAATGTGCTAGAGTCAGAATTATTTTCATGCCTCACCTGTTGTAGTCTTCATGCAATCTGCCATCATCTTGACGTTATTAGCATTTTTAAAATACACCTTATCTAGACAAAATATCCCAAATGCCAAGGTTGGTAAAGGTATTTCATTGCTAACGACAACTTCTTTCTCACCTTTTTCTTTCAAAATCCAGGATAGTGCACGACTCTGTTAAACCCTTAGATTAGACCACTTTTTTTAACAGTTTGCTCAGATAGCTCTTTTTGGGGGGAGGGAAAGCGAATGGGGTCAGAGGGCTGGAAAATGCATAGTTTTTATGTTTGCATTTTCTCCAACAAAGTAGGAGATTTTGATCCTAATTCTTTCCTGAACCAAACACCTGATATTAAGGTGTCTGAAACCCGTTTGGATTTTGCAAATTGGTTATGGAAACAGTGTCCCTTAACTTGTCCCCCCAGTTTTGATGATGCTGTTTACAACCACCCACAAGCATGATTTAGGTGGACTGAAGCTCAGGCTTTTCTCTGGGAACAACATGAGTGTGGGCTCCCTGCAAAGGAAGCTCTGTAGCACGAAGTAACTCTACTCAGAAGTCAAGATACCAAGATCATTGAAGCCTCAGACTGTGTTCACTTCTGGGGAAATTTGGAATAGTGCTGGTAAGGTAATGGCACATCTCTCTCACCTCTGCTTAACCCAGCCCTCTCACCCCTTTCCACACACAGGCTCTTGACCCCACAGAAGATGCCCCTGTAAATCCACACTTGGGGAAGGATGCATCAGAAATGGCTGCTCTGCACTTCCATCTTGGGCAGGGTCTTTGTGTAAGAAGTTTCTCTGTTCAACAGGGGTGCACTGTCCATAGCACTTCAGCACAAAATTGAAATGAAGGATTTACCTTCCCAAAGATGCTTAACACTATTCCGGTATGCCAACGTGAATCTATTCATCACGTATTTTCTTGTTAATTCGTTTTGCTCTTCTATTGTGAGGAACACTGTGAAAGGTTTTGCCAAAAGTCTAACATTCCCTGTTATCCATAAATGCCATTGAAAATATCTGAAAATACATACTGTTTCCTGTAGTTCATGTGATGGGAAGGTCTTCCATTGACACTGTACCGTTGACTAGAAGGGAAAATGGCTTGCAGAATTTATTCTGAGGACAATTACAAAAATAGGGTGCTCTGCTGCGTTTAGAAATGGAGGATTCTCTGAGGAAGTAATTCTATAGAGCGAGCAGGTACAATGTTGATTTGTTTTTTCATGTGAAAATAACATATGTTATGAAGGCATTTCTCCATCCAGAACTATTCATGTGCCTTTGTCTTCCACCTGAAGTATAAGTTCACTGCAGTGTAGTAAGCTATATCTCCAAATACTCAGTACTTACAATGCTGAGAATAGGTACTTTCACTGGAAATTTTACCAATGCTTCACTGAGGGCTTGATGCTCTTGTTCTGCATAAGCCATTTGACTTTCCTAGCCTTGCTGCCATGCCAATCTGCACAGGAAGTGCAGCACTTGGGACAATCCAGTAAGGCTTCCATTGAAGCTGAAAATGTTTTTCCTATCAAACTTATAGAGTCAAATCCCGAACAATGAAAGTATTGCAAAACAATGAACTATCCATTGCTATTTTGTTTCAGAAAGTAACATATGGTTTTATACTTCAGTCTATTATGTTCAGAATGTTAATTTTTACAATTCACTCCTAGTGTATTTTAGTCACTCATTTTTCTCAGTGATGGATGAAGCTCTACCATTTCAGAGTTCTGCTCTGTGTGTAGTACAAGGTGCATAAACCTCATCTCATTGTCATGGCCGTTGCCAACCTGTAGGAAGTCTTGAACCTTCTCATACATGCACTCTTTATCTAACGTGTATATACTCCAACATGAAGCCCTTGTGCACAAGCACCTTAACACATGCCTTCTAGCCTTTCTAAAAGGCTTTCTGGGGACTAATATTGGGTGCTTATTCTGCTTGCTTTGAAGGCTGTGCTCAGGGCCTTTACAGCAATTATTTCTGTGCATAACCACTGCCTGGGTCAGGAAGGTAGAGCAGCAACTGTTTTTCAGGCTTTTAGTACGTAAGTCTTTATGTGAGGTCCATGCTTCTGCACATAAATCTTTGTGCAGTGAAGTCTTAATGTTCTGAATTAGGCATAAAGTCTTCAGGAAGTAACTCCGTATGCACTTAGGCAGAGAAGCCTGACGAGTTCCTGAAGACTTATGGACTGAAGTGAAACTTCCAGGCAGATGCTAGACATCTGAACAACCAAGTGTTTCCATTAATCAGACCATGGCTAATCAAGATATGATTACCTTGAAACACGCAACTGCTACAGCATTAGGTGAAAATTTACTATGGCGTCCCCAAAAAAGGGATATCATCATATGTGTAGGTTCAAATGCCTACCAGAATCCCAAAGTCAGCAGAAAATTCTAAGAAGCCAGATTTCATACTCTCTCTTCTCAGTCACACTCAGCATCATATCTGTTGACTATTGATTTTCCTTTTTCATCTGCTTAGCTGATGAAATAAAGCCTGTGTCACATAAATAGGCAAAATGACAAACTTTAGCCTGCTGGAACCTGGTTGTACCTTTTCCACGGATAATGAAGAGAGAGGTTTTGATAAGGCTGGAATGACACCAAAATAAAAGCAGTGTTTTATTTACTAGCAGAGCAAATAGCGTAACAGACATCATTGAATGTTTTATAAGGAAAGCGAATCTGAAGGTTATGTGAATTTTAATGTCCTGCATAGAGTGAAGGTCATAAACTGCTAAATGTTTTCTAAGTTGGTTATCTAGTTGTTTCATGCAGATTAGAACAAATATTTGAATATCCTTACAAGCAAAGGTTAGACGTACTGTCAGCTCCCAAATATTTTCTTTTTATTTTTTGTTTTATTTTGATTGGTGGAAGGGTAGGGGGATTGGAGAATTGTTTCTGTTCATTAACATTGTCTTTCAAAGCTACTATCTGGATAGTAAATAGCTTTTCACTCATTCTAATGTTCTTGGTATACTAAACAGTTACTGAAGCTGTCTAGAACCACTACATGCATCGTAGAGAAATTTAGTATCATAAAGTAAATGGCTCTGAAAATGGTTATATGATTTGCAACTTTTCCATTTCAGTTTTAAAGCAGTTCTAGAATTTCTTTAAAGTCTTGTTCACCCAGCTCAATAAAAACTTTCCCACTGAGACCAGTGGATGTAGCATCCAAACATTAAATGTATATCTAGTATAGTGAATTCAAATATATATAGCATTTCATTATTATTAGTTATTGATGAGCCTCAAATATATATTTCTCTGGCTTTCTCTCCCACCCCTCTCAATCTGCATGTGTTTTTAAACCAAAGAATCTCAGGTACAGGGAAGAGCATATGTATATATATTTCTATTATTACATTATATATCCTGCCTTCTAACTTAAAAAATAGGAATTTTGCTCTTGCCCTTCTTCAGATTTTCTATTACTAATGAAAATAGACAGTTATAAATATTGTGCCCTTTGAATCATTAGTAAGTTTGGTTTTAGTGCTCGTCAGACAATCTTGTTAAAAGACTGAAGTCAAATTGTCCTTTTTGTGCTAGGCTTGTTTTCCATAAGTTGCCAGAAAACAATTTATTCAGTCTGTCTTTCTTCCAGTAATTGATTATGCGGATATTATTTATCGTACTGCTGCAAGCACATCTTTGCATAAATTGGATGTGCTTTATCATTCCATGTTACACTGTATTTACAAATGCTCTATTTTCTGCTCATCATTGACGACTTTATTCCATGGTAAGTCTTCATTAGAAGGGCTTAAGCATTAGTGTTCATTTATCAGCAAGGCAATTTAGAGAAAAGCCCCACCATGTTTTTTATCTTTAGCAAATTCTTATCCCTGACAAATATGCTTTCAAATCCTGTAGTTGTTTTTCTCCGTATGAAAATCCAACAAACAGCAAGAATTATTTTCTTCTTACCACCCACACCCTGTAGGTATTTCTTTTAGTTGCTGTTAAAGTTTGCAAGTGATTTCTGGTTTACTGTTTAAATAAAAGAGCCAATACAGTAAGGAGGAGCAGCATGCCTGGCATTTTCTTGAGTCTTAATGACTGTGTTCATCAGGTCATCCCTGTTAAGAGAAATAAGTTCCCAGACTAGCAATTTACTTGGTAAAAGGAAGAGCTGACTGGGTATCTACACTCTTTATTGTCTTTTTCCTAGTCATGAATACTGCCCACGCATGATGTTTCAGAATTTGACTGAGTCCAGGGAATGCATTCACAAGTATGATTCATTTTCAGGCTCGGAAAAACCTTTATAAAACTCTTTATAGCTTTTATCTTTATAGCTAAGAAAGAATTTTGTCATTGCTTTAGTGAGATGTAATTACAGTAATTCATCTGCAGTCAAAAAATTTCAGGTTTGAAAATCTTGTCTGTGATTGCACAGGCGTAAATGTTATGTTAAAACATAAAAGCTGATATTAGTGTAAATAAGGGCTCAGCTTCCTGTGGAGTGCGAGGCATTGCCTGCTTCCACTGGAATTAGCAGGCTGCGAAAGTGCTCATAAATTCACAGACTCAAGCCCCAGAATGCATATCTCAAATCACAGCCCTCTCCTGCTTCTTTCTCCATAAGAATGGAGGACCGAGTTGCAATTCTTCCTGCCTGAGAAAGAGTTCGCAATGCTAGCACAATCTTTGTTCTTTACCCAGTACCAAGAAGTCTGAGGAAAAGCAACAGGAGAGTCGAAGTTTCATACGTTATGTTGAAGCATTGCTACTATTTTCAGCTGTGTGACACCTGCTGTATGGAAGCAGTGAGAAGGAAATGGATCTCCCTCGCCTGCTCATTCAAGCTTGATGTGCACACGTGCATGTATGAGATAAGGAGGTCTTGGTTTTAGACGTAAATCATCAGAAGATAATAGAGTATCCATCCAGCGCACTATCCCTGAGCTTCTTCAGCAGAGACATCTTGTGACAAAATGGTAGAAAGCACGAGACTATTCCTTATGCTATTGTTGCCAAGTAGAAGCTCATCATTGCTGGCACCCTTAGAGATGCCTATATTACTACACAGGAGGAAAAATAGCGAGATGCTGCCTAGTCCAGAGGGTAAAGTCACACAGCATATAGGACACCTGGATTGCATAATCCATGTTGTATTAGGAAGAAGAGGAATTGAAGAAAGATGTGCCACTTTATTGTTATATTCCATTTTTTTTTTTTTATTATTATAGAGGAGTAGATCAGTCAGGGTCTTTTTGCCTTTTTGTTTGCTATTTCTGCTTGAGTTCTTTGAGAATAAGAACCAGTGCATGATGAATGCCTAAAGCAAATAGGCATCACACTGTAGCGAGCAGTTATGCGACTAATCTACCTTTGAATAACGCGACTTGAGCCGTAGTGTCTCCCCTGACATTTTCTACATTCAAATGAGTCTCCACTTGGTTTTCTAGTTTGTGAAGTTGCCTTTGGGGGTGTTAATTCTACATGTGCATTGCATATGGAACTATTTTAAAATTCTTCTTTACAGGCCTTGACAGTCTTGCTCATGTATGTGTAAAATTGGTTGTTACTATTGGCTTTTATTTGCAGCAGGTTTTTGGGAATCCACAATCATTTTGAAGTCCTCTTTCTAAGCATAAAATACTCCAGAAACTAAACAGGCAAACATTTACAGGTCACCTTTAAAATAATAAGCAGAGTTGCAGAATGTGTATGTTATTTATACAGATTTATATATAGGTATAGACATTTATAATATATAGGACATATTTGCATATATAAAGTATATGTATTCTGGTTTCCTTGATGTTGCATAGGATGTCTACACATATGCTTCGCTTTATATGATGACATTTCTTTTTGTGGGTGCTCAGTTGCTCCTGTTGCAGGGTTCTGATAAGGATTTTCTCGAACATTTCTCCTTCTCTCCCTTGCTGTTTGAATTAGTTTCCCATTCCATACAAAAATACACCTTATCTGATATGAATATGGAACGTGCGTAGTTAAATTTTGGTTTCTACAAGCAGTGATTGCTTGCTTGAATGTTCACAGAAATAGAATCTTAAAGAGGCCCAAGAAGAGCTGGAATGAATAAAGATTTAAATTTCAGCAGGCATTCATTGAAAGCTTTTTTTCCTTTAAAGGCATTCAGTTCTTCCAATGGTAAAGGATTCGCCTAGCTCATGGTTTGTAAAGGACTGTCTGGATTTTATTGCTAATTGTAAGTCAATGTGCAGGCTCACCAGCCGTACAAAGGAAAATAAAGTCCGTAACCATACATCTTCTCTTTGCATCCGCTTCCTTGAGGCTTGCTTTATTTCCAAAACCACAAACTCTAAACCACAACAAATCAACTCAAACTGCTCAGTAAGAATCACCTGAGGCCCTTCCAGCCTCTACCAGCAGGGAGAAGACGGCACGCAACCTCATCTTATGAGATTTTCTTTTGTACCAGCCTTCTCATTCCCTTCACAACACCATCAAAAACACGATGACCAGTCCAATAACCCTTTACTTGCCAAACTGGCTTTAGCCTACAACACACTGTTATTTTGTAGCAGCTGTGTATGCCAATTTACCGTGTTTTCACACATGTAACTCACATTCCAGAAAAAAATGAGATCACTTTAAAAAGAATCAATACTTCAAAACAGGGCCTTTCATAACCTGAAACCTGAAACTGCAAGGGCTACTGTTGAAGGGAATGCAGGGAATGGTGGGAAAATAACAAGAACTGGAGTAACTTGGAATAACTTTTGCCCTGATTAATTGGCACATTACAACCTGTAGTCATTTTGAATTGCAGGAGGTTTTGTTTTTGTTTTTAAACATTATAAAAGTTTTGGTTTTTTTTTTAAACATTAAATAATTATAATACTATATGTGATCAAATGAACTTAAGATTGCATGTTCTCTGGATACTATCAAACAGGAGAAAATAGTGGAAATACATATATTTACATATATACATATGTTTATAGATATGAAACTTCTGGGATATGCAGAATATTGAATATGAAGTATAAGCTCTTATATTTGTGTGGACAGGTGAACCATTGCCAGTGGATCTTTTGCAAACTGACAGGGAAAACTTTTTTTCCCTGAAGCTTTGCTTTCTTCCTAGGAAAGCATAACCTGCTGCAGTATTTTGAAAATACTTGACGGATCATGTACTTTGTTCTAGAGAAGAGCTATGCTGTCCATCAGCTAGATGGGAATATACAGCCTGCACAAATCAAATTCATTTGGAGTTTTAATTACCTCTGTAGCAGCTGAACAAATATTACAGAGATTGAACTTGTGCTCCCATAACTGGTAGTCTAATTTCTTCCAACAAACCAGTTTCATTGAGCGAGAAGGTCAGCGTGGAACAAGTTTATGACAGCATGCAATGAGTATGTTGTAAATAAAAGCCGATAGCTTTCAAGATAGGTAAACTGCAATGGAGGATTTTGCAATGCTCTATTGCCAGTACAGCATGTAAAAGCTGACACCACTCTACTTATTAGCAGCAGTTTAATTGTCACTGTGAGAGGTAAAAAAAACCACAGGACTAAAAAGCTCCTTTTAAAAAAACCCTCTGAAAATGAAAGTCTAAGGAAAGATTAACATCAGACAGAAAATTTAAATCTGAAAAAAAAAATTAATACAATGATTAAAAGTAAGCTGTACTTGAAAACTTATGAAGTCTTGCTAACTAGCCAAAAAGGGAACTACCATATGGCCCTTACCGCCATAAACCATTAACTCATACATTTGGGGCCCAGCTCTTCTGATGACATTAACAAAACCCTCACTGACTAAATCAGGTCTTTCATTTCAGTGTGAAACCTAGAAGGTAATCAGTCCCCTTGCTTTCTCCATCCCCTCACTTTCTTTGTCTTTATCTGTATGGCTGATTTTTAAGTCCTGTTGAGAAATCCTTTCTGCAATGTTTAACAGCAGAGGAAAATGGAGATTATACAGCTCACCTGTGCCTCCCAAGGTAAAGATGAAAGGAGAGCACTCTGCAGCTGACACCACTTAATGCAGCCTTTGAGCTTCTCGATTTCTTGGCACTATCAATAAGATGGGACCAGAGGACTGAAAAACAATAACGGTCTTCAGGCCCTGCCCTTCTCTCCACCTCTCTGGGAGCGGGAAAGAAAAGGACTGTCTGCCATGGGATGCATTTGGAGGAGGAGCAAGAAGATCAATTGGTATGTAACTACATTACAGTGCTAATCTTATTTGCAACATTTTCTATCACCAGGTTTCCTAGGCAGTGGGCTAGTTTTATAGGCATAGTATCTTTTTGTGGTATTACATACGATACAGTATATGAAATACAGCATATGCCTGAGATGGTGGCTTAACAGGATCTGAGTGGCCAGTATGATCACTGTCACTAAATTTAACCTCCGTTGGAAATCTTGTCAAAGCAAAGCAATTGGAATTAAGTGTTTTGAAAGTGAGAGTGTGATCATTTATGAGTGGTGGCCTGTTAATTTAAACAGGAACACAGTTAGGTACCTATGGCAGATTAAAGATTTATTTTGACAAAGCAAGAAGAAAAATAGATAAGGAAAATATGAAAATGTAGTAAAATAAGCTATAAAACAGACTTCCTTCTACTGTACTATTTTACTAATTGCATTGAGTCTACTAGCAAATTTTTACATGGTCCTCTTGGCAAATTTGGCACACGTTGTGGACTCACACTCAAAGCCTTACGGGTTTCAAAGCCAAGCAGGAGTTGAGTACATGGTATATGAGAGCATAGCCCTGCATTGCCCCTTTACTGGGTCTCTGACAGGTTTTGGAAGTCAGCAGTCAGATACTGGGCAAGGCGGTAGAAGTTTTTGCAAACTTCTGAACAGCAAGGAGTCCTCACGTGGGTTTGTGTGGCAGAGACTGAATCTCTGGCGAACAGCTTGGTGCAGTTACAATGTTAATGAAAACTGAAAGCTTAAGTGCCACCACTTTCCATATCACTTTTCCCCAAAAATGATTTATTGACCACTTATACATGATACATTCTCCTGTCATGAATAACACACTATATATTTATTTTCATGAATAATGGCTACTGTTTTAATTGATAGTTTCAAACAGAGGAGTAGATTTATTTCTACTATGAATAAAACTCCTCTCAGTACACAGCCTGCATAAATTATTTTAGTATGTATTCCAGTTTTCCTTTTGTAACCAGTGCGCTCCTAATCTTAAAAGAAATCAATCAAATTAGATCTAATACATCACTAACCAGCACCTTCTATAAAGTATACTAAGACATTTTTCTATCATGTTTTCAAAATTTGTGTTAAATGGTGTTGCCAGGAGCTTTCACTGAACCAAGGAGCTTTTGACTTGGCTGATATATCTGTCTGTAAGATGTCTGTTTCAGTCCCTCTTAGCTTATTTGTCTTTTACTGACACCCTGCCTGTATACCTATGACATCTCAAGTTCTTTACTCAAATGCAACATCTCAATTATGCTACCCTTTTTTAGGCAAAAATTTAAAATTCAGCTATGCTAATAATCAAATACCGATTCTTGCGACGCATGAGCTTGTATGGGCAGATGATGCATTTTGCATTCATTCCTGAGTGTGACACCAAACACAAAGTCAAGCCTATGAAGGATTCTCTTAGCAAAGAAGGTGATCACAGTTCAGAACTGAAATCCCCATTACTTGCAAATGATCTCATGCTAATATTAATGTTTAAGTCAATACGTGCTATGTGCTCACAAATATGCCTCAATTGTATCCTGCAGAACTACAACTCTGTTAAAGGAATAAACCTGCATACATTCCCGTGTCTATTACAAAACCCTAAAACTTGCTGTGAATCATTTCAAAATAGAATTGGAATGTTGTAGAACATGTGCTAGCTGGCTTCTTTAAAAACAAGGAAACAAAATACCAAACAAACAAATTCCTGAACAAATTGCATTGCAATGCATTGACCCAAATATCTTCACAATATATTCACCTTCCAGTAATTTTAGAGAGCTATTATTTATTCTTCAAAGCCAGGAATGATACAGTTCTCTCTTCCTCTTTAATAAGGATTTCCTTATTGTGGCCTGTCTAGACTTTTCTAAGGCATTACTTCAATCTCTATGTAAACATTTACATAAGGGATTTTACATGCATTCAGAAATCCCAGAATGATGCACCAGCATTGGAAAGTTTTGACTGTGGCATTTTAATATTTTCCAGTATGCTACGACATTGATCATAGGAACACTGACAGATATAATGGATGAAGGACAGAGGAAAGAGCTTGTGAACGTGGTGTAAAAGAAGCAAACCAAGCGTGAGTTCCCAAAAATGAATTTCGAAATGTGACATAGGATTTTGCACAGACCGAAGGGTAGAACCCATGTAATAGAAAAATATATTTGGGTGGGTGCCGTGTCTTGAGTAAGACATCTTGAGACAGACCATCTACTACATCAGTTAATTAAATTCTAAATGGCAATAATATTTGGAGCCAGGTTCTACTTGATATTTCTCTTCTTAAAGGACTCTGAGGATTTTTTTTTTTTTTTAGTTGAAAGGCAGTGTCGTGGGGCAGAATATTTCTCAAGGTGTAATCACAAGAGTTATTGCTTACAGATCTGGAATTCATGCCAGATGTGCCGTATAATGGATGTACAAAAACTTAACATTTATTGTATCTTATTTATAATGTTGTCTTTGCTTTTACATATATTTTCTTGGCTATAGCTATGGTATTTGAAAGAAAATGGAAATACAAGACTGTAGGAATTTGAATAGCTTTCATTCATGTCTGCATTAACATACAATTCTTTTTCTTACTCTAAAATAAATAAGCCATTTTCTTGAGGAAACAGAGACATGATTACTGGAAACTGTAGTTTTCTATTTTGTTATTTGAGCTATCAAATCAAGATACATTTTAATAAAATACTGCAGTCAATTAAATTCAGCTGTTAAGCTGAAGAAAAGACTGATGAAAGTCAATCAAAAGACACCACATGCTGCAGGGAGGCAAGTAAAGCAATAAGGAACTAAGCTTAAAGCTACGTAGTTCTTTTTGTTAGGTAGCAGCAAAGTAACCTGCATTATTCATTTCACCCTGGGGGAAGGGAGGGGAGGAAAACACCAACCCCCCCCAAACCAACACATGAATAGATTCAAAGGACTAGATGGAATCTAGCTGGCAAACAAAGCAGTGGTACAGTAAGGAAAGCAAAATCAAATGTATCAGTGCTACCTAGGCAAGTAAAAGAAATACAAAAAGGCTCTAGAAATATCTAGAGAGAATAGAAAGAGACCACTGAAAAGTAACAAAGGGAGTGCATAAGTGAAGACTCCAAGATAGATGAAAAATGTTCAAAACTACTTTTTCTTAGTTTTCAATATAAAGGAAAATGATGAAAGTGGGGAATATTATGTAGGAAGACAGAAAACTATTAGAAGCAATGGGCCAGAATTGAGTTTAACTTGCACACAAGGGCCCTATTTTCTGCCTGCTTCCTCATGTTGAACAATGCTTATATTGCAAGTAGCCCCCCCGGCTACTCAACAAAATGGAAAAAAAGGAAGTGCCAGATAGTATAAGGACGACACATGGAGTTACAAAGTGTAATGCAAGCACACTGCTCTGAGAGCATGCCACAGAATCTCTCACTAAAACATTCTTCTATGGAGACATGAAAAACATTACCTAAAATGAGTATCTGTGCAAATTGAATGATGTTTTTCTTTAGTTCAAGTCCACTGTGTTTGAAGTAGAATACAGCTATTGCAGTGCATGATGTCTTTCATAGTGCAGGCTAGCACCATGGAAAAACATGGAGGGCATACTTTAGGATATTAACGAGGGCCAAATGAGGCACAGTCCATGCATTCATTTAGATCCTACTCAGAATATACATAAAATATATTTTTCCTTAAGAGACCGAATACATTGTTAAACAGTAACTTATAACGATGATGTGGCTGCATACGTCTTCCCTTCCGTACTTTTGGTTCTGTAGAATCCCTTTCCCCTTATTTTTTTTTTTTTAATTTTTAAATACTTGGTGAGGTCTTGTGTATTACTCCTGTGAATTATCTTGTTGGAAAAAAGTGATGTTATAGAGGGAAAGCAGAAGTGTAGTGCTTGGAGTTGAATGACCTACCTTGGGGAGTTCCAGTTAGAATCTTTAACTAAAAAATTTTCAATTGGAAATGCCATTAATGTCTAATTGACAGACATAGTGGAGAATAGAACATCTTCCTAAAATATAAAGTGTTTTGACAGCATGGTAACATTCAATAAGAGGATGCACTTTCTGCCCAAGGTTTGGGACTGATCATGATCTGACTTCCTGAATAGACGAAGATTTTGTGTACACAGGTTGTTATTAAAATGTGAAATTAATAAAAGTGAAACTTAAATAAAACATTTACTGATTTTGATGTGTTTATGCACAAAAATTGTAGGAAAAAGTGCCAATAGATTAAATGGCTTGACATGCTTAAAAAAAAAGGCAAGAAAACCTAGTTGGATTACCTGCATATACAGGTCATAGAACTGAGTCCTGCAACAGGACAACAGCTCTGCACAGGCTATGGGCTGTCTCTTGATTTCAGCACTTATAAATTAAGAATGTGCATGCTCTTAAGCAAGTAATTCCAAGGGTTTCTTGCCTCCTCTGCTGAAACCACCCAAGCTTTTAAATTTTAAACTTCAAGTCACTAAATTTTGTTATACTATGTAGCCTGTTACTACGAAAAATTCCTGCCCCCCCCCCCCAATTTAGGCACCTCCAGACCAGAAGCCCTCCACCTGGAATCATATTCTGGGTTAACCCAAATAATAACTCTAAAACGAATGTTCCAGTTCTTGCACAACACAC
>Ga0181612_178191_pt1 | contig 12980 bp, 8 predicted proteins | sample HoacroProtozoa21_FD_119630 | JGI IMG/M metagenome (GOLD analysis project Ga0181612, IMG submission 119630) | Hoatzin crop microbial communities from Cojedes, Venezuel. Combined Assembly of Gp0051906, Gp0051904, Gp0051908 | reverse complement strand
TTTCAGTTACCTCTTCTGGCTTTTTAAAATAAAACAAAGTGGTTTGATACCCTCTTCTCCTGCTGCTCTTTACTCTCTACTACTCACCCACACCAACAGTGTAAGTTCAGTGTCTCACGCCAAGACTGCTGCACTCATACAGCCACTAACTTCCTTAGGCAGGCAGCACTCTGAACAGCCTTTACTAGAATACCGCAGCCTACCTGCCGAAGGCTCAAAATTGGGAGTTACTTATTAGTGTCCGAAGGGTTAAAGAATGAGTACAGTTACACAAATGAAACAGGTCTACAAGGCCCCTAGTTCTGAGGATTCCCTGAGACTCAGAAAAAAAAATATAAAAGACACAGAATGACTTCACTGATTCAGACCAAAACATTTCCTTATTTTAGCAGTTTGCCTCACTAATTAGTCTCCAAGCAACACATGATGACTTACCTGGATCTACTCCTTTCACCCCAGGCTATACCCCCAATTTAAAGAAGCAACCCAACAAAGCATCATAAATTCTTTGCACATTTCATGAAGATAAGCAAATAAAAATAACCTGGTGAGGATTCCAGTCACTATCAAAGATTATAACAGTGTCAGCAGCCTGGAGATTTAAGCCTAGCCCTCCAGCCCTTGTACTCAGCAAGAAGATAAAGTATTGCGACCCAGGTTCATTGAACTTCTTCAACAGAGCAGCTCGATCCTCTGATTTTGTTGTGCCTGAAAAGAAATAAAAAAAAAAACTCTATAACAAAGATGTGAACTGAAATAATATAAATACCATGTCAGTTTCTAAAGGTACATGTGGAAGGTAAATTGTATCTCACTTGCTCTTTGCCATCTCTGCCACATTTTCCATAATACAGAACAAACACTGGGAACAAATGTTTTGATCAACTCCCTATCACATCTAAGAGGCGGACTTCTGAATACCTCTTTTAAGTATTTATTTTGACACTTCAAAAGTGGATTTTAAAATGTTGGATAACATTGTTACACCTTTTTATGACTCACATGAATTTCAGTTGAAGTTGCCACACACAAACAGAAAAGAGCTCCAGTTTTCATTCATGCCTTCTGGCCGTAACAGCACCTAAATATGTTTTAAAGTTACATATATAGAGATTTATGAAGATGTCGGTGTTGGCCTTCAGAGCCATAACTAACACGACTGAAAATTCTTAAAATGTCCTGTCTTGAGGGTGATGGCGTACAATGGCTGAAGTAGGGCAGGCAAGGAGTTCAATCAAGGTGAAAACGTAGACAAAGTGCTAAGCAAAAACCAAGTCATGTACTTCAATAACAGTCTATACGGATTATGTCAGCCCGGTCCACTGTTTGCCTTCTCTTTTTCACACTTCTGTCTGTAACTGAAAGGCAAAGAAAGTCTGCTATTTTTAATTCAGATGTTGCTATCTGTACAGAAGATGAAATTTTTTATTACTGTGGTGCATTGACCCCAACTGGCTGCCTGAAAGACAAAATAAGATGGAAAAGGTCCTGAGCTGAGATAAAGCTCACTCAATAGAAGCAAAAGCTGTGCATGCAAGCAAAGCAAAAAGAGGAGTTTATTTACTACTTCCCATCAGCAGCCAGATGTCCAGCCACTTCCTGGAAAGCAGGGCCTCAACACCTGTAATTATTAGTTGGGAAGACAAATGCCGTGATGAGCAACGTCCCTGCATCCTCTTCCTTCCCCTCAGCTTTTATTGCTGAGCATGTCCCTTTGGTCAGTTTGGGTCAGCTGTCTCATCTGGGTCCCAGCTCACCTCCAGCTTGCTGGCCTTGGGGATGGAGGGGTTTGGAGAGAAAGCCTTGTCACTGTGCAAGTCACTGTGCTAAGCTACAGCTAAACCACCGGATTGTTATCACTGGTGTGTTACCAGCCCTGCGCAGACACAAATGCAAAGCATAGCACTATATGGGCTGCTAGGAAGAAAGTTAACTTCACATCGGTCGGACCCAGAACAATCACACAGCCAAACTGCTGGCCCACAGAAACCCATTCCCTTGAGAAGCACCTGACTGGGGTAGAAAACACTCTATGTGACAAGACAGCTGGATAGAATCTACACATATATTACATTCCAGCACGGAAGGTATCTGTCATCACAAAACTGAAAAGGAAGAAAAAAGGGTTCACCTCACTAATTTAATGAATTACCTGCAAAACAAAGCAAACAAGGAGCTGTGTTTACCATACTGCATACTGCCACAGAGGTCCTAGCATGAAAGCAAATTCCTTTTAAAATACATGGTGTGAGGTAATTTAAAACATTTTAAATGTAATATACTTAAAATTTCTTGAACGGAAGCATTAAAACACTGCAGGCCAGAGGTGCAAAGAGGGATTTGTTAGCATGATACTATGTTCTTCAGCCAGTTTTGACAAAGACATCCTGTGGCACAGTGAGACAGCTCATTTGTGTCTCAGTTTCATTACCCCATTTTACATTTGAGGTTAATGGCATTTCAAGTTTATGTTCATTAATATTTGTAAAGGACGTGAATACTTTCTAGTATTACTTTTTCTTCCAAATAAAGCATGAAGCAAAGCTGTAATAAGAATATTCAAAAGGACCTTAAAATCTCGCTTTATTCATGCTGTTCTTTACATGTTTTTTACACAATTGCTTTGCTAATAAAAAGGTATTCTGATAAACACTGCGGACCCTATGTAGTACTACAACATGTGAGATAAATACATTAAGTAAAAATAATCAATATTTAAGAAGATCAATATGAGACAGAGATTATCAACATGAAAGGCGGCCAAAATGGAAACTTCTTTCAAACACGTTTAAGCCTCAGATGGCATATGCTATTTTTAGCTATTTTCCTTACCTTACTGCTCTACTGTGTTCCTAAACAATCTTTTCATTCAAAGGTATAAAACAAATCTATACAAAGTAATCAAGGCTACTGATGTTCCTGTAAAATTCAGGAAGAAAACCAAAGGTACTACTTTATCTGTCACTGAAATTCAGCTGCCCTGTGAAGAACAGCAGTCAAACTCTAAATAGGTACAAATTAACTAATCCCACTGGAATCTAGGCAAAACACTGGCATTATTATCTCTCATCATGAGAATACTTTCAGGCAATTTAAGACAGTGGCAACTGATTGGGACCTTGGATTTTGAACCTTTTTTGAAAAAGAGATCAGCCCCTAAACGTCAAATCTCTACATAATCTGCATTCCAGGAACAGACCTGAGTGTTCATCAAAACAATCCCTCGACCAAATGGCCTGCAGGTTAAACAGACGAAAGAAAACAGTCAAAGAGCCAGAGAGACGGAAAATTACTTCAGATTACCGAGAGAGGCAAAAGTACATCTTGCTCAGTATCTTGTCTGTAAGAACAGGGAAAATTTTAGTAAGCTGCAGCTTAAGGGTCTGCTGCCATAACTTCATGATAAATACCCTCGCAGACTCTTCCTTTGTGGATTTATCAAATAATTTTGTAAACCTGTTTACACTTTTGTAGAGTCACATCACAGCACTGGTGTGCTAGGAAGAGAACCCATGTCTCCAACCATGCTACCTCCTAACTTATTATTTATCCTTTTTTTTCCATTTAGCTTACCATCGAGACGCAGGTAAAGGAAATTTCGAAAGGCAAAGTAGTCTTCCATAATGGTCATGAGTGATGTCATTTGACAGAAAAGAAGCACACGATGGTTAGTAGCTCGTAACTTTGGTAGAATACGATCCAGTAGCTCAAACTTCCCTGAGGCCCGATAAAGTTCAGCTCTATTGAAGAGAAAAAGGACAGTAAATGCCAGAATGACCCTGCATTTAGAAAAGTTTTTAGTCATTATCATGTCAAACAGAGAGATTAATTTATTTAAGATAACAAGACTAGTAGCACTTTTCTCTCTTTAAAATTGTATATTGATTTAAATAAAAAAATAAACACCCAAGTCAATTCCTGTTTGGAAATTATTTTTCATCAATCACAAAAACTGTGTGGACTTCCAACCGCACAGAATACCTTCCCGTACGAAACTCAATTTTGTTTCATTCTTTATCAAAACAAACATTATTTCTCAGATAGGTAAGCACATTCACCTGCTAGTTTTGCTTTCAACTGGCATTTACTGCAACTGTAAGGTCATATTCATCATGCACATCTTAGAAACAATTCCCTTTCCACTCAACGACTATGCACATGAAAGTATTCCAAACTGAACTAATATACAGAGATCATGGGAGGAGTCTGATAGAGGGTATGTCTTCAGCCATATAACCTTAGTAGTCCTGAACAATGTTTTGTTGCTTTGATTAGCTGCTCTTCTGCCTTCTATGCTAAGAATTGCAAAACAGACTCTCAGCACTGAAATTCAAGTCGTAACTGAGAAAATGAATAAAAGTAAACTGGATGTCTAAATCAGCATCACAGTGATATGCTTTACAAAAACAAATTTCACATAAATTTCTTCTAACTCTGTATTCTCAAAATACAATTTATCATTAGCAACAGTGTAATTAAGTTCACAAGATACATGGCCTTCTGATATGCATACGTATGTAATCAGCAAAAGACTAAGCCACTTAGGAGACAAGTAGTCTGGTATACTAGTTAAGGATACAAATAGTCTGGTATACTAGTTAAAACAGGAAGAGGGTCAGGTGAAAGATCCACACCTTTCCTTTAGAAAGCAACCATTTCTAGACGGTTGCAAAAAGCAGTGCCAAGAACAAAATTAAAATCTATTTCATTTCAAATAATGCAAGAAATGCTACTTTAATTCGGAATGAAGCTGGTAAAGAGGAAAAAGCAGAAGGCAAAAGGAGCATGAAAGAAGAAAATCCCAAGTGGTATCTCTGAAGAGTCATGCCAATGAATTTCAGATGATATCCAAGCTATTTCAAAATAAAAAGAAAGGAAGACACCAGTTTACAATCTTCTCTGCCTGTCCTCCTGAAAGAGATGGATAGAGGGTCATAAAAAGCTGATGTAACACTTCTAGTACTGTTATCCTTTGCTTTAGATATGTGCCCTGTGCCTCCTCTGCCTTTCTACAAAACTGCTTGAGTTTGTTAGCATGTACTTTCTAGAAAAAGAATGTGATACATTAGCTCCAATACAGCACTATGAACAGGAGGAAAAACTGAAACAGTTACCCGTTGATGACACCATTTGAGTAGCCTAAGTGTTCAGCAAAGGACTCCTGCAGAGTTATAAGCAATAAACAGATTATTACAAACTACACAGTAACCCAAAATTATGCATTCTTATATCAATTAAATTAAATATAGGAGTGTTGGGGTTTGACTTCCATTATGTTCATATTCTTGGAATCCACTTTGCAGCAACAGTGCTCTGCTTAATGTTTTCCTATACTATTATTATTAGAAATTCATGGTTTGCAGAAGTACCTTCCATCAGCATAAATTTTATCAGGTTACAAAAACAGTAGAACCTAATAAATTTATATTAATTACTGGGAGATACATTTGCAAATTCTCAATTGTATTAATTAGCATACAAGAGAACAGAGTGAAAACTACAATGATAATATATCACAGTAGCTACTTAATTAATCATTCACAAATGTAGCTACATTCCAGATATTTACAACAATTTCTATCTTTCCAGATATATTATTATATTCAAGCACTTTGGGTCCTAATGAGAGACACTATATAGATAGTTCATTTTTGCTGAAAAGATGAGGTGGCTAGGACAATTTTGGTTGATATTGTAAAAGATCAGCAGCCTGTTACTTACAAAGATCCTACACGTGGCATTTTGAACTACTGTCTCTTCTTCATAAATTACATCTATACATTGATTAAGCTGGTGTGGAATATCTTACATTCAAAAAAACCCTCATTTTTCGAAGACAGTCTCCACAAGAATAAATGCTTTAAAACTAGACTTCACATTACCAATACAAAGCTGGAAATTGGTCCATTTGTTTCTAAAAATAAGGGACCGTAATGATTGTGGTTTTCAAATGTGTCTTTTTCAGCACAAATGATGCAGACAGAGATGTCCTCTCCTACATATATAAGCTTCAACCACAGTTTTCTATTATGGTAGACATGTGAATAAAAATAATTCTCAGAATCAAACCTGTCATTCTTACCTCAATATGTTGAAACATGTATGGGTGATTGCATATTTTTCTCAATTGCATGATAGTGTTCATAAGGGTTTTTGCTCCACCTTTTCCCTATGGGTACAAACAATGCAAATCAAATTATGAATCTAATTTCTCTGCTTATTAATGAAGCTTTTGAAAGTTATTTTTACATGCAGGCATAAGAATACTTCTACCTCAAACCTGAACACCACATCACTAATAAAATAAAAAATAATAGAAAACCCCACAAAAAAAACAGAAGCTACTGTGCAGTTGTCTTGCTGTATAAATTCATCTATCATAAGAATGCTTTGTAACAAAAAAGGAAGACATGGAAGTAACCACAAAGTGCATTATGCATCTATCTGCAGTACTCACACTGGGAAGCAGAGTATCTACTGTCCTGCATACTGCTCACTTATGCCGTCTGTTATAAAACTACAAAAATTCAATCAAGTCTGAACCCTCTAACAGGAAACTCTTCTAGTTGGATGCCTGTCAATTCTACAGTATCTCCTCCTGTCTGTTAACTGGATATATGGGCTTCTCTTTCCAGGCCAAGTAAAACACAGGGCCACAAGGCAGCTAAAAAGCTAGAGATAACCACATCATGTGAGTCATATTTATATTTAACAAAGTATATTCTCAAAACTTACTTTACAGCCAAACTTTTTCAGAACCAGGACAGACTTCAGACAATCGTGAGTTGTGCTACACTAAACTGTATGGTTAAAACAAATTGCAACGGGTGGGTCCAAGTTTGAGAACATCACATCACATTAATATTGCCAAATGTTTGTCACTTTCAGATGTCACTTTGCTTTGTTGTGATTTTATGAAAATGTAATCAGAATGGCCACAACATTCCAAGCTTACTGCATGACTAATTCAGACACGTTTCAAAAATCTCAGCCAAAACAATTCATCCATTTCCAATAGTAACTCTAAGGAAAAGTACACTATTTCACCATACTATACACTAGGAGTATTCTACTCTTTCCCCTAAAGTACAGTGAAATCGTAACTTCCATCTCGAGCAGAGATTCCATGTTTGAAGTGGGTACTCCACACATCTAAAACTTTTGTTCTTTCCAAAAACCTCTCAAATCTGCTCCAGAAAAGTAATTTCCTAGAGCTTTCCTGTTTAATTAATTCTCTCTAGTCTTAGCTGGTTGCAGGCCAGAGCTGCAGAAAGACAGGAGTTTTTCTTAACACAGAAGTTGTTTAACCACTGAATCAAGAGCTCTCAAAAACCACCTCGCTCTGCTGGCAATGGGTAGCATGGATAAAAGAGTCTGATGAAGCAGTTAAATGAAAAAAATAAGGAAGAGAAGGAAAAAAATTAGACCCTTGGGGAGAAGGGAAGGAGAGAGAAGTGTTCAGAAGACAGTAAAGGTTAAGCAAAAAGCTCAGCGTAGAAGCAAGCAGGGGAAAATCGACAGAAGATTCTGAGCTGGCGAATGAGAGGAAAGAGACCAGAAAGGCAAGGAAGCAGAAGACTGTGGTACAAAACGAAACACACAGGACAAAAGCAAAGACATCAAACTACAAAATTACATTAAAAATACAACAGAGGAACACAAATTAATGTTTACACAGCGCTCAAACTGTGAAGATGAGTATCAACATCCAACGGTAAGAACCAGCTTTGTCTGGAGTTTGAATAAGCACCAGCAAAGAATTGGTGGGTATAAGTTTGTACTGTGGCACAATTGCAAACAATTTGACTACACAAAACAAGAAGGGTAAAATAAGACACTGAATAAAAAAGTCACACTTTGTACCAAAGCAACCTACAAAAGGATGGTGGAAAGACAGTACGTGATTGCACTGCATCAGTAATACACACATAACAGGGTGCAAACACGAACTGTTACACAGCAGCTGTTCTCAGTGCCTATTCAAGGTATTTTGCATTTATTATAACGTGAAAAGTGTGCATTATAATGTGAAAAGTGTGTACACAAACAACGAGATAAATGTCAGCTGGTTTACTCTATAGTAACTAGATCAAGTCCCATAATGGCATACTCAACATTTACTAACCCATAGTCTAAATCTGACTATATGACTGTGAATCCCACTGTTCTCTTAAAGAACTTTGTAGAATAGATCCTGTAAGTATGAATGCAAGCATACAGCCTTAGCTGGCTGCAACAAGACTTGCACTTAACTAACAGCTCTGAAAGACAAGATTAATAACCTTCTGTAGCCAATGCTTCCACAATCCCATTTATTCAGTCAGGTACATTACTGGATTAAACTTGGCCAAGGGAAATGCTGTTTTTTTCAAATATTGCGTGTTTGCAGAAAGGCATTGTAACTACAGTGAATACAAGCAGTATCCTTTCCGTGTGAATAGAGAGCGTGAGCTGCAGTGTTGTAACACAAAAGCGTGTCTGACAGAGGTTTCTCTTCCCATGACAGACACTTGCATTAAGAGCCCACATACAAATTTTACGAAACAGAAATCATATCAATAACATGTTTCATCATCATATATTGTTTCCTATGTGTTTTAAATTTTCATTTGTACCTTCTTGTCTTTTTCAGAACCATCTGTGAGAAGGATTCCCTTGGCTTGCATGTGACGGTACAGGATCTTCTGAAGAGCTGACATATCACATTTGATCACATATTCCACCTAGTGCGAAAAAAACCCAACCATAAATACACTGACATAACAACGTTCATCAGATCTAACTGCACGTTCTTGTCACCCTGAAAGACAAACCAAAAAACTGCTTATCTTTCATCCACACCCTAACACCACATATGATTTCAGCAAGCAGAAATTCGACTGCATGCACAGCAACAAGTATCTCAAAAGATTATCTGCAAGAGTCACAACTACGAGACAGCTGGATCCTAAGAATGTAACTGTAGAAGCGCCGAACTTTTTTTTTCTCATTCTGTAATTTTAACAATTTTAAAAAATACTTTAAAACTAAATTTGTTTTATTTTATGTGTAACAGGTAATTTTAAAAAAAACACATTTTATGCTTAATAACCTGTGGACGTTATTATGTCTGTAAAGCATTCGAAAAATACCAAGCAAAGCATTATAAAAATATCATTGTTGTACATGTAGCAAATAAGCATCCCTTACAGTGTCTAATTACTGTTTTGCTTACCTAGGTTGGCATAGAAATATACCATTTTCTCAACATAAACCTAAACTACAGGAAATTAATACAGTACTGTGTGATCCCCACATTCAGTTTGACTTCTTGCTCAGCTTTGTAAAGCTATATTAAAGCCATTTTTGACTGCACACGATCTTTAAATCCAGTAATACAAAGACTTCATAACCCAATTTAAGCCATTTTTTTCTATTACCCAATTTCCAGATTATAGTCACTATGTTTTTAAACAGTTATGTAAAATAAAAAGTCACATAAGAAAGCCACACTAGTGGCTAGAAATCTTTGAAGTGGTGACTAAAAGAAAAAGCATAAGTTTCCTGATGTTTAATAAATAAATGGAACAAAAATTATCAGGTTATTTTCTTCTCAGAAAGACTGGAGGATGAACTCATTAAAGAGAAGTGACTACTTATTCAACGGCTTCTTTACCAAGACATAGAAGATCAAATGAAACTGATTAATAGGCTTCAGTCAACAAGTTCAGTCCTTATGGTTGGAATAAGTGCTTTTTTTTGCAAACAAGATAATGGAAACAAACACGGTTCTCTGAGTACCACTGTGTACGCAACTTCTAAATCCTCCTTCTCCAATGCCTATTAATGGATTTACCAAATACAGTGGCTCTAACTGGAAGAAATTTGAATAAAGATTTCAGTAAAATTTTTAAGCATGTTTCATTCTCAAATAAATGATTCTGAGGATACTGAGAATGCAACATCTGAAGCAACAGAGTCACAACAGTGTTCACAACATCATAAAGATGAGAAATTTTTAAAAAGCCTTTCCTTTGAGTACTGTCACTAAGCATCTGCACAGAGCTCTCTGTTCATTCAGTCAGTGTTAGCTAGCTCAAAATACAACTTAATTTTGCTATGGTTTTAACCCAGTTGACCTTAATACCAAATCTTCCCTGGCACACCTTCAAATTTACTTTTTAATTTAGTTGCTGTTGTTATGCTAGGAAGGGTGAATGGGAAAAGTGATGCAGGATTGCACAGGAGGACAGGGTGGGGCAAGATGAGTTGCCCAGAAATAAAACAATGATCTTTCAAATCCAAAGAGAATTTTATGTTCTGAATTAAAAACTCAATAGTTAAAAAAAAACTTGTGCAATTTCAATAAGGCACTTTACACAACTGCTGGAATATCAATGCAGGACCAAATTCTGCCTGCTTTATGAAGTCCAGTAGTCCTTTCGGAACTTCCTTGCACTGCATCTACCTTGCAGGGAGGATGGGGCCGGACAGAATCTAATACTCTGTCTACGTCTGACTCACTCACAACTTGAAACCAGGTAGTATGGAAGTAAGTTGCATGCCTTCTACGGGCAACTACAAACAGAATTGAAGCTGTAAGGCTGGTGAGGAATCCTGAGAATGCAGAATCTTCAGGTATTCAGGATTCCTCAGTGGCCCACTTTCTTTGCAGAGTTATAAACAAACAAACCACAGCAATAACAGATGCTAAAGAAGCCCTCTGCTGTAAAGTAAATCTGAAAAAGGAACATCACAATGCTTAAAGAAAGTATTAAACCCTTTCCACAACTCCTCGCATTGCAAACCTTTTCTGGCAGTTGAGACTCAACCTCTTTCTTCAATCTTCTCAACAAGAAGGGTCGGAGCACTTTATGGAGACGACGGATGATCAGAATAGTTTCTTCCTCATTTAAGTCCACCTACAGAAGTTTATAGAAGTCACTACAAGGCAACTCAGTATATTAGGTAATGTCTTCTATCACATTAAAGGTTAAGTATGTGCAACAATTGCTTGCATGTTAGAATGAAACTGACTCTGAGTCAAAAAGACACTAAAGTTAAAATTTTCTGGCATTATAAAAAACATGGCCTTTAGATATTTTAATTCTAAGAACGAGGGAGATTTCAAACACTAATCTTTCTGTATACGCTCCTTTCTGCTTTCATCAAAGTGGTTTGTTTCTGATGTTTTAAACAAAACTGCCACAGTACCCTTTCTCCAGTCATGGCAAATGGAGCGTTGAACCACTGTTCAAATGTGCTACAGCTCTTGAAAATGGTTGGGAGAAGGAAATTGAGAAGAGCCCACAGTTCAGGCAATTTGTTCTGCAATGGAGTCCCAGTCAGCAGTATGCGCCTAGGGGCCACATAGTGAGTATTCAAGACTTGAGTCAGCTTGCAGTGATGGTTCTTCATTCGATGGCCTTCATCTACTATCATGTATTTCCATCGAATCTGCAAGAAAAAGCAGAAAAGTTGGCAAAGTCAGAGCAGGTCAGACTTTGCCAAATTCCTCACAACAGATGTAGAACAAAAATATTTCAAGCCTGAGACATCTGTTATTTACGAGAAAAGCCAAAACAAGCATTATTCAGTACCAGTGCCCTTGCAAGCAGTAAAAATAGAAACAAACACTAGGTATGCTGCATTCTGACTTGAACTGCAACAGCAAACAGCACGTTCTTCCCACTTCTGGGAAAGAGATTAGGGTGACTGGCTCTTCAAGGCCAGAACACAGTTCACAGGGGAAGAAGGAGAGCACATAAACTCCACATAATCTGCCTGCAAGAAGAACCTTGATAAGAGAAAAAAGTATTTTCATACAAAATAACAGCAACCCTGAACTCTGTTTTGTTTTGCTAATCCTACGCTTTTACTCAAGAATGCAGCAGCATAATTACCATCACCTCAGCACAGTTACTGCATGTTCAAATAACGTTTCTAGTTGCTCAAGCTCTCTGTTACCACCTGTACTACAACACGGGCAGTCAACACGTGTGCCACACTGATCATATGTCTAAGGCGGCCTGGGTTTGTACCTTCATAGCTGCTAACTAATTCCATTTCCTGCGACAGGTTGAAGGGCATAGGGCTGTCCTTCCTATCTTTCAGCAAGGGTGGACAAAAACTAGAGGGGAAGGAAAACTGCAGTCTCAAACTGTTCTCAAGTGTTCAGAATTATGCTATGAAAATGCACTGCCTTTGTATCAGAGACGAAAAATGAATAATCTAAATATGCAGTATGGAATGGAATGAAATAAAGTGAAAATGAACAACAAGGGACAATAGGACCATATGGTTTCTCCATATGACAAAATACCTCCTTAGTCTGCTTTCTGTGTACATGAAATAGTCTTACAGTACAGTAGCTTTCAAATTAATTCATTACATTTGAGGCACACCTGTTGACAGTCAGCCTTTAAATATTGGGCTGTGTGTAGTAAAGTCTGGACACCAAACTGCTGATACAGGTAACTGTTCAGTCACTTAGGGAAAAGCCGACCACATAGCTGGAAAGACTCTAGTAAGAGTGAGCTTCAGGTCAGAAACAATGGTAAAAAATTAAAGTCAGGACTTCAGATTAGGTTAAATGACATTAAGTGGAGGGGAGAAAAGGCATGTTTTTCCAAGGACAGGCAGGTATACAGTACCTGCGCAAAGGAATTAGTCTCCTGGCCACATTTAGGAAAACCCCGGCGTTTACAGAGAGACAAGCTGTGAGAGAGAAGTCACAGAATCACAGAATCCCAGAATGGTCGCGGTTGGAAGTGACCTTTGTGGGTCATCTAGTTCCACCCCCCTGCTGAAGCAGGGTCACCTACAGCAGGCTGCACAGGACCGCGTCCAGGCAGGTCTTGGAATATCTCCAGAGAAGGAGACTCCACAACCTCCCTGGGCAGCCTGTGCCAGTGCTCCGTCACCCTCAGAGGGAAGAAGTTCTTCCTCATGTTCAGACGGAACTTCCTGTGCCTCAGTTTGTGCCCATTGCCCCTTGTCCT
>Ga0181612_108928_pt1 | contig 12980 bp, 6 predicted proteins | sample HoacroProtozoa21_FD_119630 | JGI IMG/M metagenome (GOLD analysis project Ga0181612, IMG submission 119630) | Hoatzin crop microbial communities from Cojedes, Venezuel. Combined Assembly of Gp0051906, Gp0051904, Gp0051908 | reverse complement strand
GCATTTCTCCTTACTGTTATTAAAGTAAATTTGGTTTTTCAAGGGTTTTTTTTTTTTTAAAAAATTTTTTTTTTTCTTTTTTAGAAAATTTTTATTTTGGGTTTTTTTTTTTTTTTTTTTTTTTTTTTTTTTTTTTTTTTTTTACTACCACAGTTTGAAGTGAGAGCATTGAGTGAAATTAATTTGCCTTTGGTTGGCAAGCGGTAATAGTGGTACTTCAACAGCTGTTTGCTTTCCTGAATTGTCCTTGGTGCTGGAATTGCTTTTGTATCAAAACAGCGAAATGTGTTTGTAGGGCTCCAGAATATGGAGATAAATTTAGCCTGTCAAATTGATATTATTGGGGCTTTTTTGTGCTGTGTTTCTGGGAGTGGATCCTGACTAACAGTGCTTTAATTCCAAGCTGTGTGTGCTGTTGGACACCTTACAGGACTGTTTGTGGAGCTTTTCTGTTTGATTTATGACCTTGCCTGTATGGACTTCTGATCAGATTTTATTCTCATTTAGTGCAAGAGGGGCTAATTATGAAAGTGACAAAGACTCTTTCATTGTGCTAAAGCTTTTTGAATGACAAAAAAGGGGCTTTAAATTACAATGAACTTTAACAAGGCATTTTCACATTGAAGTGATACACACTCTACCACTGATAGAGTAATTCATTTTCAACCCTTTCTGATTCTCTAAACACATTGTCTCACAAGATCAGTAATTTTTTACCTCTCAGGCTAATGAAGAGTGGATGGTGGACCAATGAATTCTCTTTTTGCAGAGCTGTTTTGACATTCTTAATTTTTCTTAAATATCAAAGAAAGGACAAAGAGCTGTGATTTTATTGCATTAATATTAATAATCATTTATCTGCCAGAAAAACATTTAAATATCACTTGACATTTGCAGAGAGAGATTAATGTTTAATTTACTACAAACATAGAAATACTTTGAAATAAAAGGAAATGCTTCTGGATTTGGCAAAATGAATAAAACCTAACAAAATTAAGACAGACATTCAGTTATAATAAAACATTCTAGCCATAGTAGAAGACAATAATATGTTGGTGCCATCTAAAATGTCAATATTAAATTATCACTTCTGATTGAAAAAATAACATCACCTGGACAGTTTTTTAAGGTCTAATTTAAACTTTAACTAAACAAAGATAAATGAGAGTAAGCAGTTTTCTGTTACATCTGTGTGGGTACAATTTAAGAAGGTCTGCTATAAATTCTATCAGTGTTATAAAAACAAACCAAAGTAATGTAGTTCCTTGGTACTGCATAATTATATGTAGTATGTTGGAGTAAAGCTAGGCTATGAACAATATTGGCATTTTATAATTATTGGTAAGACTGGAAGTCAAGGAAGGCTTCCAGAACAGGGTGGTGACTGGAGGAAAATCAAATAGCAAGGCACAAGAATCAGAATATTATAGAAGTGAAAATACAGGAACAACTTCCAATACCTACAGAAGGATCAAAATGCAGTATAATAAGGAGAAAAATATGGAAATCAGCTTATTCTATAAAAGCACATCAGAGTAGGAACTACAGCAGAGGAGCAGGTGAACAGTGAAGTTGTGTATCAGTCTAATCTGATGAAATGGCTTAAAATGTACCTAGGCAACATGAAAGTCTATCTGTAAATTTTATCCTGGAGATTATATTATACGATTTTATTGCTAGGCAATAATGGGATTAATGTATTGAATGAGAATAACATTTCTAGCCCCCAAACTGTTTTTGTGTCTAGATTGATAATGTCATAGAGAACTAAATTCAGTTTCGTAATAAACTAAAATAAGACTGTTTCTTCTGCAACAGCTGTATATAGGACAGATACCATTCACATCCAGTATTTGTACTGAAGGAAATTTTTGTATAAGATACAAAAGGAAAGTTTTAGCTATAAAATCACTAATTTGTTAGTTAAAGAAAGTTATTATTCAGAATCCATCTCAAAAAGCAAGATTATTTTAGAAGACAGTACCTTGAGCCTTTCCATTAATATTCTTCTCTTTAATAAAAAAAAAGGTAAATTTATTTACAGCTCTGGTGACTTTGGCGAGGTCCTTGAGAATATAATTTAACTATAGGTCTCCAGACTGATCGAAGTTTCTATCAATTAATTTTCCATAAGTGGCAGTTTGTAGTTATACTATGGAAGGATTCTCCTGGAAAAACGGTGATTCCGTGTATCAGGCACCAAACTAGGCTAAATGCAGAATTACAGCATTACTGTACAGTAATCAATCAACTGGAATATCCTCACTTGTAGGATGAAAGAACTGTTTTACCTTTTGCATTACAAGAATTCTTAGGGCCTTTGCAAAATGATGACTATATTGAGTAGGAATCATTACGTAAGTAGGGCTACTGTAATTTACTTAGGAATAAAGAATATGCAGCGTTTAACATTTGTAACCATTTATAACGTGTTGCTCACACACCTGTGATGTCTAGGCAGCGGGTAAATATGGGAATGTTTTACATTCAAGGCTATAGGTAGCAACAGATTTCGATGCTGTACGTCGAGCATCGGGCCCTAACAAAGTAGATGTTTAGAGATGCGTTTCTCCCTGCTGCACACTGGTAATGGTACATCCCACAGTGGCACACTAGTTCCGTGGTTAAGGCTGCAGACATTGTTATAATTTATTTATTAACTTATTAATTATTTATTTAGGATAGCACCCATTATATGCTAAGTGACTTCCAAACAGAAATTTCTCCAAATGCTTTTCCTTTAAGAGCTTTGCTTTGAAAGATGTGATACACATGCAGTCAGGAGGTACCCATTTTCATAGCATATACTTTGTTAAAGAGAGCTGAGTTTCGTGACACTAATGCAAAACCTCTTTGTATTCTGATTTTCCTTTAACAAAGGTTCACTGCCATGGATAAATAACTGCCCATCTGTCATTGGAGGCCTTCGGGGAATTGATAAAGAGGGAGCAGAGAAATCATTAGTGTACTGTGTTTCTGGGGAAGTGGTGGTTTTGGGGTAGTGGGTGTGCAATGGCCGTCTTAGGGCGTGGGCCTCTGATTTTTAAGCATTCTTGACACTCCCTACTAAATGGATGCGTTGCTGCTTTACTGCTGCCAGTTTCTGTATTTACATGATTTTGTGACTTCATTTGTAGAGTTTATGCTGCAGTCTTGGGCTCTGCTGATATTTTTTAATTCATAAGAATCTCACAGATGCGGGAGAAGGAGTCAAGAGGCTGGCTCCATTTTAATCCATCCTTTACAATTTCCCTACAGAGTGAGCATTGACATTTTATTCTTTACAGCTCCAGGTTTTTAGGTCCTTTAACTGAAAGCATCAGTATTCATTGATAAGGGCAATTTTGGAATAAAGCTCTTTGGTTGCAAGTGTTTAAATATCAATCTCATTGAATTGAATTCCTTCAGCAAGATTTTATTATTTAATTTCTTTATGCATTTGTAAGTCTGCTGTTTACACAATGATATTTGTAGTATATTGGGATATCTGTTGCTTGTCTATTGTGCTATTTTGCTCATAGTGGTTTTTGAGCAATGATGATCAGTAAATCTTTAGGATTACTTGTTGCTGTTTTTCGTTGTGCTCTAAAATGGTGTCACCATAAAGACTGCTCCTGTTAATGAACATGAAAAGACAGAAAATATTTCAGTTCTCCTAGTTGCTTATGTTGTCTTTCTAAGTGGTATTGCTTACTCTTCTGGATTATCTTTAAAGCAAAGTTGCAAGTGATGTAAGTAGATGGCCTTTGGGATTAACACATCCTAGAACTTTAAAATTATTTATATTGTGAAATCTGTAATAGTATCCCCATTGCAGGAGGGGCCTCAAAGTACTCCTTAATAAATTTTAATCCCTGTATTCCCCCTTCCCCCTCGCCCAGACATCATTCAAACACCAGTGATGACCAAGCAAAGTATTTTTTTCTGAAAGGAAGAACTCATCCTAAAACTATCCATTGATGACACTGTCTAGACTGCTAAAATGCGATAATTTTTTGTGACTGTTTTAGTAAAAGACAATAAATCACAGTGTCATTCTCCCCAGCTTTCTTTTCTTTGATATCCAGCTAATAAATTTGAGTTGGTTCACGCCTCTTTCCTTTTTCAATCAGTCCTTCTTTCTTAAAGGTTTCCAATTCCCTTAATTTTCTGTGTGGAAGACAATTCAATTAAGGCTTGCTTAAAAATGGCCTGGTACCTATTTCAGTTCATTCAGAGGCTGGTCCCACAACTTTCATTTAATCTGATGATTCAGATTAGCTGCAATGGGTGATAAATTCTGCCTCCTACTCTAATTCAGATAAAAGTTTTATTTTATATAACTCCTGTGGGTGTTTTAGTCTAGGCCACACTATTCATTAATATTTCTGCAATTTAACTCAATACAAAGAAATTATAGATTTATTCATTACTCTTGTTTGGGACTACTGAGAAACGGCAACTGTGATCCCAGACACTATGGGCAGAATGCCCTGAGGAAATGGGTCTAGTGCGCCTTACGTGCATCACTTGCGAGGAAAAATATTGGAAAGAGTGGAACTCAGACTGTGATCCTGAAAAGGTGCGGAAAATCAGATTGTGCTCTCGTTGGTATGAATTAGGAGCAACACCATTAAAATCAATATCGTTGCACCAAAAGAAATAGGATAGTTGGAAAAGGCAAGAACATTTCCAAGTTTTGGGTTCACTGCTCTACTCCATATTGTTGTGGAATCAGTTGGTAGTGAAACAAACAAACAAATGGAGACCCATAACTCTTACATATCCAAAAGATCAATAAAATTTATTTTAATGCTATATTCATTGATAAACAAGAAAAGTGTAAAAGCTAGAATTTTCATGTGCCATCAGTCACAATTAGATTTTATCACATTGTCTAATTACAATAAAAGCTCAATCAGAATCACTCAGCCCCTGTAAGTTATGCGTGAATATGTGCATCGCAGTTTACCCTTTCCAGTGATGGGAGCTGGCCTTTTACAAATTGCTGCTAAGAGCTAAGATAGTCATTGTTCCCATACAGTCTTCTTCACAAAAATTTTCATGAAAGCTACTGATTTACTGTCCTTTGGGTGTCACTATTGATAAAAACTTAAAACGTAATGGAAACACAGCAATTTTAACTTGCTTAATTGAGGAGGGAGGATAGAAAAGAGATTACAAGTCTGAAGCATCCAGCTTCTCAAGCCATGTGCTTTTGAAATGCTTTGTCTATTTGATAGTCTTGAACAATTTTCAAGGGTGATTTGGGTTTTGACTGAAAGCTGAGTCATGAGCATTGCTGTTGTTTCAAGTGAAACGTCAGATTCTTAAAAGAGTACCATATTGTTGAGGAGTATTGAGGTTTTTTCCCAGAACATTGATCTTAACTGTAGCAGTGTAGATATAATTTCATATTGCAGACCTTAATATGTGCAATTTTAATAATTTAAAGTATACTTTAATTTACAGGTGGTGTGTATGTGTTTTTTATGGTATCTTTATTTAAATCAGTTTCGGGAATCTTGATTTGACATATGCTTTGGGCAGGAGTTCAGGAGATGATGAAAAACAGTCACGGGTTTTCAGAGATCATCACTATTTTGTTAGATTTTTTTCCAGTTTAAAAATCAAATGCTATTTAGAAGTTGTGTAGGACTTCTCACCAAACTATTTTTTATAAATTCTTTTCACAGACAAAGACCATAAAGCCAGTGGGAATTTCCAACTGATATTCCTAGACACACTCCTTTCAGAAGATAGCTAATCTTTCACTCAAGAGAAGTTTTTACAGATCTCAGTCCCTGTAGTTCCTGTTCCATTTAGAATGTATCAATAAAATTTCTTTGCATTATCATCTCAATGTGTTTTGTGATCTTTAAGGGTGAATTCCATTGAGGGTATTCCATATTCTACATTTCATCTTATTTCGTGAAATACAGAGTTAGATGAATATATAGATTAATACTGTTTGGCTATCTTGGACTTGATCCCAGGTTCAGCTGGTGAAAATGATGTATATTCCCATCTATTCCTTGGTTGTTTTTGTTTAAAGAATTTGTATAGATTAAAATGCAGCTGCAAGTGTATTAGTGATTTTCTATTGCTTACTTGTCAAGATTTTTATTGTGTGGATGAAAAATAGTATTTCAAAACCTGGCAGCATATTGACAAAAACAGAAGAGCACTTTGTGTAATTCTCTTTTGAAAAACTACCTCTTTTAGAGACAGAGATTGCCTCAGCTACTTCCATTCATATGTATCTTGATCAATAGATTTATTGATAGCTTTTAGCTGAGATTTAATTCTTTTCTCTCCCCGGTTCACCATGGCGCTCACTTTTCTGAATTAAGAAACTAGAATTAGGCTCCTATAAGCAAGGCGTACAATATGCAAGTGCTCTAGGTGTAAAAGGAGGCATTTGACCTTTTGTTGCTAATCTGTGACAGGTGCAGGCTATTTTCTTCCAAATGGTGTTAATTTTCATGTGCAAATCCACCCCCTGAAACCTGCATTCTATATATCCACCACAGGGGAATTGGTGGTCATCACGAGTACTGTAATGGACAGCTGAGAGGGATAATCACTGATATTTCAGCACATTCACGCTTGCGACTCAGTCGTTTTTAGTGCACTTCTGTTTTCACTGCTTATTAGGGAGGCTGAAGTTAGTTATTCATTGCTGGACAAAAAAAGTGTCTGAGAAAGTTCATGTGCAGGGAACAGCACATTGTTACAAATTAGTTTCCTTTACCATTTCTGGCAAACTCATTACAAAGTAATCGCGCCCTGCGCTGAAGTGCACTTCCTCTGGGACCAATAACTGTAAATAAGCAGGGCTGCAAGCTGGCTGATAAGTTGTTGTTCTGAAGATAACGGTCCTTTTTAGCAGAGTGTTTGACCTTTTTCTTTATATTGCCTCAGGCTTGTCTAAGACCCTCAAGGTCTATTTTTCATCTTAAAATTCTCGGTAGGAAAGCACAATGTGTGGTTTAAGAAGATTTTAGGATTGCTTAACATATCTGTATTTTCTTTTCTAGCATTTTTATGATAATTGTTAGAATGCTTAGTAAGTTTAGCTAGCATTTTCTTAAGCAGGTTTTCTTTTTTGTGTAAAGTACACTTTTTATTGATGTAGGAAGCAATATACATTAATATTTTATGAGGACTAAGTGTATGGTGTGTGATTAATAAAACAGTAATGTTGGGCTTTTTTCTGACTTTTAAAGAAACTTGAAACATGCCATGGACCCCTTTCACTTCACGTTTTGAGAGCGTTGCACTAAACATTACTCTGTAAAGCAATTTAAGTAGATATAATTGAGAATTTCAGCTTGTATGGTTAAAGAAAAGTATGTCTCTTCTCAGTATGCTAAGAGTATTGAACAGAACTGTGACTGGAAATTGAGCATGTCTTAAAAACAAACCCCAAGGCTAAGTGAAAGTCAGTTTATAGACATTTGGGACTTTGATTTGTTCACATCTTCCCATCAGTTTAAAAAGATCTGTGCCAGTATTTCTGTAAAGTAAAACAACAATAGAACCCTCCCCCCCCCAACTAATTTCAGAGTGCATAGGAGAAAAAATCCATAATGGTTTGTAAAATGCTGGCTACTCTAATAAATTTCCTATTTTACTTTTAAGATATAGTCAGAAAGCCATTTGACAATGAGACGTGAACCCAAACTGAAAAAAAAATTAAACAAGAAATGTCTTAGAATGTTAATAAGTTCAGATCTCACTGCTCAATGTTGTTGGGCTTTTTTCCCTTGCAGATCCCATTACTTAATCAGTTCATTAATTTTACATGTACCTTAAATAACATTATTAATATCTAATGTTTTATAATGTTAACCCCCAAATATAACGCTAATCACAAATTATGGAGTGATGATGCTTTAAAAAATGTTGTACACTCTCAGAGATCCAAATTCTGTATTTATCAAATGGAGTGGTGGTGATTTCATGCGGGCATGAACCCAAAGTAAAGTAAAGCAAAGCTGGTATTTTAGTAGTGTGAGACTTTTTTCTTTGACTTCAAAAGAACATACTTAACCAATATGGTTATGAACAGACTCGTTTACTGATACCACAAATTACCAGACTAGCAATGTACACCAAATAAAAACTGTGATGGAAAGGGTCTTAAAGTAGTTGTATCGAGACTGAAAACTATTGGTAGGTACATTACACAAAATATAGACCTGCTAGAAAATAAAAGCAGTAAGAAGTTGTTTGCACTTATTTAAGAAAAAAAAGGTTTATTTTCAATGTTAAAATATTAAAATGGTATAATGGCTAAGTGGAATAGTGTAATCAATATTCTAATTCCTGTTTCAAAGTTTCTAATGCATTTTACTCTGTTGCCTGTAATATAATTCTCACTTCTTAGAATAAATCTATTTCCCATGATTACAGCAGCGTGAAGGCAGTCTGTAAACTTGTTAACTTTGTTTATGAGATTAATGTTGGGAAGTTTACATCCTTTCTTGGACACCAAAAAATGTTTTTCAGTGGCACTATCTGTTTTCTAAAAAGCATCCCTTAAAGTGAGGAAGTGTCTTGTTCTTACAGTTCTAGCCTTCTTTGTACCAAAAGTGCCGTCTTGTTTAAAGACATTGCTATGTGGGTTGAAATTAGGCTGACAGATTGTGAGCAAAGGCTGTGATATTACAGACAATAGTCTATTGAGCACGAGGAACTTGTTGAATTGGTTACCGAAGGCATTAGTGTTTGGTCCGGCCTATTTAGCATCTGGAAGACAGAGAAGAAATAGCGCGCTAATGAAATGTACAAATGATACGGAACTGCAAATGGCTGCAGGTGACTGTGGCAGCTGATGTGTATTTTGAAGGAGCCGGGTAAAAGTAGGCAGTTCTATAGGCAAAAAGTGATTAAATGAAATACAATAGGAAAAAACACTGCATTAAGAGGGAGGTGAGTATTCAAATCAAGTATTACAGACAGAGAAAGAAAACGGTGTTGGGAGTCCCAGGGAATGACGCACACAATGATTAAATTGTTAAAGGTTCTGCTGGATTTGAGACGGGTATATAGTTTTTCCAGAGCAGACTGGCTTGGAGTGGTTCCAGCATACCAGCTCTTCCCCGTCAGTGATTTCACTGACATTGGTACTGTTCTCCAGTGCTAGTTTAGGGATCCTATGGACTCTGTAAAGTAGTTCTGAGTGGGCCATCTGTCCCCTGTACAGTTCAGATCAGTTTGATGTTGAATAGTAGCTGAAATGTGCAATAGGTCAGAAATCTCATTTTACTGCGTTTTTGTTTATTCACTTAATCTTTTAGTTTGCTATGCCTTGCAGTACAACTTTTCAATGATCTTTGAACTTAAAATATAACTTTAATTGCTTCTATGTCCTTTTGTGGAGTTAATTCAATTAAAATTTGCACCTCAGGGCTGTGCTGCAGATAACTTAATCCATATCTGGAGCTGCTGGGATCACTGGGAGGCATGAGTACCTGGTGGTTCACAAACTGGACTTAGTCCATAGTCTGCGTTCATCCAGCCTGCTGCCTTAATCATAGAGGATCCACCAGCATCACATGCACAGCTGAGGCTGAAGTGACTCCGGGCGTCTGCACGTTCAGCTTTGTCCGGAGAGAGCTTAAACTGTGACCTGGGAGGCCGCTGGTATCCAACCGATGTGGCTGAACAGCTTGGACCACTGAAATTCTGAAACACATGACGAGTATTATTTTCCCAACATTGTCATATGTTCAGCACATTTAATGAAAAATACAGTAAAACAAAGTCCATTAGTTAAAGGTATTACAATGCAATAGCTTGATTTTACCACTCTTAGTTACTTTGGGTAATAATCTGTAGGAAATAGTAGTTTATGTTAAGATTCAAGTTCTGTTGTTGTGAATAGCAGTGACAGACTTGACCCCTGTGGCAGAAAGTGCCCTTAGGTGGGCGAGGGACTGCCCCTAAAGCCGGGCAGAGGTGGTGGCTTGCCCCTGGCTGGCTGCTGGATGCCCACCCAGCTGCTCCCTCACTCGCCCTCCTCAGTAGCACGGGGTGAGAAAATGTGGTGGAAAAGACAGGGAGATCGCTCACCGGTTGCCATCACAGGCAAAACAGGCTCTGCCAGGGGAAAACTAATTTGTTGCCAGGTAAAACAGGTTTGGATAGTAAGAAACAAAGAGAAATTAAAACAACATTTTCCCCCCACCCTTCCCTGCTCCCCAGGAAGCCTTCCCTGCCTGCAGCAAACAGCGCGGGGGGCCAGGGGGCTGCGCGCCAGCACCTGGAGCACCCCCTTCCTCCATCGTCCTCCTCGAACCCTGGTTCCCCTCAGACTTCCTCACGGCCCTGCCTGTGTGTGGGGGGTTGCCCTTCCTGAAGCGCATTTTCGCCCGGTGGCAGCCCCTCGCTGCGGGGCAGCCGCAGCCTCTCCTCAGGGAGCTCGGCCTGCAGCCCCGCCGTGGCACCCGGTACGGCAGATGACATTGTTGGTATTTGGCAAAGCTATTCTGGCTGTACAGTATTGCTGTTTTTTTTTGTTTTTTTCCCAACTATTTCATATGCCAAATTTATCCTTCAGGCAAGTGTTTAGGAACAGCTTGTTAGCGTGAAGCGGCTTTCTGCAGGGGGAACTCAGTGAAGAGAATTTTCTTCTGAAAAGAAGAATGTGGGTAGGAAAGTAGAGGATAACATTAAAAATGAGGAAGATTAAAGATGTTCAATTAGTAAAGCCAGAAACATTTTAGGATAAGGAAGAAATCCTGCAAACACATTGATGAACAGAGCTGAAAATGTTTCTTCCTGCTTGTTTTCCGCCCCAGAGCAGCAGAGCAGCCAAATTTTGCTGCTCGTGCTCATGCTGAGCAGCGTGTTACCGACCAACAGTCGCAGTGACTGACATGGGACTTGCTGAGGAGGGCATTATTTGGTTCTAATAGCGCTAGAAGTAACTATTTGAACCCAACAGTGTATATCCAACCCAAAAAATATATATTGAAATACAAAAATATGTCTGAAACCATAAAACCAGGTCATCTTACAGGGCTATTTTTTTAAAATAAGTATAATTCAGCATGTGAGCAAAAGCATGGCCCTGTCTTACAAGACCTGATGAGATGGATTTTGGGTTGGATTGGGAGAATGTGAAATCTTATTTTTGTAGTCTATAAATGAAATGGACAGTCTAAACCCTGTCTTTAAAAATCTTAGCACACTTCAAAGGAAAAATGCCAGTTCAGCAATTTAAAAGCACTTAGCAAGTTTTCCCAGTGCTGAACTTCATTTCTACAGCCAGTGTGGTTACTTGCTGAATAATGCCATAGGGGACAGTGTGGCTCTGACTATATTTAAAAATATTATTGCATGAAATTCACCAGGAAAAAGCTGACGAGAAATCTTACAGTGGCTGCAAATGGTGAAGGAAAAGTATTAAGGCAGCTTTCGAATCTCGAAGGAGATGAAGGCTGGCCCATCTGTGGGGAGAGAGGGACGCTCAGAGGACTGGCCAGAGGGGCCGGGTGGAAATCTGGGGACTCTTTCATCTTAGAGGTGCTTGAACGTGAGCAGCAAATGGAAAGAAAGAAATCCGCGCAGGTGGGAGCTGAAAGAGGTGCAGAGACATTATCAGAAAAGTGAAAAAAAAAAAAGAAAAAGGAAACAGTTAGAAGGATGTTAGGACACTCAGCTGGAACGCTCAGATACAAGAAGGCAAAAAGTAATTTGATTGGATAATAAAAATCCATGTTGTCTGCTTTTTGGTGTATTCATATGCATGCAGCTTACTGGTATGTATTTTATTTTGTGACTATGATTAAATCTTTTAAAACTAATTCTGAACTGTTGTAAGGCTTATTATACTTACATAGTTTAACCAACAAAGGTATAAGTTTTAAAAACTTTTCTCAGTGCAGTCCTAGAGAGTTTGTTAGCTATCCATTAAAACACATTCTTTTTCATATGTTCTTTGTAGGTAACCTGGGACGGGTGGACCACATCACAGAGTTTGAGTATGACCTGTTCATTAGACCAGATACTTGTAACCCACGCTTTCGAGTTTGGTTCAACTTCACTGTTGAAAATGTAAAAGAATCACAGGTAAGTAATAAAAATTAGATAGTGTGATAGCTTTAAAAATTGCTGAATCCAGGATATATTTTCTTAAACAAAAAAGTTGACATCCAGGGTTTGCAACTAAAAATTTACTGTAAAATATATTTCTGTTTTTTTTGATTTTTGTAAGTAAAAGCATGTGTCAGCATGGCTGGGTCTCACGATGTTTTTCAGCTAATACAGGAAGCAATTACAAAGACCGTATAACATTTGCCACCTAAACAGTTGTTGTATGAGTAATGGCTGCTGTAAATTTGTGTTACTATATGAAAAACACATATATGTGTTAGTACATGAAGAAGAAGTCCATCATAGCTGTTCAAACATTATCTCTCAAGCCTTAACACATGCAAAACAAGGAGGCAGCATTGCAAACAGGCGTTACTCTAGTGACTTGTAGTAGAGGAGCTGCCTGCCAATATGTCCCTTGTGGAAGAGGAGGTTTAAATGTGAAACAGTTTGATAGACAACTGTCTCACCTACTTTTAAATAATGTTTCTTTTCAGTGGAAATACCCCATGAGAAAGAAACTTCCTTGCTCTATTTTTTCACTTGTCTTAAACTAAGCCAAAAAAAAGTTATGTACTAACTCTCACACTAACAAAAAAGATTTAATTCCTCTTTTCACAGGTACCTTGCATTTTATTCTGGCGTTCTGTCTTAGTTTATCATAATCAGACAGTCATTTTCACTAAATGGAAAGAAAGCATACTTAGTAAGAGGAAGAACTGCAGAAGCTTGATATTTGTATTCCTACGAGACTAATATCTTAATATCCACCACTGTACCATTCCTGTTACAACTAGAAATCATGAAATATCTAGCTTCCTGGAGCCTGATACTTTATCAGACAGACCCTTTCCCCTACTGTGCCTTACTCAGCTATGATAAAATTATATAGTCAT